>OLRK01000100.1_pt1 | contig 101440 bp, 75 predicted proteins | sample 1672911 | NCBI WGS metagenome assembly OLRK01 (sample SAMEA3136736, study PRJEB25190) | human gut metagenome | biome: human gut; feature: human-associated habitat; material: faeces | place: Austria | collected 2013
ATGCCGTACAGGAACAGGGCCAAACCGCCGAACAGTCCCAGCCCGATTTGCAGCAGTTCTTCCACCTATGCGTCTCCTTCTTACAGCGGCTCGCCCCTTGCGAGCCGCGCTCATCGGCGGGTCGCACCCTTGCGGCCCGCGCTCGTCTCAGCCGGGAAGGAGTATGAAGCCTCATTGAGCAGCCGCCGTAAGAGCCACGTAAAATGAAAGTAAAATCGCGCGGCGTTGCAATTACCCGAAGCGCCCGGCGACGTAGTCGGCGGTACGAGGGTCGATGGGGGCAGAGAAGATGGTGTCGGTGTCGCCGGCTTCCACCACCTCGCCCAACAGGAAGAACGCCGTCTTGTCGGAAATGCGCAGGGCCTGCAGCATGTTGTGGGTCACCATGATCACCGTGTAGCGCTCCTTCAGCTGGCCGATGAGCTCCTCGATCTTCGCCGTGGAAATGGGATCGAGGGCGCTTGTGGACTCATCGAGCAGCAGCACCTCGGGCTGCACGGCCAGGGCACGAGCGATGCACAGGCGCTGCTGCTGGCCGCCGGACAGGCCGAGCGCGTTCTTCTTCAGGCGATCCTTCAGCTCGTCCCAGATGGCGGCCGCGCGCAGCGATTCCTCTACGATGACGTCCAGGTCGGCCTTGGCACGCACCCCATGGCTGCGGGGGCCGAAGGCGACGTTGTCGTAGATGCTCATTGGAAACGGGTTGGGCTGCTGGAACACCATACCCACGCGACGGCGCAGGTCGGTGGCATCCAGGGTGCGGTAGGCGTCGGCGCCATCGAGGAGCACCGAGCCTTCCACGCGGCAGCCTTCCACCAAATCGTTCATGCGGTTCAGCGTCTTCAGCAGCGTGGATTTGCCGCAACCGGAGGGGCCGATGAGCGCCGTCACCTGGTTCTCCGGGAAGGTGAGGTTAACATCGCGCAGACCTTGGAAATCGCCGTAGAACAGGTTCAGATGCTCGACGGCCATCTTCGCAGGAGCGGGTGCGGCTCCTGGAACCTCAGCCACCGCGGTAACGCCCATCTCATTCGCGAGTTCCTTCAAAAAGCTCGTCATTTCTTGCTCACTTCCATTTTCTGTGCCACCACGCGCATGGCGGCGTTCAGCAGAAGAACGAGGATCAGCAGCACCACCGAGGTGGCGTAGGCCTCGTTCACATGCAGGCCCTCGCAGGCCAGGGTGTACATGTGCACGGCCAGGGTGCGGCAGGAGTCGAAGAGGGCGAAAATGCCCTGGCCGGCGAAGTCGGGGATTTGGGCCACGGTGCCGGCGGTGAACAACAGGGCCGCCACCTCGCCCACGCAGCGGCCGAGAGCCAAAATGACGCCGCCCAAAATGCCGGGCACCGCCGAGGGCAGCACGCAGCGGGCCACCGTGCGCAGCCGCCCGGCGCCGAGTCCGAAGCCGCCCTCGCGGTAGGAATCGGGCACCGCCATGAGTGCCTCCTCGGTGGTGCGCATGATGACCGGCAGCACCATGATGGCCAGGGTGCAGGCACCGGACAGAAGCGAGAGGCCCCAGCCGCAGGCCGTCACGAAGAACAGCATGCCGAACAAGCCGTAGATGATGGAGGGAATGCCCTGCAGCGTCTCGGCGGTCACGCGCACCAGGCGCACGAAGCGGCTGCCGCGGCGGGCGTACTCCACCAGATAGATAGCCGCACCAACGCCCACGGGCACCGCCAGCGCCAAAGCCAGCAGCGCCATGATGACCGTCGAGGCGAGCGCCGGCAGAAGTGACACGTTCTCGGAGGTGTATTCCCATTGGAACAGGTCGGGAGAAAGCGCGGGCACGCCGCGCACCAGGATGTAGCCCACCACGAACAGCAGCACGGCGGCGGTTACCGCTGCGGCGGCATAGGTGAGCCAGCGCAGCAAGGCCGACACCGCCCGCCGGTGCCGCGCCGTGCGGGCGATGCGCACCTCAAGGGCATCCTCTTCGGCGAACCAGGAGGGCGCAAGATCGACGGCGCCCAGGGCGCCCAGCACCGGCGAGCAGGCGACCGGCGAGAACCGCGGACGGCGGGGGCGCGGGTTGAAGGCGATGCTCATCGCGCTTCACCTCTCTTCCGAATAACGCTGAGCAGCATCGTGGTCAGCAGGACGAACACGAACAGGACGACGCCGGTGGCGATAAGGGCCTCGCGATGCAAGTCGGCGGCATAGCCCATCTCCAGCACGATGTTGGCCGTCATGGTGCGCACGCCGGACAGCAGCGAGTCGGGGATGATGGGCATGTTCCCGGCCACCATGACCACGGCCATGGTCTCGCCGATGGCGCGGCCCAGCCCCAGCACGATGGCGGCCATGATGCCGGAGGCGGCCGCCGGGGCCACCACCTTAAACACGGCGTGCTCGTGGTCGACGCCGAGGGCCAGGGCGCCCTCGTAGTAGCGGGCAGGTACGGCATCAAGAGCGCTTTGGGCCACGGTGATGATGGTGGGCAAGATCATAATCCCTAAGATAAGGCTGGCTGCCAGCACCGAGAGCCCCGTGCCCGGCCCGAGCAGACGCACGAAGGGCACGATGACGACCAGACCGAAGAAGCCGTAGACCACCGACGGAATGCCGGCCAGCAGCTCCACGCCGCTGCGCAGGAAGGAGCCCACACGGCCCCGGGCGAACCGCGAGAGGTACACCGCCGTGAGCAGGCCGCCCGGCACGCCTACGACGATGGCGCCGGCCGTGACGTACAGGCTGCCCACAATCATGGGGAAGATGCCGAACAGGTCGTTGGCCGGGCGCCAGGTCATTCCGAAGAGGAATTCCGGCAGACCGATTTTCGCCATGGCCGGCACACCGTTGACCAGCAGGAACAGGCAGATCAGCGCCACGGCGGCGATGGAGAGGGCCGCCGCTGTGGCGAACAGGACCCGGGCGACGCCCTCGCGAAGGGCATGCGGGCGCTTGGGGGCGCGGACAGGTGCGGGGGTGCCGGAGGCCGCGCCGCCGGGGGCTCCGGCCGCAGGGGCGCCGGGGGCGCCGGGACCGCCAGCGGCACCCGCCGACAGCTCGCTCAACAGAGAGAACAACATGGTCAGACTCGCTTGGGCGCTAAGCGACGTCGGCCCAGTTGGTGACCGCGCCGGTGTAGATGTCGCACACCTGCTGAGATGTCAGCTTGTCGACGCTCGACTGCGGGGCCACAATGACCGCGATGCCGTCCAGGGCGATGGCCGTGCTTTGAACGCCCGCGCCCGTCTCGGAATCCTTCAGCTCACGGGAGGCCATGCCGATGTCGCAGGTGCCATCGACGGCCATGTTCACGCCCGTGGTGGAGTCGGACTGCTGCACCTCTACCGTCACCTGAGGGTTAGCCGCCTGGAAGGCCTCGGCCAGCTTCTCCATGACCGGCGTGACCGACGAAGATCCAGCCACGACCACTTTCCCACTGGCGCCGTTGGAAGCGAAGGGGGCGGCCGCATCGTCGATGGCGATGTAGTTGTTGTCGCTCACCACGGCCTGACCGTCGGCGCTCATGATGAACGCGAAGAAATCGGCGGCCGGGGCGGACAGATCCCCCTTGGTCACCACGTTGAAGGGCCGGGCGATGGCGTAGGAACCGTCCTTCACAGCCGCAGCCGAAGGCGCAACGCCGTCGATGGACACCGCCTTCACCGTATCGTCCAGCGAGCCAAGCGAGATGTAGCCGATGGCATTGGGGTCGCCGGCCACCGACGTCATCATGACGGCCGTGGAGTTGGTGATGGCGGCCGTGGATGTGGTCATGTCCACCTTGTCGCCGTTGGCGTCTGCCTGCTCGATGCCGAGCAGCTCCACGAAGGCGCCGCGGGTGCCGGAGCCGTCCTCGCGGGAGTACACCGAGATGGGGCCGCTGGCAGATGCGCCGCTGTCGCCAGCGTCGGTGCCGCCCAAGCCGCCCGCCCCCGTCGCGCCGCCGGCCGAGCCGCCCGCGCAACCCGCAAGCGCCAGCGCCAGCGCGCCGCACAGGGCCGCTACTCCAACAAGCGCCGCCATCCGCCGCAACCGCCGCGGCAAACGAGAAGATACCGAAGATGCTTTCATGACGTCGTTCCTTTCACGTGCGCGGGCCGGTGCCGAACCTTCGCGCATCCACTCCCCGTAGGGGTGACCTCAGTCGCCCCTGGATTCCGACAAAACCGGCACCGGGGTTCGAATGGGCTACAGGTTCACAAACCACCGCCCGCAAGGGCCATTCAACTCGCGGAAGCGACCCACAAGGGAACAGCCGCTTCCGTGCATCCATGATGGCCCTGTTCCGTAAAAGAACCGAGCAACGCCCGTAAAGAGTCCTTGTCGGTTCCGAAAAGCTTTGGTAAAGCACCAACGTTAAGCTCGCCCCGCGCGGCCGAAGCGCTTACTTGACTGTCATTTGACTGAGAAACCGTTTTTCACCGTATTTCCTGGTGCTTCAAGAAGTTTTACCAGATCACTAGTTTGCGGCTTTACTTGACTCTTACATGACTGTCATCTGACTCAGACGCTGACCGAAACGGCAGTTCGCGTTAACCACGTCTAATGCAAGCTCGGCATCAACGCGCGGGAGGATCTGCGCACCCCCCCCCCGGCATCACCTCGGTCTCTCTGCGGCGCCGGCCTTTCGGCTTCCCCATTCCCCCGCTGAGCTGCCGGAAACGATCCGGATAGAATCCTATGCCCACAACATTTCTTTTTCCGTCCAGCAAAGAAAGGTTATTACAGCAACCTTTCTTTTCCAAGCTTCAAGCAAACTGGAAAACCCTTAAAAGCTTCAAGTGTCAAACCCATTCGGAAGCACGGGGCAAGCGAGTCATCGGGGTCGCCCTGCCATACGGAGCGCACGGAACATCAGAAGTGTTCTGCCATGTGGATTGCGCAGTGCGACGCTTTCGGAAAATCGCCGATGAGCCAGACCGCATGGGGCCCATTTTCGAAAATGCCAGCGAATCGCTCCTCCGCGGGGCCTCCGTTTTCGGAAAATCGCGAGTGAATGCCAGTTGAGGGTCGAAATGGTCGACTTCCGATTTCCCCAATCGGCCATTTCGGGGTCGAAGTGGCAGAAAAATGCCAGTTGAGGGCAGAAATGCGCACTAGGCGAAAAGCGGATCGACCATTTCGGGGTGGAAGTGGCATTCACTCACGATTTTTCGACAACGGGCGACGCGGATGCGGTCGGCGCGGGGAACAAAACGGGGCTTTCTCGCGTCATTTTTGCGGTTCGGAGAGAGTAGGCTTTTCTCGCCAGATGTCGCCTTTGAGGTTCATCGGGTTTTATAATACAATTTAGTATTACATAAGGAAGACGCCTATGGACGAGATACGCATCCACCCCCATGCCCTCAGGCACGGCTTGTCGAGGGAAGAAGTCACGTACGCTTGGCTCAACTTCGCTCGAAAGCGGCCAAGAGGCGACGATTGCTGGGTTGCAATCGGCTTTACCGGCGCTGGACGCGAGATCGAGATGGTTGGCATGGTCCTAGCTGACGGGGCAACGTTGGTCATCCATGCGCTCTCGCCGGCAACAAAACGAATGAAGCGCGAGCTCAGGCTGGAAAGGAAGTAAACGATGGAGTACACCCTCAGAAGCGGCAAGGTAGTCACCGACGAGCAGATAGAGGCCATGGCCGAGGCCATCGAGGCGGGCTCGCTGCCCGGGCAATGGTCGGGCGAGGTGGTGGTCGGCCGGCCGCGGCTGGCCGATGAGCCCCTGGACGTAATCAGCTTCAAAGTGCCTCACTCGGCTGCCCTCGCCATCAAGCGTGCGGCCGAGCAGGAGGGCGAGTCGCGCTCGGCCTTCTTGCGCAAGGCGGCGCTGGACAGAGCCGAAAGCGTCCTGGCCGCCAGCTAGAGCTGGGGGGAGCACGCAGGCGGCGCCGACCGGATTGCCGCGATTGCCGCCGATCCAGTTCTGCTCGGCACGAACGACGCCTCCCCTATCTGCGAGGCGCGTTCCAACTAAAAGCACGCGGTTGAGCTCGCACACATGCTCGTAACCTTTCTTTTTTAAGAGAGGCCAGAAGATAGTGCAGCTTCCTACCTTTTCTCCGAAAGGACGGCGAGCAGGGCGGCGGGGACTTCGGGAGCGAGGCAGTGCAGGAAGGTCTCTACGGGGTAGGCGAAACCCGTTTCGGCGCGGTAGGCCATAAGGGCCAGAAGGCCGCCCGTCGCATATTCGAAGACGATACGGGATGTCGGGTCATCGGTATTTGAGGAAAGGCTTACGCCCAGATCGGGCAGCACGTCTTCCAAAAGACGGCGCTTCACCCGCTTTTGCGCGAGCGCCGCATTGGGGCCGTTCAGCACCGCGCACAGCGTATCGATGCCCTGAGCGTTGCGTTGCACCAGATCGGGAATGTTTGGAGTGGCGGGACTAAGGGAGAAAGCACCCTGTCGGATGAGCGAGAGCAGCGCCCGGGGAATCTCCACGGGCACCACCGCATCAAGGGCCGCCTCGGCCAACTGCTCGGTATCGGCAAAATAGTAGTAGAACGTGCTGCGATTGCACCCCACCTCCTTGATGAGGGACGTAACCGTCACGGCGCTCGCAGGCTCGCGGATCAGTCGATCGGCCATGGCGACAATCAAGCGTTCGCGCACATCTTGGGTTGTTGCGTCTTTCCGAGGGCGTCCCATCACGGCCTCCTTCTTGCGAGCGGTAATCCGACAGAGCGCCGCTCTTTACTGGTTTTTCCCGACAGACTGTTGGATTACTATCATAGCTGAAATCTCATGCGCGAAAGGAGTTCAGCAGTGAACGCATGCACCCCAGCCATCGCCATCGACCGCGTCCAATTCTGCTACGGGCGCCCCGGGCCGCGACGACGCGATACTCTCCTCGCGCTGAAAGACATCTCGCTTTCCGTGGCGGCGGGCGATATCCTCTGCCTTTTAGGGCCTTCGGGCTGCGGCAAGACGACGCTCGTGAACCTCATCATGGGCGTGGATGTACCCACCTCCGGCACCGTGCGCGTACTAGGCGAAGGGGCCCCCTTCCGCACGGCGCGAGCACGCATCGGGTTTATGCCCCAGGACGACGCGCTCTACGAGGACGTGACCGCCGAGGAGAACCTGCGTTTCTTCGCGGCGCTCTACGGCGTGAAGGGCGAGCGCCTCACACGCCGCATGGACGAGCTTTTCGCCTTCGTGCGCCTGGACGAACATCGCAAGAAGCTCGTGCACGACTACTCCGGCGGCATGAAGCGGCGTCTCTCGCTGGCGGTGGCCCTGGTTCACGAGCCTGCCGTACTCGTGCTGGACGAGCCCACCGTGGGGCTCGATCCGGAGCATCGCCGCTACATTTGGAATCATCTGGAAGCGCTGGCCGCCCAAGGGTGCGCCATCGTGGTGACCACTCATGTCATGGACGAAGCCGAGCGCTGCGCCCGCATTGCCATGATTCGCGAGGGACGGCTGATCGCCGATGCCTCGCCGGCGGATATCCTGGCCCGCACGGGCACGAACACCTTGGAAGACGCCTTCCTGGCATTAGAAGAGTCGGAGTCGCCGGATACGGCAGCGGAGCCGAACGTCTCGCCGTCTCTTGGCGAAAAGGAGGCGTACCATGACTAGCGTGTTCGCCATTGTTCGCCGCATCCTCACGCAGTTCGCACTGGATAAACGCACGCTGGCGCTGCTGTTTGTAGCACCTCTCGTGGTGTTGTGGTTGCTGTCGGTTATTCTCGGCGCCGACACGGTAGGCCCTAAAATCGCCACCGTGGACTTACCTGCTGAGTTTCAAACGCAGTTCGAGCAGACCGATGCGCGCATAACCGAGGCCAATGCCGACGAGGCAAGCGCGCTGCTCGCCGCCAACGACGTGGCAGCCGTGCTTTCCATGGAAGGCGAGCACATGCTGAAGGTAGAGCTGGAAGGCACCGATTCCACGAAGTCGGCGGCCGTGCTCGCCGCGTGCGCCGAAGCCTTGGGCGAGTTGCGCGGCAAGGCGGCTGAGGAAATGGAAGCAGCCGTTGCCGACAAACGAGCAGAAGTAGAAGACACCATTGAAGAGGCGAGCCAGCAACGCAAAGAGGCCCGAACGGCACTCACGGGCGTGATGGTCTCGATGCCTCCCGAAGCCCGCTCCAGCCTAGCCGAGGCGTTGGGAGGCCTCTTCGACGACGATGCGGCGCTTTCCGCCGAAGACTTCTCGATGAATGTGAGCAACTACCTGCCCATAGAGGACATGGAAACCGTTTATCTCCACGGCAATGAGGACTGGCGGATGTTCGACTTCTACGGACCGGTGTTCATCGGCATCTTCCTGTTCGTGTTCACGTTCATTACCAGCGGCATGTCGCTTGTCACCGAGCGCATGGGCGGCACCATGACGCGATTTCTCGCCACGCCGGTGAATGCGGGGCAGATTCTCGGTGGCTACACGTTAGCCTTCGGGCTTCTGGCTTACCTGCAATCGGCCATTATCCTGTGGGTGGCGCTTACATTCATCGGCTTCCCCAACGAAGGCAATCTGGGACTCGTGGTATTCACCTGCGTCTCCATGGCTATGGTATCGGTAGCGCTCGGTCTTCTGGTATCGGGGCTGGCCGCTACGCCGTTCCAGGTTATCCAGCTCATTTTGCTGTTCGTCGTGCCGCAAATTCTGCTGTGCGGGCTATTCGACCTTTCCGGCGCGCCCGACTGGCTCGCAGCCTTGAGCGCCTTCATGCCCGTGACCTATGGCGTGGATGCCCTGCGAGCCGTCATGCTGCGCGGCGCCGACCTTGCCGCCGTAGGGTTCGACCTTGCCGTGCTGTGGGGATTCCTCGCCCTGTTCTTCGCCCTAGCCGCCGCCAGCTTCCGCAAGAAACGTGTCCGAACAACATGCTGAAGATCCTTCCGTTGTGCCATCTTCGCAAATGCCATTTTCCGATTTTCCCGAGACAATGCCAGTTGAGGGCAGAAATGGTCGACAGGCGCGGGACGCCTCTGCCATTGCGGGCCTGAAGTGGCAGAAAAATGCCAGTTGAGGGCAGAAATGCGCAGTGACCCCCAAACGGGTCGACCATTTCGGGGTGGAAGTGGCATTTACTATGCGAAAAGACAAAAAGAGGGCCGTCGTTGGGACGGCCCTCAGGGCGTTCGAATACTTAGAGGCTCGGGCGCTTGAGTGCTCGGGTGCTTGGGACGCGACGCTCTACTCGGACGGCGTTCTACTCGGCTGCCGGCACGTCGTGCTTTACGCGGTCGTGCTCTTCGGCGCGCTTGGCGTCGTTGAAGCGATCGAGCGTGCCTACCAGGTAGCCGGTGATGCGGCGGATGCGCTCGAAGGGCTGGTTGTGAGCGTCCTCGGTGCGACCGCACTTGGGGCAGACGTCCTCGATAATGCCGTTGTAGCCGCACACCGGGTCGCGGTCGACCGGGTGGTTCACCGAGCCGTAGCCCATGCCGCAGTCCTTCATGTAGCGGATGACGCTTTCGAAGGCCTCCAGGTTGTCGGACGGGTCGCCGTCGAGCTCGATGTAGCTGATGTGGCCGCCGTTGGTGAGCGCGTGGTAGGGCGCTTCCAGGGCAATCTTGTCGAAGGCGGAGATGTCGAAGTACACCGGCACGTGGAAGCCGTTGGTGTAGTAGTCGCGATCGGTCACGCCGGGGATGACGCCGTAGCGCTCGCGGTCGATGCGCACGAAGCGGCCGGACAGGCCCTCGGCCGGCGTGGCGATGAGCGTGTAGTTCATGCCGCGCTCCTTCGAGATGCGGTCGCAGTAGCTGCGCATGTGGCCCACGATCTCCAGGCCCAGGCGCTGGGCCTCGGCGGACTGGCCGTGATGCTGGCCGGTGAGGGCCACCAGGCACTCGGCCAGACCGATGAAGCCGGTGGTCAGCGTGCCGTGCTTGAGCACCTCGCGCTGCTCGTCGGTGGGCGAGAGCTTTTCGGAATCGATCCACACGCCCTGGCCCATGAGGAACGGCGCGTTGTACACGTGCTTGCGAGCCTGAATCTCGAAGCGCTCGTCCAGCTGACCGGTCACGAGCTGCAGCTTGGAGTCGAGCAGATCGAAGAACAGGTCGATGTCGCCCTTGGCGCGGATGGCCAGACGGGGCAGGTTGATGGACGTGAACGACAGGTTGCCGCGGCCGGGCGTCACCTCGCGATCGGGGTCGTACACGTTGCCCATGACGCGGGTGCGGCAGCCCATGTAGGCGATCTCGGTTTCCGGCGTGCCCTTGTAGTACTGGGCGTTGAACGGGGCATCCAGGAAGGAGAAGTTCGGGAACAGGCGCTTGGCCGAGCAGTGCATGGCCAGCTTGAACAGATCGTAGTTCGGATCCTCCGGATTGTAGTTCACGCCTTCCTTCACGCGGAAGATCTGCACGGGGAAGATGGGCGTCTCGCCGGAGCCCAGGCCCTCTTCCGTGGCCAGCAGCATGTTCTTGATGACCATGCGGCCCTCGGGAGACGTGTCCATGCCGTAGTTCACCGAGCTGAACGGCGTCTGCGCGCCGGCGCGGGAATGCATGGTGTTCAAGTTGTGCACCAGCGCCTCCATGGCCTGGAAGGTCTGACGGTCGGTGTCGCGGGAGGCATTCTTCTCGGCGTAGGCCACCACACGCTCGGCCGTAGCGGCATCCACGCCGCCCTCAACGAGCCCGGCCACCACGGCGGCGCGGAACTCCGGGGCCATCTCGAGGCTGGCAACCGTGCCGGTCTCGCTTTCCACACGGGCAAGCAGGCTCTCGGCAAAGGTGCGGTCGTCGGCGATGTCGGTCAGCAGGTCGACGGCCTCGGCCACGTGCTTCTTGAACAGGCGGCGGTACGTCTTGCCCACACCCACGGCCAGGCCGTAATCGAAGTCGCACACCGACTGACCGCCATGCTGATCGTTCTGGTTCGACTGGATGGCGATGCAGGCAAGCGCGGCGTAGCTGGAGATGTCGTTGGGCTCGCGCAGCACGCCGTGACCGGTGGAGAAGCCGCCCTTGAAGAGCTTCCGCAGCTCAATCTGGCAGCAGGTGGTGGTCAGGGTGTAGAAGTCCATGTCGTGAATGTGGATATCGCCCTCGCGGTGTGCCTTGGCGTAGCGCGGGTCGATGACGCACATCTCGTAGAACTGCTTGGCCGATTCGGAGCCGTACTTCAGCATGGTACCCATGGCGGTATCGGCGTCGATGTTAGCGTTCTCACGCTTCATGTCGGAATCGGCGGCCTTGGAGAAGGTGATGTCCTTCAGCGTTTGGATGAGGCGGGAGTTCACGTCGCGCACGCGGCTGCGCTCGGCACGGTAGAGGATGTAGGCCTTGGCGGTCTGCACGAAGCCGGACTCGATGAGGGTCTCCTCCACCAAGTCCTGCACGCCTTCCACGGTGGGCGTGCCCTCGATGGCGCCGCTCTCAAGCTTCTCGACGACGGTGGCGGCGATCTTCTCGGCGGTGTCGCGCCCCTGCATGGCCGCACAGGCCTGGAACGATTTCTCCACCGCATCAGCGATCTTTTCCGGATGGAATTCCGCCGTGCGCCCGTCGCGCTTGATGATGGTCTTGACCATAACTTCCTACATCCTTTCTTCGACGCGGCTGTCGCGTCGTATTCGCACCGCTTCTCGCGGCCTTGCCAACCACAACATGCAGAAGCGCGGCAATGTTTTCCCTACCGCTGCCCTTCGCGATTACCAAGGGGGTAGACCCTCTTTTCGCTTTTGTTTTCCAACAGGCTTTCCACAGGTTATTCACCATCGGAACCACAATATATTGTGTTTTGCAGTTCCAAGGGCGGATACATATAGTACTCGCGAAAGTGTTCGGGTGCAATCGAACAAGATGTGTTTTTCGTCACCAGAAAAGAACAGAATTAATTTCGACGTGTGGTCGATGAGCCGCTTGAAAGTTGTCAACGATGTAGGCTCGCGCGAGAACCGACTACGGCTGAAACGCGACTTATAGGCGGTTGGGGCGCGACTTATGGGCAGTTGGGGCGCGACCGATCGAGTAAACCGTACTTCACGCGGACGCGGGCGAGTTGGTCGAGCAGGGGGTTCGCCACGACCAGCAGCGTGAGGGCTGTGGCCGCCCCATGAATGGCGTTCACCGGCAGGCCGGCGAGGTACACCACCGCGGCCAGCTCCGGCGTGGGGGCTGTGGAAAGATAGAAGAACGTGGACGTATCCAGAATGGGACCCACGAGCCCCACAATAAGCACGAACCCCACGGTTGCCAGCGCAATACGGCGCGGCCAGGAAAGGTTCGCTCGCGGGAACACGCGGACGTCGGCAAGCAGCCCTGCCACGAGCCCCGCCACTCCAAAGGCGAGCATCTGCCAGGGCGTCCAGGGCCCCTGGCCGAAGATGAAGTTGCTGGCAAGCGCCGCCACCGAACCCACGAGGAACCCGGTTTGGGGGCCGGCGGCGAGCCCTGCGATCATAATGACGGCGGCCATGGGCTTGAAATGCGGCACCCAGATGAACGCCGCGCGGGCCGCCACGGCGAGCGCCGTCAGCACGGCCACCACGGCAATTTCGCGCGCCGTGGGACGTCGCCCTTCGAAGGAAACGAAGAAGGGCACGATAGCGTACAGCACGATGAGCGTACCGGAGAGGTAGTAGCCGTTGCCGGGCACAGCCATACCCACGACTGCGGTCAGCGGCGCGAGCACCAACGCCGCAAGAATCGTCAGGATCGTCTTGACTCGGGCGCGACGGCGCGCGAGAGAGAGCTCGGCAGGGCGCCCGTCTTCGATCAGCTTCGGCACAGCCCCACCACCTCTTCCACCGTAACGGCGTTTTCGAAGAGCCCACGGCTTATGCGATTGGCTGCCGTGGTGTAGAAGCTGTTCGACACGAAGAACTGCCGTGGTGGGTTGGTCGTCACCACGTCTCCATCGAAAAACAGGGCGCACCGATCGGCATAGCTGGCGCAGAATTCCACGTCATGGGACACCATGAGCACGGTCGTTCCCCGGCCGGTCAGGCTTCTCAGCAACGCAGCGAGCTTATCTTTGAAGAAAGCGTCGAGCCCCTTGGTCGGCTCATCGAGCAGCAGCAACCGCGGCTCGCAGAGCAGCACCTTGGCCAACGCCGCCCGCTGCACCTCGCCACCGGACAAGTCGAAGGGATGGGCATCGAGCAGCGGCACAATGTCCGTCAGTGTCGCCACTTCCCCCACCGCGGCCACGCGCTGCTCCGCCGTGAGGCCGCGACCATCCAGCATCTCTTCCAAATCTCCCCGAACAGTCTTCTTCACCATAAGATTCAGCGGATCTTGCGGAAGCAGAGCCACTCCGCCGCGGAACAGCTCGGCCTTCTTCCACTCCTTCAGCCGTCGCCCGAGCACGGTGATCTTCCCGCGATAGGGCCGCGCAACGCCGCAGATAGCGCGCAGCATCGTCGACTTCCCCGTGCCGTTGCCGCCCACTACCGCGAACAACGACCCTCCTGGCACAGTCAACGTCGTTCCCCGCAGCACATCGGCGCCATCGCGCTCGTAGCGAAACCAAACATCCCGCAGCTCCACCGCCACCCGCGCAGACGCCGAGTCGCAAGCCTCCCCCGCCGGAAGCGCCCACCGACGCGGCGGATGAACGGCTACCTCACGAGCCAACCAAGCCCGCCCCTCCCGCACCGTAAGAGGAACTTCAACCTGCAAAGCCACTCCCTCTTCAACTATGGAAGAGTAGGGCCGCCGCAGTGGGGAGGGGGTCCGCGCGCAGTTCATTGAAGTGCATGCAGAAACGTCAGTGGCCCTCGAAGAGCCCTGCACTTCAATGCTGTCTGAGCACGGCGCCCCCCTCCCGACAGCGCGGGCCGGAGGAGCGCACGGCGCCCCCTCCCCACTGCGGCGGCCCGGCCGATCGCACGGCGCCCCTTCCACGTCGGCACAACCCGGTCGACCTTCCACACCCCAAGCGATCCGCGCCGCCGCCGGCAGCGCCAATGCCATGGGGCTGACCGCACAATGCAGCTGGCCCGCAACAGCCCGCGGCTCCCCGTCGGCGACGACGCGCCCCTCCTCCAGCACCACCACGCGGTCGGCCAGCCCATACACCTCTTCCAGCCGATGCTCGCTCATAACCACCGTCGTCCCTAGCTCGCGATTGATCCGGTGTACCGTAGCCAGAAAGTCGCTGGCGGCAATGGGATCCAGCTGACTCGTAGGCTCGTCCAGCACCAGTACATCGGGCCGGGCCGCCATGACCGACGCTAGGTTCAGCAGCTGCTTCTGGCCGCCCGAAAGCTCGCCCACGTTCTTATGGAACCAGTGCTGGATGCCGAAGTAGCTGGCCATCTCCGCCACGCGCAAGCGCATGGTGCGCTCGTCGCAGCCGAGGCTTTCCAAGACGAAGGCCAGCTCGTGCCACACTTTGTCAGTCACGATCTGCGCATCGGGGTCTTGCATGACGAATCCGATGCGGGCCACTTGCTCGCGCTCGGGCACGTCGGCGAGAGGCACGCCATCGAACAGCACCTGTCCGCTTTGGTGCCCATGGGGAGCGAGCGCCGACTTGAACTGGCGCAAGAGCGTTGTCTTCCCGCAGCCGCTCTGACCGCATACCAGCACAAACTGGCCCGGCTCGATGGCCACAGAAACATCGCGAAGGGCATCGCGGGGCGCCTCCGGGTAGCGAAACGTCAGCTCTTCGAAAGCGAATAACGCCACAACGCCCTCCCTCCGCAATTGATAACCGCAGGAATAGCCAGAAAAGCGCCATAGCAAACGGCCCCCATAAGCACGGCCGCTCCCGCAGAGGGCCACACGATCGTCGGAAAGTAGGTGATCGCGAACCCTCCCTGGGCGAACGCGGCCACTGCGCCAACCACCAGCGCGCCCATCGCCACGACCAGCACCGTATCGCGCGCCTCCCAGCGGAAGAGCGCGAAATGAGTGCGCCCCGACAGCCCGAAGCCACGAGCCGTCATGGAATCGGCGGCCACCACGGCACTTTCTAAAGCGTCGGCCGACAGCGACAAGAGGACACTGCCCCCGTCGCGCACGCGCGCCGCCACGGAGGCGCCTTCCGCCGGGCCTTTCCCAATGCAAGCCCGTGCCGTCATGAGGGCGTCGGCTTTGCGGCGGTAACTTGGCACGAGGCGCAGCACCATGGTGAGCACCAGCGACAGCGCCGGAATAGCGCGGCCGAACAGGTAAGTAAACTTGTCCGAAGTCATGACCAGGTGAAAGGAGGCGAACCACAGCATCATGGCCACGAGCATAAGCCCCGTGGAGGCGCCCAAAGCCAGCGCTTCTAACGTGTAAGGACGGCCACCCCACCAGCGGAGGAGCACCGTGGCGCCCTGCGTGTTGAACAGCGGCGCCGACAGCGTCACCACAAGCAGCACCGCCGTGAGTCCCGCGATGAAGCGCCAAGCCTCACGGCCACGAAACGTCAGATAACAGGCCGCCGCAAGAAGAACGGACATCACCTGACAAATGGGGTTCGCAAGCACCATGGAAAGCACGATAGCCCCCGCGAAGAAGCCGAATGTCACCGCGGGATGCAGAGACGCAAAGGCGCAACGGCCTTGGTATGGCAGGGTGCTCATGGGCAACGCGGCTTCTCGGCGAGAACGTTACAGGACCGGCGCCACATCGAGGCCCGCAACGGTGGCGGCCAGCACCCCGGTGTAAGCCGGGGTCGCCTGACCGGCGGCGCGCAGGAACTGGACGCCAGCCGCGCGCAGCTCAAGGGCCGCGGGCATCATGGTGTCGGGGCTGTAGTAGGGGTTCTCGGTCGTGGGGCCCTGTTGCTTGGCGTCGCGCTGGAACACCTGCAGCGTGGCCATGAGACATAAATCCGCTCCGCGCGCCTCCAGTGTCTCGCGGGCCGCATCGGCCAAACCGCGCGCCTGATCAGGGGTGGCCAGCGTGGAGAAGCCGGCCACCGCCGCGCCGTATTCCGCCATCACTTCCACGGCCTCGCGCCAGGTGCCCCGGCCGCTCGCCAAGCCGCCGTCACCCTGCACATCCACCGAAGCAATGATGGGGGCATCAGTCACCTTGCGCAGGCCCATGAGCGCACACTTCAGATCATCGGCCGTCGTGAACCCGTTCAAAAAGAACGCATCAAAGGTGCGGCCATCGAAGAATTGCGCCGCACGAGCGTACTGGTCGCGATTTTCCACAAGCGACGCCTTGGAGTCGGGATCCAGCGGCAAACCGCAGGGGGCGATTTCCACAAGCGTGTGCTGAGGCTTGAACTCCGCCATGACCGCAAGGGCCGCCTCGGCCAGCGCTTCGCCTTTGCCCTCGGCGCCAACGGCCACCAAGCGCGCCGGCGTGAAATCAGCCACGGGGGTGACCATACACTGCGGGCCGGCCACCGTTTCCATGCGGTAAGCTTCTTCGATGGTTTCCGGCTCCACCAAAAGCGCGAGCGCCTGATCGCACACCGACTCGATGCCGGCCCGACGCAGGGCCTCCTGAATCGGCGACGAAACGACGAGCATGTCCTTGCCAAAACGCAGCGCGAGATCGGCCATGAGGAGTTCCTTTCCACGAATTTGCTGCCTTCCATGATACAAGATTGCTTGAGGGATAAACCTTTTTCGACATGAACCCCTTCCAAATGATCTTTTGCGACCGCCGTGCATCCTGCGTCCTAGAGGGTGGCAAAATCAAACAACCAGGGGGTGACATTCTTATTCGTCCATAACACCGCCGTGCATCCTGCGCATCGTTTCGTGCATCCAGAAGGCGCTTTCCGATGCCGAGGGCCCTGCATCAACGAAGGAAGATAAAAGGTTCGGAAAGGAGGGAGACAGGCAATCTGAAACTTTCTTATTGAATGTGAAGAAAATTCTCAGAGGGCGAACGGGCTTCTGACGCAGGTAAACGGGCTCTGACAAGGGGTTATATGCTACTCACCGCCGAAATGATGCCGTTCTTCGTGGAAAATGAAGCACATTATGGTGACCAAAACAAGTCTTGACCTATAATTCGTTTCAGCGATTTGGAAGTTCCCCTGCTTCCATCGCTCTGCTTCAATCCCCTTGAAAGCAGAATGCGGCACTCGATGCCGCTACCCCCTCCTCCGAGGCGGCGAGGCACCCCTCCTTGCCGCCTCACTTCTTTTTTGGCGCTGCCCTTGAAACAAGCGCCGTGCTCGCGACGATGAGCAACCTGCCAACCCTGTTGGCACAAGCCGGTGGAACTGGATCGGAGTTCCGCCGGCTTTTTTGTAGGCATCAGTTTTCTGCGTCTGCTGAATTCTGGAAATAGTTGCGAGTTTCGAGCAGCCGAACCGGGCAAATCTCACAGTGACCGCCCAAATCCGGAAGTAGATGAGAGTTTCGAGCATCATTTCGCACCGCACGCGCTGATTTTGTCCAAATCGCGCCCGAAACTCGCATCTATTTCCGAAGCTTCCCTCGTTATGCCCGAAACTCGCATCTATTTCCGAAATTCTCCTTCGCTATGCTCGAAACTCACATCTATTTCTATCGAGAGGCAAAATCCGGCAAACATATCCTAAGCCGCAAACAAAATACGCCAGCTCTGCCACAAAGACATGAGCTGGCGCTCGGTTCAAACCTATCGACTCAGGCAGAGCCGCGGTCAAACTATTCCGTAGCATCCTCCGCATCAACCACGGCCACAGCCTCTTCAGCAGCCTCGGCGAGGTCGGCGGCCTCGGCAACTTCGGCAGCCTCTTCGGCGTCATCTTCGTCGCGGTAGCGCTCGTCGATCTCGTCGTCGGTGTAGGCGACCGGCTCTTTCAGGGCCGCCATGAAGTTCGGGGCCTCGCCGATGTAGGCGGCCTCGGATTCGAAGGTATAAGCGCCCTCGTCATCGACCTCATACAGGTAGGCGATGGCGTAACCCTCATCGGCACCCGGCACGCCGCCCTCAGCAATGAGCGCATCCTTCACGCCATCGTCGGTTTCAATGTAGCCGTCGTAGCAGAAGGCGTAGCAGTCGGCCCCGCGGGCGCCGCGCACGTTCTTCTCGGCCGCCTCGAAGCACTCCTCGGCGGAATCGCCCGGGTGCGACTCGATGAACAGATTGTCCTTCACGACGAGCGTGGTGAAGGGGATGACGTCCTCCCCGCCCTCGATCTTCTCTTTGGCCTCGTCCAGGGCGAAGACGAGCACGCGCTCCAGCTCGTCGGGAATCTCCGGCACCTCGGTACTCGCGTTCTCAATGTTGCGATCGGCCACGGAGGGCCTCCTTTCCTTCAGGTTCACAGGCGGCGCAACCTCCTGCGCGTCGGCCTGCATCACGGGGCGCCTTCTTCGGCGCTTCGTTGCTTGCCCGTAGTGTAAAGCAACGACCTCGCAACTCAAGCCACAACACGGCGACAAACGGGCAGCGCGGGCAACCGCTTCGGTGAGGCTTCGCCCCTTGCCGCAGAGCAAGAACGAAGTTCGGCGGGGACAAACGGCGACCGGAGCGCGTCACTTTATCGTCAGACGCAGCACCCGTTTCAGCATAGCGACAATCCCCCGCTGTCCGTGGCGCAGAGAACTTGATGTGGGAAACTTTTCTCATTACAAGCAAGGTCAGCAAACGGGCAGGGAAAGGCGCAAGCGGGCGCATATGCTGAAGCGGATGCGGACATATCTGGGAGTGATCTTCGCCATTTTCGCGCGGGATGTGAAACGGGTGCTGCGCAACCCTGTCGCGCTCGTCATCGCCTTGGGCATGATCGTCATGCCGTCGGCTTACGCCTGGTACGTGGTAGCGGCCAACTGGGACCCCTACAGCAACACGGCCGATATGCTGGTGGCCGTGGCCAACGAGGATGCTGGGGCCGACAGCCCTGAGACGGGGCATTTGGACGTGGGCGCACAGGTGGTGGCCCAGTTGCACGACAACCACGAGATGGGCTGGGAATTCACCGACGCCGAGGCGGCCATAAACGGCGTCTACGAGGGACGCTACTGGGCGGCACTCGTCATCCCGAAGGATTTCAGCGAAGACTTCGCCAGCGTGTTCACCGGCGACTTCACCCAGCCGACCATCGACTACTACGTGAACGAGAAGCCCTCCTCCATCGCGCCCAAGGTGACCGACGCGGCGGCCAACGCCGTTGAGGCGGCCGTCAACGAGAACTTCGTGAAGACGGTGTCGGAGAAGGTGGTGGAAACGACCCAGAAGGTGGGGGCCGAGGCGGAAGAGAAGGCCGACGCCGCCGAGGGCAGCCTCACCGCCGGCGTTCGCAGCGCCAAGGAGACCGTGGGCGAAACCCACGCGACCCTGGAAGGACTCGTCGGCACCGTGGACGACACGCGGACGTCCGTCGCTCGCGCCGACGATACTCTGGCGGGGCTTCAAGACGATGTGCCACATCTGCTGGAGGCCATCGGGCAATCGAAGGAACTGCTCGCGAAGGCGCGGAGCACCGTGAACGAGTACGGAACGGCGCTTTCCAAGAACGCCACCGACGGAGCGTTGCAATTGTCGAGCGCCGCTGCGCAGGCCCAGCGCGCCTTGGGCACTGTGAGCAGCGATGTCGCAGCGGCCGAAGCGGCCACCAATACGGCCCTCGCCACGGCCGAGGGGCTGCTGGCCGACAACAAGACGCTCGTGAGCGACCTCACCGCCCAGGCCGGAGCGGCCGGCGCTGATCCGGCCATCGCGCAAGCTCTCTCCGAAGCCCGGGCCGCCAACGAGCGGCTGACGACCACCACCGACGCCCTGCGCACGGCCTCAGACGACCTGGCTTCCACGGCCGACTCCCTGGAAACCGAGGCGAGCGCGCTGGATACGGCGGCGCAATCAGCCTCTGAAACTATTCGCGCCACCGCGGCCACCTTCCAGGACAGCGTGCTGCCAGACATCACGACCAGCCTGGATTCCCTGGTGGAAGCCTGCGGCACCTTGGAAGGGGCCCTGCGCGGGCTCACTCCCTCGCTCGCCGAGGCGCGGGCCATTTTGGGGCAGCTCGGCGACACGCTGACCTCTTCCGAGACCTCGCTTTCCACCACGTCCGATTCCCTGGGCACCATGGAGACGAACCTGGAGCAGTCGCTCACCGACCTGACCGCGCTGCAGAACTCCGCCACCGTGAAGGACTTGGCGGAATACCTGAAGGCCGACCCGGAGAAGATCGGCGCCTTCATGGCCGCGCCCGTGGCCCTGGACACGCAACTGGTGTATCCCGTGAAGAACTACGGCAGCGGTGTTGCCCCCTTCTTCACGAACCTGGCCCTGTGGGTGGCCGGCTTCATCCTCATGGCCATGGTGAAGCTGCGCGTCGATCCGGAGGGGCTGCCGAAGTTCACCGCCGTGCAGGCCTACTTCGGACGCTGGCTGTTCTACGTGGTGTGCGGGCTGGCCATGGGGCTCGTCTGCTGCGTGGGCGATTTGGCCCTCGGGATTCAGTGCGAAAGTCCGGCGGCCTTCATCGGCGCGGGGCTGCTCACGGTGTTCGTGGACGTGAACCTCATGTTCGCGCTGGCCTACGCATTTAGGCACATCGGGAAGGCCATCGCGGTCATTCTGCTCATCGTGCAGATTCCCGGCTCCTCGGGCATGTTCCCCATCGAGATGATGCCGGACTTTTTCCAGGTCATTCACCCGCTTCTGCCCTTCACCTATTCCATCGACGCCATGCGCGAGGCCATCGGCGGCTTTTACGCGATGGATTACCTGCACGACATGTTGCTGCTGGGACTTTTGTTCGTGCCCCTGGGGTTCGCCATCGGGCTGGGCATCGGGCGCTGCGATTTCAATTTGAACCTCATGTTCGACGAGAAGCTGGGAGCAACCGACCTGCTTCTGGCCGAGCCGGTCACGGCCAGCGCCAAAGCCGCGGGGCAGACGCCCGCCCGATACCGCACGCGCACGCTCGTCCGCGCGCTGCTGAACATCGACGCCTTCCGCCAGGCTCTCATCGCCCGAGCCGAGCGTTTCCACCGCGCCTACCCGGTGCTGCGGCGCATCGGCTGGGTGGCGCTCGTCGCGCAGCCGCTTGTCACCTTCGCCATTATGGTGCTGGTGCATGCCGATGTGGACACGCGGGTCATGATGCTCATGGCCATGGTGGTGGGGGTCATCGTGGTGGACACGTATCTCATCGTGATTTCATACCTGGACACCAACCTCGCGCACCAGCTTGCCCTGGCGAACCTGAGCACCGAGGAACTGCAGAAGCGCGCCAGCGGGCAAATCGGTGGTGATTCGGCGTGAGGGTGATTTGGGACATTTTCATCGGTGACGTGCGGAACCTGTTCCGGAACGTCATTGCCGCCATTGTGGTGATGGGGCTCGCGCTCGTGCCGCCCATGTACGCCTGGTTCACGACGCTCGGCTTCTGGGATCCCTACAGCAACACCGGCAACATCAAAGTGGCCGTGGCCTCGGAAGACGCCGGCTACACCTCCGACCTTATCCCGACGCCCATTAACGCCGGCGAGCAGATCATCGGCAAGCTGCGGGCCAACGACCAGTTCGCCTGGCAGTTCGTCAGCGCCGATGAGGCCGTGCACGGCGTGCGCTCGGGAGAGTATTACGCGGCGCTCGTCATCCCGAAGGAGTTCTCGCGCGACCTCATGACCGTGTTTACCGACGACATCACCGAACCGAGGATCATCTACTACGACAACGAGAAGGAGAACGCCATCGCCCAGCGTGTGACGGGCACCGGGGCGAGCACCCTGCAGGAGACCATCGACGAGACGTTCACGGAAACCGTGGCATCGGTGGCCCTGGGCACCACGAGCAGCCTCACTTCGTTCATGAGCGGGGACGGCATCCTCACCTACGCGCAAACCCTGGGGTCGCGCCTTGGCGAGGCCGTGGGCGAAGTAGGAGCGGCGGCCGATCAGGCTCAGGCCTACGCCGATCTCATGAGCTCCACCACCTCACTCGTGGATGCGACGGCAAGCATTCTAAAGGAGGCAGGGAAGGCACCGGATGCCACGGCACCTCTGGTGAGCGAAGCGCGCAACGGGCTGACGAGCGCTCAAGACGGCCTTTCCGCCGCAAGCACCGCAGCCGAGAAGACGCTCGCAGCCGCCGACGCCAGCTACGATGCTGTGGCCCGCGCCGCTGATGAGGCCTTCGCCACCATGAAGGACGATCCGGCGGCGGCCCAGGGCGTGCTAGCCGCTTGCCGTTCGGACGTGCAGGGCCTTGCGCAGGCCTACCAGACCATGCGCGACGCCCTGGCCGGCGCCGATCCGTCAAGCCCCGCCATTGGCGCCCTTGACCGCATCATCGCCCAGCTGGATACCCTGGAGGCGAACCTCGACACCGCCGAGAACGCCATTGGCGCGGACGCGGCATCCATCGACGAGAAGCACGCCAAGGTGACCGACAGCATCAACCAAGCGCGGGCAGCTCTGCGTGATTCGATGAGCACCTACAACGATCAGCTGAAGGGCGAGCTGGCCTCGCTGGCCGACAGCCTGCAGAAGGTGGGCACCGACACCCAAACTCTGGCCGGCTCGCTGAAGGACACGGCGGAAAGCCTGGGCGACAGCACCGATTCTCTGGCCGCAAACCTCGCCACCGCCGAGGCGTCGCTGCGCAAGACCGCCGAAACGCTGCGCACGGCAGAAAGCCAGCTCGCCCAGGCCCGCGACGACCTGCGGCACGCCCTGGACACCGGCGACATCGACGAGGTGCGCCGCATCATCGGCGACAACCCGGCCGCCATCGCCCAGTTCCTCGCCGCGCCGACGCACCTGGAGCGTCACGCGGTGTACCCCATGGCCGACAACGGCAGCGCCATGAGCCCCTTCTATACCTCCCTTGCCCTGTGGATCGGCGCCATCTTCATGGTAGCCCTTATGAGCGTGTCCGTCTCCCCCGCGCGCCAGGCCGCCCTAACGCGGAAGTTCGGGCGCGCGCCGCGGACGGCTGAGTTGTACCTCGGACGCTACGGAGTGTTCTGCCTGATAGGCCTCGCCCAAGCGCTCATCGTGGGGCTCGGCAACGTGTTCTTCCTCGGCGTGGAATGCGAGCACTTCTGGCTGTATCTGGCGGCGTGCTGTTTGGCATCGGTGGTGTTCACGAACCTGGTGTACACGCTGACGGTGTCCTTCGGCAACATCGGGAAGGCGCTGGCCATCATCGGGCTCGTGCTGCAGCTGGCCGGCGCCGGCGGCCTCATGCCGGTGCAGATGCTGTCGGCCCCGCTGTTCCAGGAGATTTACCCGTGGCTGCCCTTCGCCCATTCCATGCCGGCGCTGGAAGGGGCCATGGCCGGCATCTACGGCGACCAGTACCTCGTGCAGATGGGCCTGCTCGCGGCCATCCTGGTGCCGAGCCTCATTCTCGGCCTCGTCCTGCGGCGCCCCGTCATCCGGCTGAACCGGTGGGTGCTCGCCAAGCTGGACGGGACGAAGTTCCTCTAGCGCCTCGCCGCGTACAGGCACCTGTCGATGGTCTTAAGCTCGCCAAGCTAGATGAGACGAGCCTCGCCGCGCTTTCGTCAAATGGCCAAAAAATACGCGCTGACTGCTTTTCGGAGGGCTCTTTTTCTCCTTTCGCTTTCCTCCGCGCTCGCACGTTCGCTACAACGGGATTCTGACCTGGTAAAACTTGACACGCGGGAAGCGACGCCTTCAAAATCGCGGGCCAATACTGCAGCTGTCGCGGGTTTTTTGGCCAAAAAGCGTCAGGCACGCCCCTTTATATACAGTTCACGCATGGTTTTTGGCCAACAGCGGCTTAATCATGAGACGCTTGTGCAGTTTGCAGACGCTTGTGCAGTTTGCGCGCCGTTTTTGGCCAGTAACGACCTAGCGAGGGGCACCCGTGCAGTCTGCACACGGTTTTTGACCGCTTTTCCTCTCGCGTAGCAGCTTCATTCCAGCGGGGCGAGGGCGCGGGGGAGGATGTTGTGGGCGCGGGCGATGGTCATGCCGTAGTTGGTGAAGGGGGCCTGCTGGGCGCGGGCGCGCTGGAGGCGCGAGGCCATGTCGCGGGCGTTCAAGGTGCAGCCGCCGCAGTGGACGATGGCGGCATAGGGGGAAAGATCGTCGGGGAAGTCGCGGCCGGAGGTGAAGGCGAACTGGGGCTCGGCACCGCTGATAGCGCAAATGAGCCGGGGCAGCTTCACCGTGCCGATGTCCTCGCAGGTACGGTGGTGGGTGCAGCCCTCGGCGATGAGCACCGTGTCGTCGTCGGTAAGGTTTTCCAAAGCGCGCACCGCTTCCAGCTGGGCGGCCAGGTCACCCTTGTAGCGAGCCATAAGGATGGAAAACGACGTAAGCGGCACATCCGCCGGCAAAAGGGCGTCCACCTCGCCGAAGGCCTGGGAGTCGGTCACCACCAGGCGCGGCGGTCGGGCGAGGGCGGCCAGCAGGTCGGGCAGGCCTTCCACGCCGGTGGCGCAGGGGAAGGCGCCGGCGTCCAGCGCGTCGCGCATGACCTGTTGCTGGGGCAGAATGATGCGACCCTTGGGCGCGGCAGAATCCAGCGGGATGACGAGCACCACCACGTCACCGGGCGTAAGCAGGTCGCCCACGAGCCGCCGCTCCTCCACTGCACCAGTGGCCAGGGTGGCAAGCGCGCGCTTCAGGTCGCTCAGCCCCTCCCCCGTCAGCGCCGACACGCGCACGCGGGCGGCCCGTGCGGAAGCGCCATCGTTTTCGGCGGAGGCCGTGGCGTTGTGGTCAGCGCCTTCCGAGAGGGGCTCGCTATCCGAAGCGTCCGTCCCCGGGCGCGGCGAAGGCAGCGACGACTCCGCAGCGCCGGCTCGCCCGCTTTCCGCAAGCAAATCGGCCTTATTCTCCGCAATCACATAGGGAATGCGGCGCGTTTGGAAGGCGGCGAGGAGTTTCTCGTCGAAAGGGGTGAGGCTGCGTGTGGCATCCACCACGAGCACAGCCACGTCGGCTTCGTTCAGCGCGGCCTCGGCCCGCTGGACGCGCAGGTCGCCTACGTCGCCGGCGTCGTCGATACCTGGAGCGTCAACAATGAGCACGGGACCGGCCGGCGCCAGTTCCATGGCTTTGCGCACCGGGTCGGTGGTGGTGCCGGCCACATCGGACACTACGGAGACGGTCTGGTTCGTCAGCGCGTTCACCAGGCTGGACTTGCCGGCGTTGCGCACGCCGAAAAAGACGATGTGGGCGCGCTCGCCGGAAGGGGTATCGTTCAGAGACATGCGAACTCCTCCTAGAACCGGAAGTCGCGCTCGCTGGTGCGGACGCGGGCGAGGTAGTCGGCGGCCAGGGTGCGGCGGCGGTCGTCGGGAACGCGGGCGAGCTCGGTGTCGATCATCTTCCACCCCTTCTCCGCCACGGCGGGGCTGGCGTAGTCGCACAGGTACTCCCCCAGCGTGAGCAGGGCGTTCGGCTGGCAGAAGTCCTGGATCTGGCCGCTCTTGCAGAACTCCATAAAGCGGTCGCCGGTGCGGCCGGCGCGGTAGCAGGCGGTGCAGAAGCTGGGGAGGTGGCCCTCGTCCATGAGCCAGCCGATGACCTCGTCCAAGGTGCGCGTATCGGACACATCGAACTGCTCGGTGTCGTGGGGGCGCGTCTCTTCCCCGTAGCCGCCCACGCTCGTGCGGCTGCCGCCGGAGATCTGCGAGACGCCCAGCTGAAGCGCCGCCGCGCGCACCGCCTGCGACTCGCGGGTGGAGATGATCATACCCGTATAGGGCACGGCGATGCGGATGAGTGCGATGATCTTCTCGAACATCTCGTCGGGAATGCCGTTGTCGAAAGCGTCGGGGTCGATGTCGCTCGCCGGCTTCACCCGCGGCACCGAGATGGTGTGCGGGCCCACGCCGAACACCGCTTCCAAATGCTCCGCGTGCATGAGCAGGCCGGCGAACTCGTAGGCGTAGCCCTCCAAGCCGAACAGCACGCCGAGCCCCACGTCGTCGATGCCGGCGGCCATGGCGCGGTCGTGGGCCTCGGTGTGCCAGGCGTAGTCGGCCTTGGGGCCCGAGGGGTGCAGCTCCTCGTAGCGGGCGCGGTGGTAGGTCTCCTGGAACAGGATGTAGGTGCCGATCTCCGCGGCCTTCAGCTGGCGGTAGGCGTCCTCGGTCGTGGCGGCGATGTTCACATTCACGCGGCGGATGGCCCCGTTTTTGTGCTTGGTGCCGTAGATGGTCTCAAGACTCTCCAGAATGTAGTCAAGCGGGTTGTGGATCGGATCTTCCCCCGCCTCGATGGCCAGGCGCTTGTGGCCCATGTCCTGCAGGGCGACGACCTCGGCGCGGATCTCCTCCTGCGTGAGCTTGCGACGCGGGATGTCGCGGTTCTTCGCGTGGTAGGGGCAGTACAGGCACCCGTTCACGCAGTAGTTAGAAAGGTACAGCGGAGCAAACAGCACGATACGGTTGCCGTAGTAGGCCTGCTTGATGTCGCGGGCCAGCTGGCGGATCTCGGCGTTCACCTCCGGATCCTCGCAGGCCAGAAGCACCGAGGCCTCGCGATGGGTGAGCGTCGTGCCGTGGTCGTGGGCCGGCGTCAGGTTCGCCCGGGCCTTCTCCAGAATGGAACGAGCCAGGGCCGCATCGTTCTTGTGCGCCTCGGCGTAAGCCAGGGTGTCGAAGATTTCCTCGTGGTTGATGAACTCGTCGGCCCGGGGCGAGCGCACGTTGTAGCTGCTCATGAGGGGTTCACTTTCGTTGAAGGGACAGGGGGGAAGGTCGAAGGAAAGGAAGCGGCGGAAGACGAACCAGGCGCGGTAGCGGCGGCGGCAGAAACCGGGCGCGACGCTGCTGCCAGTACCACAGCGCCCCGAGCGGGCGAGACAACCGATGCCGCAGCAGGACCTACAACCGAAGCCCAGGCTGCAGCGGGATCGCCGCGGTCTTCCACAAGGCGGCGCCCCAAGGGCTCAAGCCGCGCCGCCAGGTCGGCCCATTTGCGGGCCGCATCGGCCGACGAGCGGGGCTTGCCGTCGTAGAGCGCATAATCGCCCTGGCGCTCGGGCGGCGACAAGTTCGGCATCACGACGTTGGCGCCAGCGAGGATGCCCTTCTCGCGGCTGCAGGGATCCAGCGCTTCCAGGGCCGTGGTAGCCGGCAGCAGCACCGTCGGATGCGCCAGACGCACGAGGGACAGCAGGTAGCAGGTAAGCTCCACCGTGCCGGGTGCCTCGGCGGCAAAGGGGGTGTCGCGATGGGGCACAAACGGCCCGATGCCGCACATTTCGGGGCGAAACTCCTGGATGAACGCGAGGTCGGCCGCCAGGTGCTCCGTCGTCTGGAAGGGGGAGCCCACCATGAAGCCGTCGCCCACGGCGAACCCGGCCTCTCGCAAGTCGGACAGGCACGCCATGCGGCGCTGAAGCGTCATGGCCGCCGGGTGCAGCTGCCGGTAATGGGCGGCCGTGGCCGTCTCATGGCGCAGCAGGTAGCGGTCGGCCCCGGCGGCGCGCAGGTGCCGGTAGCTTTCCCGCGAGCGCTCCCCCACCGACAGCGTGACGGCGCAGCCCGGATAGGCCGCCTTCAACGCACCAATAAGCTCGGCAAGCCACTCGTCGGTAACAGCCGGATCCTCCCCGCCCTGCAGCACGAAGGTGCGGAAGCCTGCCTGCCAGCCCGCATCGGCACAGGCCAGAATTTGCTCGGGAGCCAGGCAGTAGCGCTCGCAGGCGCGGTTGCTGCGCCGGATGCCGCAGTAGTAGCAGTCGTTCTTGCAGACGTTCGTGAACTCGATGAGCCCGCGCGCGAACACCGCGTCTCCGTAGGCGGCCTCGCACGTCTCCCGAGCGCGACCAGCCAGCTCATCAGCCAGCGCCGAGGTCCGGGCATCGATAAGCGCCGCGTACTCGTCCAGGGAAAGAGTATGCTCGCGCACAAGCTTCGCGACCAATGTTGCTATCAAATCTGCCAGCTCTCCTGGTCGGTGTGCAGCCACTCGTGGGCCGTATGCGACAGCGGCTCGCCGATCCAATCGGCGTACAGCTTCGCGATGTCGGGGTTCTCGTGGGAGTAGCGCAGCTTGTCCGCGGCGTCGAGCCGGTTCAGCACGCCGGCCCGCGCCTGGGCCAGTTCGCTGTTGAACTGGATGGGCTGGCCGCCACCACCCACGCATCCGCCCGGGCATGCCATGATTTCTACGAAGTCGAAGGCGGCCTCCCCGGATTCCAACGCGTCCAGCAGCTTCGACGTATTCTCCAGGCCGCTGGCCACAGCGATGCGCACGGTGGCGTCGCCGATGGAAAGCTCGCGGGACATCCAGGGCGTCTCGGACGTTGCAGCCGTAGTGTCGCAGGCGCTGAAATCGGGGTTCTCGCCGGTGATGAGGTAGGCCGCCGAGCGTAGGGCCGCCTCCATGACGCCGCCGGTGCGTCCGAAAATGGTGGCCGCGCCGGTAGAAAGCCCCAGCGGGTTGTCGAAGGGCGCCTCGGAAAGCGCCGTGCAGTCGACGCCCACCAGGCGCAGCAGGCGGCCGAATTCGCGCACCGTGAGCACGGCGTCCACGTCGGGCGCGGCCTCGGCCGCCAGCTCGGGCGCGACCGGCGCGTCGGGCACCAGGCCCGCATCGCTCGTGCCGGCCCCGTGGGTCGCGCCGACCACCGTGGAAAGCTCCGGCACGTCGCACTCGTACTTCTTCGCCACGCAGGGCATGATGGACACGACGAACAGACGGCGTCCCGCCTCGGCGGCCTCGGCGGCGAGCGTGTTCTTAACCACGGCACCCATCATCTGGTGCGGCGACTTGGCGCTGGAAAGCTGGGCCGTGAACTGCGGGTAGTGCTGCTTCACGAAGCGCACCCAGCCGGGACAGCAGCTCGTGAACATGGGGCGCGGCGCGTCGGAGCCGAGGAATTCCACGAACTCGCTGCCCTCTTCCATAATGGTGAGGTCGGCGGCGAAGTCGGTGTCGAAGACCTTGTCGAAGCCCACGGCGTGCAGGGCCGCGGCCAAGCGTCCCGGCGTCGCCTCCTCGCGGGAAAGCCCCAGGCCCTCGCCCCAGGCCGTGCGCACGGCCGGCGCCACCTGCACCACGGTTTCCACCGCCGGATCCAGGATGGCCTCCATGATGAGGCTCACGTCGTCACGGGCCGTAAGCGCCCCGGTGGGGCAATGGGTGATGCACTGGCCGCACAGGGCGCACCCGGCCTCGGCGATGGGCAGGCTGTCGCGCACGATGATCTTCGTGGAAGGGCCGACCCCCGTGAAGTCCCACACGGCGCAGTGCTGCACCTTCTCGCAGATGGCCACGCAGCGCATGCACTTGATGCACTTGCTGCTGTCGCGCTGCAGCGGGAAATCGGCGTCCCAAGGCGCCGGCTCGGGCAGCAGGCCCGGGGCGTCTGCCAGGTTGAAGGTGCTCGCAAGGTCGCGCAGGGCGCAGGTGTCCTGGCGCACGCAGGTGGCGCAGAGCGCGCGGTGATCGTCCATGATGGCCTGCAGATTCGCCCGCCGGGCCGCTGCTACCTGCGGCGTGTCGGTGCGCACCACCATGCCCTCGCGCACGGCGGTGTTGCAGGAGGCCGCAAGCCCCTCGCCTTCCACGTCCACCAAACACACGCGGCACGAGCCGATGCAGTTCAAGTCCTTCAGGTAGCACAGCGTGGGGATGGTCACACCAGCCGCCGTGGCCGCGTCCAGCACGCTCGTGCCCTCGGGGGCTTCCACCGCCTGACCGTTTATCGTGATAGTTACCATGCTTCCAGCCCCCTTCCGGTTAGCGCGCCTATGCCGTACACGTCGCAGCGCAGGCACCGGCCACACTCTTGCGCGGCTTCCTCGGCGCTCACCGGTTCTTCCACGTACTTGAAATCGCACTTGCGCTCCCGTGCCGGGCGCTCGGCCACCTGCACGCGCCCGTAGGCGGTGCGGTCGTTGGGGTGCGCCGGTGGCACCGCGGCGCCGCAGTCCAGCTTATGATGGAAACCCAGCAGCTCGTCGATGTTGGCCGCCGCCGTCTTGCCCGCGGCGATGGCCATAATGACGGTCTTGGGGCCCCACTGGCAGTCGCCGCCTACGAAGACGGTATCGAAACCGGGCGCTTGCAGGCACGCGTCGGCGCACAGGTAGGTGCGATCGTGCTGCATGCCGAACTCTTCGAAGGGGGCGCACTCGATGGCCTGCCCCACGGCGATGATGACAAGGTCGGCGGCCAGACGCACCTCAGGCTTGTCGGCCGGCACTGGGGCCGGGCGGCCGCCGCGCACCGCGCCGATGCGCTGGGGCTGGCAGATGAGCGCCGTCGCGCAGCCCTCCGCGTTCGCTTCAATGCTGGCCGGCGCCTGAAGGCAGCGCATTTCCACGCCCTCCATCATGGCCGCCTCCACCTCGGAGGGCAGCGCGGTCATGTCCTCCAGGCGGCGTCGATAGGCCACGGTGACCGAGGCGGCACCGGCGCGCACGGCGGTGCGAGCGCAGTCCATGGCCACATTGCCGCCGCCAATGACCACCACATTCTTGCCCGTGAAGTCGGGATACTGCTCGTCGCCGATGGCCTCCAGCACGTCCACGGCGCTCATAACGCCGGCCGCATCGGCCCCTTCAATGGAAAGGGTCTTGCCGCCCTGGGCGCCCACGGCCACGTACACGGCGTCGAACTCGTCCACCAGCGTGCGCATCTCGTCCGTCTGAACGTCGCAGCCCGTACGCACCTCGATGTCGCCGGCACCCAGCACGGCGCGGATATCCTCGTCGAGTCGCTCGCGAGGCAGCCGATAAGCGGGAATGCCGTAGCGCATCATGCCGCCCAGGCGACTGCGACGTTCGAATACCGTCACCGCATGACCCATGAGCCCCAGGAAGTAGGCGCAGGTGAGCCCCGAGGGGCCGGCACCCACCACCGCGATGCGCTTGCCCGTGGGGGCCAGCGGCGCGGGGGTTTCCACGGAATCCGCGGGGACGGTGTCTACAATGTACTTCTTGATGCCGCGAATGTTCACCGGTGCGTCCACCATGGTGCGGCGGCAGCGCTCCTCGCAGGGATGCTCGCACACGAGCGCACAGGCCGTAGGGAAGGGATTGTCCTTGCGGATCATCTTCACCGCTTCGGCGACGCGGCCCTCCTCGGCCAGCGCGATGTAGGCCGGCACGTTCACATGGGCCGGACACCGCGTGACGCAGGGCACCGTCTGGCGCGTGCCGGGAGCGCAGGTGCCCGCATCCACGTGGCTGGCGAACTCCTCGGCGAAGGCGTCGAGCCCCGCCAACACCATCGCCCCCGCCTGCCAGCCCACGGCGCAATCGGCGGTGTCGCGCAGCAGCGTGGCCGCATCTCGGATCTCATCCACCGTCGCCGCCGTGGCGCGGAAGGCGGCCACATCGCCCAGCAGCGCCTCAATTTTCGGCATGCCCTGGGCGCACGGCGTGCACTTGCCGCAGGTCTGCGCGGCGCTCGCTTGCAACTGTCCCAGCACCATCCCCACCGGACACTGGCCCGGCGGCATGGCTTCCACGCGTCGGGCGAAGGCCTCGACGAACTCCCCCGTCCGCGCATCGGCCCGCGCCGCCACCTCAACGGTCAAACGCCCCATAGCTCTCTCTTTCCTGTATTGACGCTAACCGACACACCATAACGCGTCTAGTATTTCCGATTGGTAACAAGCCCATGGGAAAAAGCACTACGGCGCAGAATTAACTCTAAACCACCTGAGAATACCTTCTAGAGCTCTGCCACGGTGCCGAGTCCGCGCCTCGCGGCGGCGTCCAGGGCGATCTTGGCACAGGCAATGTCAAGCAGCGCGGTGCCCGCCGAGTCGAAGACCGTGACGTCCTCGGCGCTCGTGCGGCCCGGCACCTTCCCCACCAGCACGTCTCCCAGCTCGCCGAGCACATGATCCAGGCCGAAGGCGCCCTCAGCCAGTCCGCGCTCGATCTCGCCGTTGCTCGCGCAGTTGGCCGTATCGTCGGAGTAGCCGTAGCCCACGCGAAAGCTCTTCGGCTCCTCGAAGCAGTCGCCCGGCGTGACGAAGGCACCGTTGAACTTCACCATATCGGTGCAGAAATCGTAGGAGGGGATGTCGTAGTCGTAGTAGACGAGCGCCGTCGTGCCGGCCTCGGGCGGAACGACGGACAGGTGCGGCTCCGATTCCACCCATTCCAAAAGCGTAGCCAAATTCTCCCGCACGATACGGCGGCTGCGGTCGAGGATGGCGTCGGCATGGGCCAGCGCGTAGGCGCCCACGGCCTCGTCGAACAAGCCGCAGGAGATGAGGTTGTAGTCGCGATGGGACAGAAGGTCTCGGCGCAGCTGTTCGTCCTTGGTAATGCACCAGCCCAGACGGATGCCCGCCAGCGACCACACCTTGCTCATGGAGCTGGTGGTGACGCCCTTGTCGTAAAGGTCGACGACCGACTCGGCGTACTCGTCGGTCTGGTTCAAGTGGCGGTACACCTCGTCGCAGTGCAGCCACGCGTCGTTCTTGCGCGCCACCTCCACGATGGCCCGCAGCGTCTCGCCGTCGAGCAGGGCACCCGTGGGGTTGTCGGGATTGTTGATGCAGATGACCTTCGTCTCCGGCGTACACAGGGCGTCCAGGGCCTCCACGTCCACGTGGTAGCCGTTCTCCTTTTCCAGATGCAGCACGTCCACCGCAGCGCCGCACATCTCGGGGATGGAGTAGAGCTGCTGGTAGGTGGGCATGACCGACACCACGTGGTCGCCCGGGTTCACCAGCGTCGAGAGCACGAGTGCGTTGGCGCCGGCGGCCCCGTGGGTGGGGATGATGTGCTCGGGCGCCACGGTGCGGTAGAGCTTGGCGATGCCGGAAAGCAGGTCGGGGCGACCCTCGATGTCGCCGTAGGTGAGGCGGCGCGCCGCGAAGGCGTCCAGAAACGCCTGCTTGTCGCCGCCGGTCAGCTCGAAGAGCTGGTCGAGGGACAGCGAGTACACGCACGTCTCGGCGACGTTGTAGGTGCACTTCGTCTCCCAGAGGTTCATCCACTGCTCGACTTCGAAATCCTTGATCTCCATGGGGGTTCTCCTTCTCGCTGATCCACGGTCTCCGCTAGGAACGTGAGTCCAGCATAAAAGGCGAACCCGAAGCAGGATGTGGAGGCGGCCACAGGCTCTGGAGCGGCCCGTTGTGGGCGCCCACAACGGGGCTTGCGGCCGCCCACGGCGCAAACGAGCCGCGCCCTGTCGCACGCAGCGCTCTGCGAAAGCGAGGTGCCTAGAGGAAGATCATCGACAGGTAGGCGAACAGCTGCTTGTCCGTGGCGTCTTCCATCGCCAGCACCGCGCGAGCACGGTTGACGCGGTTGCGCACCGAATTGGGGTGCTGGCAGAGGCGCTCAGCCGCCGCGTTCGCGTCACCGCCGCAAGCCACGTAGACCCGCAGGCTCTCGACGAGATTGGAGCCTGCTTCAGCATCGGAGGCAGCGAGTCGATCAAGGCCCGCTGCGCAGGCGCGCTCGAGCAGCCAGCCGTTTTGTCGGGCAACACGGAAGGCATCTGGGCCCAGCATGTCCCACGAAACAGCAGAGTGGCCCATCCTTTTTGCCGCCTCGCCGCATCCGAGAGCCTCGACGATGGCCCCATCGGCCCAATCGGTGCCGAACACCTCGGAGAGCCCAGCCGCGCAATGCCCTCCAAAGCCGGCGATAAGCACCTCGATATCGCCTGCTTCCAGAGACTCGAAATCATCGGCGACAAGAAGGGCCAAAAGACGCTGCGCCGACGGCTCGCAGCAACGACGCGCTCTGACCGCCAGCTGAGAAATCCGAGACTCTTTCGGAGCCCCAACAGGGCGGAGAAAGGCTTTTGGACAACCTTCTCGCTACGGGGCCAGGCAGGTTATCGGGACGACGTAGACGCCGTCCGGTCGGCAATAGGCCGCTTGCTGGCCCGTGAGCACCATAAGGAACGAGGGAGCTCCCTCTTTGGAATCGTCAACACGCGAGGCGAGCTTCAACAAGTGGGCCGCGCCCTCTTCAACCTGCTTCTCGCCGAGCTTCACCTCGACGGCCCCCCAGCGACCATCGTCCAAGACGACGACGGCGTCGGCCTCGAGACCCGTCTTATCGCGATAGTGGTAGACGGTTCCCCGCAGCTTGGCCGCATACACGCGCAGATCACGCACGCACAGCGATTCGAAAAACAGCCCGAAGGTACTAAAGTCCAGCAAGAGCTTCCGCGGAGACGCGCCCAACAGGGCCGCCCCGATGCTCGGATCGCAGAAGTGCCGCGTCGGGCTGGTGCGCACGGCGGTCTTGGAGCGCAACGCCGGATTCCACGCCGGCAAGTCCTCGGTAACGTAGGTGCGCCGGAGCGCGTCGAGGTAATCGGCGACCGTGTTCTCCGAAGGTGGCTCTCCTCCCATATCCGCTGCGATGGTCGCCTGGCTCGCCTCGGTGGATATGTTGCGCGCATAGGAGCGCAGAATGGCCCGCAGCCACGTCGAGTTGCGCTTCTTGTCGTCCATCTCGTCGATGTCCGAGTCGAGTAGCTCGGCAACGTAATCCTTAGCCTGGTCGAGGGCGATCTCCGGATCGCTTTCCAGCACGGCCTCCGGCCAACCGCCACGGCAGAGCGCAAAGGCGATGTCCTCGATGGAGCGATCAGATATGGCGCCCACCTCGGCGGCACCATCGAAGAGCCCCGCTAGTGAGACCGCGCCCGTAGACTCGCGGGATTCGAAGAGCGACATGGGGCGCATATGCATACGGGATATCCGTCCCACGCCGGAATGCTTCGGTCTCTTCTTGGGCGTAGCCGAACCGGTGAGGATGAACCGGCCCTTGCCCTTCCCCTGGTCGACCGCGAAACGGACGGCATCCCACAGCTGCGGCGCCATCTGCCATTCGTCGATGAGGTGCGGCTCGGCGCCTTCCAAGAGCACCGACGGGCGCACTTCGGCCAAAGCGACCAGAGAGGGACCCTCGTCGGGATCTTGGAGGTACACAGCACTTTGCGCCTGCTGCTTGGCCGTCTCGGTCTTGCCGCACCATTTCGCGCCGACGATCTGGACGGCGCCGGAAGCCCGAAGCGCCCGCTGAAGCACAGCGTCGGCCACGCGCGGCCAATAGCCCTCCTGTCGCTCTTCGTCCTTCTCCACCATGGCGCGCCCCTTCCATCAATGATCGATCGGTGCGCCTACTATACCACGTCAGCGAGGTGATTGCGGAAGTTGGATCGTTTTCATTGCGGAAGTTGGATCATTTTTGTTGAGGAAGTTGGACTTTTGGGAGACATTTGTCGCACCGAGGACGTAACCCTTCTCCAGGTGGTAATTACCCACGTCGAGGATCTTGCCGAGCGCCTTGTGCCGTGCGAGGGAACAACAACGTCAACTCTGGCCGCAACGCCGCCAACGCTGCTGCGGTTTACCTAGCCGCATAGCGCGAGAACAAGGATAGTCGCCAAAACCGCCGGCTACTCTCGTCTAGTCGCTCTTCCCCATACAGGCCGCCACGTATCTCCCTCCCCTGCGTGGCAGCCTGAGCGTTGTCATTGTCCTGCGATCTCCTTGTGGAAATAGGCACCGAACGCGTACAGTGGCACGTTCTTAATCACTCCATCACGTGAGAAAGGGGCCAACGAAGTGCGCAAGGCCAGTACTGGGAGATGCTTTTTGACGAAAGCGGCAAGGCTTTTCGCCCTCAGATTGGTTCCAGCCTTCACCTCAATGGGCACGGGCTGCGGCACTCGCTCGTTTCCATCTACGATGAAATCGATTTCGGTGCGCGTCGACTGGTTCATGAAATAGTGCAGCTTGTTGCCCGTATCCACTTTGTTGCCCGCCTGGCCGCTCGCAAGCAGTTCTTGGGCAACGAGCTGCTCTGCAAGCGCCCCCTTGAATGAACTGAACAACGCCTCGCTATCGAGAATAGTTCGGGCACTCAAGTTGCACATTGCGCCAAGTAGACCCACATCGAGCACATAGACCTTGAACACTCCCTCGTCTTCATGAGACGCAAGGGGCGACTCGGGCACGCTCACACAACTCGAGGGACACACAAGCGAGGTGTCGGTCAGCCATTGCAGAGCATCTTCGTACTCCCGGGCTCTCGCCGACTCCCGTATCTTGGAAAACATAAACTTACGGTTTTCTTTGGCCAAGTTTGTCGGCACCGCCCGCCAGACACGACGAATCCGTTCTGCTAGCGCATCGTCGGCATACTTTGAGAAATCGGCGTTGTAGGAGCGCAAGAGCTCGCTGTGCACACGGCGCGCCTCCGCTGGATCCGACGTTTCTGCGAAGGAAAGCACCGCCTCCGGCATTCCCCCTACGAATAGATATTGTTTCAGCAGCTCGATCAACCGGTCGTGGAACGGGGCCATGGCATCCCAGTCAAGAGCAGACACCAATTCAGCCAACAATTCCTCACCAACACCGTCTAAAAACTCCCGGAAACTGAGAGGGTAGAGATCGAGAAAGCGCACTTTCCCCACAGGGAATGAAGCCCGCGCCTGCGGCTTATTTTCCGTTCGCTTCCCCCGCCGCAACGCAAGTCCGAGCGCCGATCCGCCCGCAACAACGGGAATATGGGGAGTTTGCTCGTTGAAGTACTTGAGCGATTGAATGGCGCGAGGGGATTCTTGTATCTCATCAAGAATGAGCAGAGTATGCTTGTCGATGCGGACGCCTGCTTCAGCTTGGAGTATGGGAAGGAGCCTGTTCGGCGACAACGATCCTTCGAAAGCGGCGATGAGCTGGGGATTGTCATCGAAGGTGATGTACGCCGTTTCCCTGAAGTACGCTCGCCCAAACTCCTTCATAAGCCACGTTTTCCCCACCTGCCGGGCTCCGCTCACGATGAGCGGCTTTCGTCGAGGAGATTCTTTCCAGCGCTTCATATCTTCGATGGCCTGGCGCTTCATGGCATCCTTTCAGGGTGATTCACGTTTTTGCATAGGTTATTTTTGCAAATCACCACGTTTTTGCATAGGAGAATTTTGGGATTCACCACGTTTTTATATAGGTAACGGTATCCCGACATCAGCAGCTGAAAAGTCAACCTCATTCCAAATCGAGAAACTTAGCGAAACTTAGAACTCCTTAGTAAAACTTAGAAGGAGGCATTGTGGGCATCGAGGAGAATCCTTTCACCCCAAGGAGTCGGCGTGCTCTTCACCGTCGACGAAGTCGATCCGACGCTTGACGAAATGGTTCAGCTCGCCGCCTTCTACCAGCACTTTGTTCGGGAGGGGCGCAAGGTAGCGCTCCTCATGGCGGGACTGCCGCACAACATCTCATCTTTGCTCAACAACAAGACCGTGTCGTTTCTCCGGCGCTCGAACCGCAGGGCGCTTGACCGCATTCCCGACGGCGAGGTTTCCGCAGCGCTCGTGCGCACGGCCCAAGCAGGCAACCGCAACGTTGACGCAGCGGCGCTGACTGCAGCGACGGAGTCCATCGGCGGCTTTCCTTTCATGCTCCAGCTTGTCGGGTACTACGCCTGGGACGAAAATCCCCGGGCTAGCACACTCGATTCGGCCGACTTCGCGCGCGGTATCGCCATCGCACAGCAGGAAATGACCTACCGTATTTTGGACGCCACCTTCGCCGAGCTCTCCCCCGGCGACCTTCGTTTCGCCGCAGCTATGCTGGAAGATGAAGGGGACAGCCGCATCGCCGATCTCGTCGAGCGGCTGGGGCGTTCCTCTTCCGTCGTGGCGCAGTACCGCAAGCGGCTTATCGACGCCGGCATCATTGGCAAACGCGCACGCGGCCTCGTGGGGTTCGACCTCCCTTACTTCCGCGACTACTTGCAGGAGAAGCTCGACAACGGAGAACTGCTGCTCGAGAATTAGGCTTCCGAACCCCGCCCCCTACAGCGCCAGCTTGTAGATGGCCTCGGCGTCTTCCAGGGTCAGCTTCTTGAAGGTGCCGAAGGGGATGCCCTTGTTCTGGGCCAGCGTCGGCAGCATCTTCGGGATGTCGGTCTCTTCCACGTCCAGCTCGGCAAGAGTGGTGGGCATCCCCAGGCTCGCGAAGAAGGAGCGCGTCTCGTCGATGGCCGAAAGCGCGTCGGCTTCCACGTCACCGGTCGGCGTCAGCCCGAATACGGCCTGGCCGTAGAAGGCGAAGCGCGCCGGGTTCTCGCTGTAGACGTATTCCATCCAGGCGGGGAACATGACGGCCAGGCCCGCGCCGTGGGTGATGGACGGGTCCAGCGCCGACAGTTCGTGCTCGAGCCCGTGGGTGGCCCAGTCCTCGTGGCGGCCCACTCCGGCGAGCCCCTGATGGCAGAGCATGCCGGCCCACATGATGTTGGCGCGGGCATCGTAGTTGTCGGGGTCGGCCAGCACGCGCGGCGCCTCGGCGCGGATGGTGTTCATGAGCGACAGGTTCAGATTGTCGGTCACAGGCACCGCGCCCACGTCGTCGAAGAAGCGCTCCAGCAGGTGGCAGAACATGTCGGTAAGGCCAGCGGCTGTCTGGAAGGGCGGCAGGGTGAAGGTGAGCTCGGGGTTCATGAAGGCGAACTTCGGGCGGTGAGCGTTGTTGGCGTACCCGGTCTTGCGGCCCAGCTCGTCGTTGGAGATGACCGTGTTCTTCGAGGCCTCGCTGCCGGCGGCGGGGATGGTGAGCACCACGGCGATAGGCAGCACATCGTGATCGGTGGCCTTGGTTTCGAAGAGCTCCCACACGTCGCCATCCACGCAAGCGCCGTTGGCGATGGCCTTTGCGGAGTCGATAACCGAGCCGCCGCCCACAGCGAGAATCCAGTCGACGTTAGCTTCCTTGCAGAGGCGCACGCCCTCGCGCACGAGCATGATCTCGGGGTTCGGGCGCACGCCGCCCAGTTCCAAGTGCTCGATGCCCGCAGCATCCAGCGAGGCGCCCACGCGGTCGATAAGTCCGGAGGCCACGGCGCTGCCGCCGCCGAAGTGCACAAGCACCCGCTTGGCGCCAGCTGCTGCCAGCTTCTCGCCCACCTGCTCTTCGGCCCCGCGTCCGAAGACGAAATGTGTGGGGGAAACGAATTCGAAGTTTTCCATGGGAGTCCCTTTCTGCTTTTCGACCGGGCGACACCTTGTCGCCATCGCCGCACCATCGCCCTCGGGCGCGTTCTCCAATCATGCTCTGTGTCGATGCTAGGGCATTGCCGACAAACAGGCAACTGTCAGACCACGGGAAAATGTCTCGCAATTTTTGCAAACAGGACAGCTTGTCACAAGATTGCGCTCAGACCCCCGCATTGGTCAGGGAGGTTATTCCCCGTGAGCGCGGGTTATGAGATCGGCCATTTCCGTGGCGGTTTTGGTGGCTATGTCGGCCCGGGCCGCCAGGCGTTTGTCGTGGGTGACCAGATAGTTTGCCTTGCACAATTCGCAGGAGGCAAGAACTGAAGCGTCTTCGTAATCCGAGGTGATATCGCGGTAGTGGCGAGCTAGCCACGCCGTGCGATCGTCCATGGGAACCGATATCGCAAGATCGGTCATGTGGTCGACGCAGCCCCACGCGAAGTTGTTTATAGCCCAGGCTGTGCGTTCGTCGACGGTACCACCGTTCTCACGTACTTGCTGCTTCAAGAATTTCCCCACCGTGAAGAAAACTTCGTTGACAGCATCCGCTGGCGTTCCCAAAGTAACATTGTACTTCTCGGCAACACGAAGAAAGCGGGCAGCATCTTCGTGAAGAGGTCGTTCGTGGAGATAGAAGTCGAGCCAGATGTTTTTATCTACAACAATGGCGTTCTCTGCAACCGTCACCAGAGCCCCCTTTCGGCCAGTCTTTCGGTTTTTGCCTCGTAGAAAAGATTGTCCCAATATTCGTCAGAGAACTCCCGAGGCGAGGCAGCTGGCGGAATACCCAGGGCCTGGCGTTGCGCCTGAAGCGATGCCAGGAAATCATCGATCGCTCGGGCGCGTTTCTCGCCCTCGCTCATGGCGTCGGCTTCCTCCGTCTCGGGGCCGATGACCGCCTGCAAGGCCGCTTCGGACTCGTCGTCATAGCGCGCCGCCACCTCGTAAAAGCGCCGCAGGGCCTCCGACGGAGTGCAGCCGAACCGAGCAAAGCGCTCGTCCCCGCGCCGCTTCAATTCGGCATCGATACGGAAGTTCATCTGCATGTTCGGCATAGCAACCCCTTTCAGAATTGCTAGCAGTATATCATAACTCTCGACCTTCTATCCATAGTAAGTCGAGAGTCCCCGACAAACCTTCCCTCCGCAGCTCCCGCTTTTTATTTGCTTCGCTGGGCCTGAGACGTGAAAACATGGGGCTCGGCGAGGCTGTGCTAACATGGAAGAAGCTGGGGTACTGTGCGCCTTCACCATCGAGAACCGCCGCGTTGAGGTGGACGACCCTGTAGAGGTCCTTCCCCGCGTGCGCATCGCCGGCGAATACACCCAGGAAGGCTTCGAATACCTCGTAGAACCCAACGGCGGCGAGCAGTAAAGGCGAGACTAGCGAAGAGGCTTCTGGGCGACGCCCGCCGTTTCCACAAGCGCTCTGCCAAGATCGCCAGTTTGGTATCCTCCGACGCTGCTTGCTGTCGCTTAATCCCGCTCGCCGGGCTGGCGAACGCGAATTTCCTGCTCCTTCACGGAGACGCGGGAATGGGGCGGCACCGAGAAGGTCACGAAGGTGGAGCCCGCGATAACCGAGCCCTCGCCGATGACCGTCTCGCCGCCCAGCACACTGGCGTTGGAGTAGATGGTGACGTTGTCCTCGATGGTGGGGTGGCGCTTCACGCCGGCCAGGCGCTGGCCGCCGCGGGTGGAGAGCGCGCCCAGCGTAACGCCCTGGTACAGCTTCACGTGGTCGCCGATAGTGGTAGTCTCGCCGATGACAACACCAGTGCCGTGGTCGATGAAGAAGTACTCGCCGATATGAGCGCCAGCACCGATATCGATACCCGTGGAAGAGTGGGCGATTTCGGTCATCACGCGCGGGATGATGGGCACGCCCAAGTCGTAGAGCACGTGCGCAATACGATACACGTAGATGGCGTACAGACCCGGGTAGGTGAAGATGACCTCCTCCTTCGAGCCGGCCGCCGGGTCACCGTCGTAGAGCGCCTGCACGTCGGTGAGCAGCGTGCGCTGGATTTCGGGCAGGGCGTCGAAAAACTTCGTGCAGATATCAGCCGTCTGCTCGCAAATGGAGTCACTCGTGCAACCGCCGCACAAGTGATTGCCGCTACCGACGAGGTCGTCACGATCATCGGAGGTGTAGGTGAGCGCCAAAATGAGCTGCTGGCGCAGCACCGATTCAATGTCGATAAGCGTCTGACCGATGAAGTAGCTGGGGCTCGTGGAAGGCGACAGCATCTCCGGCCCGAAATAGCCGGGGAACAGCACGCGGCGCAACTCGGTGATGAGCCCCTTGATAGCCGTGCGGCTGGGGAAGCGGCGGCCGGGCTTGGTGAAGAAGATCTCGTCCGCCTCGTAGTTCTTCTCGATGGCCGCGACGATGCGCTCTAGGTTGTCTCCGAACATGGGCCTTCCTTTCCGAACGGGGCTGCCGGCACGGGCGGCCCCTAGGGTGGCGCCGCGGCGTAAGGGTTGCCAGCGCCTCTGGTGTTTTCGATAGGATAGCAGATCGGAGACGCTTGACCGCCCGCAGCCCTCGCCGCCGCGCAAAACAGTTACTATCGGGGTAAAGATACCGGATGCCCCCTCCCAGCGCACCGCCGCTTGCCCGCACCGTCGCAAGCAAGCGCACAATCGCACCCCGCGCACCTGGCGTCTTCCCATACGCACGGAAGCCGACCCTGCGGCTTCCCACACGCAAGCAGCCCCGTTGCCCTCGCTCGCCGGGGCTGCTTGAATTTAACACTCCTCGCAGGCCTCTTCCACACACTCGTGCTGGCCGGAGGGGCCCTCACCGCAGTAGACGGCGCGCTCCGGATGGTCGGCCAAATAGGCGGCCATGGAGTACTGGGTGATGTCGCTGCGGTTGATGATGCCCACGATGTGGCCCGCTTCCAGCACCGGCACCTTCTTCAGGTGGTTCTCGGACAGAACACGGCACACATCGGTCAGGTTCGCGTGCACGCTCACGCAGATGGGGCTGGCGGCGCCAATTTCGCTGGCGCGCATCTGCATGACCTTCGCCAGCTTCTCGTCGTAGCCCTCGTCGTCGTTCACGGTGCTGTTGATGAGCACGATGGGATCGGTGAACGAGTTGCTGCGCGGGCTCAGCCGCTTCAGGATGTCGCCATCGGAAATGAAGCCCACCGGCTCGCCGGCCTCGTCTACGATGGGGGCTGCGGAGATGTTCTTCTCCACGAACAGGCGCATGGCCTCTTCCACCGTAGCCTCCCGGCTCAGCGAGTACACGTCGGTCTTCATGATGGACGTGAGCAGCGACTTGCGGGTGCCCTCCTCGTCCACCGCGGCCTCCTCGCCGGGCTTGTCCTTCACAAGGGCGATAGTCATGACCAGGCCGATGAGGCACAAAAACGTGCACACGAGGAAGGCGGCGTTGATGCCGAACATGGTGCCCTGGGCCGCGCCGAACTCCGGCGTCGCGAAGCTTTGCACCTGGGTGGACACCGCGATGATGATAGCGGTGCCGAGCGAGCCCGCCACCTGGCGCAGCGTGTTGTTCACGGAGGTGCCGTGGTTCATGACCTTGTTGTCCAGGGCGTTCATGCCCCAGGTGGTGATGGGCATGTTCACCAGCGACATCGAGAACATGCGCACCGTGTACACGATGGTGATGTAAATGATGCTGGACGTGAGGTTCAGAATGGCGAAGGCGAAGGTGGTCAGCGTCAGCAAACTCATGCCCACGATGGCCATGCGGCGTGGGCCGTGGCGGTCGAACCACTTGCCGGCGAGCGGATTCATGATGCCCATAAGGATAGCGCCAGGCATGAGCACGAGGCCCGACACCGTGGCCGACAGCCCATGAAGCGACTGCACGTAAATGGGCATGAGGATGCCGGCGGCCAGAAGCGCACCCTGCACGAGCATGCCGATGATGGTGCCCACGAGGAAGCGGCGGTTCTTCAGCACGTCGACGCGCAGCATCGGGCGGGGCAGACGCGTCTGGCGGATGAAGAACCACACAACGCCGACGATGCCGAGCGCGGTGGTGAGCAGCGGCACCAGCGTGAACCCGGCCGAGCCCAGAGCGGAGAAGCCGTAGAGCATCAGCCCGAAGCCCAGGGTGGAAAGGGCCAGCGACAGCGGGTCGAGCACCGAGTCGCCCTTGTTCGCCGGCGCCTTGTTGTCCACCAGGAACAGCGACGGGACGATGATGACGATGGACAAGGCGAAGATGAGGTAGAACAGGATGTGCCAGTCGGCTTGGTCGATGACGAAGCCCGCCACCGTGGGGCCGATGGCCGGCGCAAAGGCGATAACCAAGCCGAAGATGCCCATGGCCGAGCCGCGGCGATCCACGGGAAACACCAGCATGAGCACGGTCATGGTCACCGGCATGAGGATGCCGGCGCCGGCGGCCTGCACGAGACGGCCTCCCAGAAGCACCGGGAAGTTGAGGCCCACGGCCGCCAACAGCGTGCCCACGGCAAACAAGCTCATCGAGAACACGAACAGCTTCCGCGTGGAGAACCGATCCTGCAGAAACGCCGTGATGGGGATCATGATGGCGTTCACCAGCGTGAACCCGGTGGTCAGCCATTGGGCCGTGGACTGATCGACATTCATCTCGGTCATGATGGACGGCAGTGCCGGCGTCACCAGCGTCTGGTTCAGCACCGTCACAAAGGCGCCCAGCACGAGCACTACCAGCATCATCCATTGTTTGCGCGTTAGCTTCATACACAACACCTCACTCGCTTCTCGCCCCGCTCTCGCTTGTTTTTCCTAGTATGAGCGTCGCCGGCATCTTCTGCGGTATCAGTTCGGCGACTGTTTGGGAAAATCATCTATGGATTCGCTCATGTTATCTCCCGCACCTCTATAATGCGGAACAGAGTTTTTGCCCTGAAAGGATGATTGATCGGTATGCAAACCGCTATATGCCTGTTGCTCGTGGTGTTCTTCTTGCTGATGAACGCGTTCTTCGTCATCGCGGAATTCGCGCTGGTGCGCGTGCGCAAGAGCCAGATTGACATGGCCGTCGCCGAGAAGCGCCGCGGCGCCGAGGCCGCCCGCGACGTAACCACGCACATCAACGCCTACCTGTCGGCCTGCCAGCTCGGCATCACGCTGGCATCGCTGGCCATCGGCTGGTTGGGCGAGCCGGCCGTCTCCGCCGTTCTGGAAGCACCGCTTCTGGCCTGGGGCTTCCCCGAGGCGACGGTGTACCCCATCTGCGTGGCCGTGGGCTTTTTCATCGTGACCACCCTGCACGTAGTGGTCGGCGAGCTCATCCCGAAATCCTTCGCCATCTTCGCCACCGAGAAGTACGCCCTGCACACCGCCGGTCCCTTGCGCGTGTTCTACCGCGTCACCTACCCAATCATGGTCATCTTCAACGGCATTACCAACGGCGTCATGCGGCTGTTCGGGCATGACCCGGCCGACGAGCACGAGGTGTACACCGGCGAGGAGATCAAGCTGCTCATTGACGAGTCCACGGAAAGCGGCCTCATCGATCCGGAGCAGAACGAGTTCGTCGACAACATCTTCGATTTGGGCGACAAGGACGCCGAGGGCATCATGACCCCGCGCACCGACGTCATCTGTCTGGATTTGGAAGACACGCTGGAAGAGAACTGGGACATCGTGCGCCAGTATAAGTACACGCGCTACCCGGTGTGCGACGGCTCGAAGGACCGCATCGTCGGCTTCGTGCACACCAAGGACCTCGTGGACGTGCCCAAGGACGCGCCCATGAGCGATTGGAAGATTCGCGAGCTGCCGCCCGTGCCCGAGGGCGCGCCCATCGCGAAGCTGCTGCAGGCCATGCAGGAGGGTCGCACCGAGATGTGCGTTGTGGTGGATGAGCACGGCGGCACAGCGGGCATCGTCACCATGAGCGACATCATGGAGCAGATCGTCGGCCGCATCGACGACGAGTACGTGCATGACACCGACGATGACATTGAGGAACTGCCCGACGGTACTTACCAGATCAATGGCACACTGGCCATCGACGATTTGGTGGAGCTGCTCGGCTTCGAACCAGAAGAGGCCAACGACGTGGAAACCGCCGGCGGCCTGTTGTTGTCGCTGTTCGACCGCATTCCCAAGGAGGGCGACGTGGCGGTGCTGGAAGATCGCGGCACGAAGGTGACGTTCACCGTGCTCGCCATGGACCGCCTCCGCATCGACCGCATCTGCATGGCCATCGACCGCCCCGACGAGGAATAACGGGCGGCCCCGAGAGCTTCGTATCCGGGCGGTCTTCGGGCCGCCCTTCGACCGAGCGACGGCCTCATGTATAATGTCCCCATATGATCGAGGGCCACAACAAGAAGGGACATACCGTTGCAGCGCAATCATGGGCGGTGGCTCGGCAGAAATCTCCTGATAGCTGTGGCGGGTATCTCCGCCCTTCTGGCGGCCCAGTCATTTGAGGCGCCCTGCGAGATTTCCTGGCATCTTCCCCTGGGACAAGGCAGCGTGCCGGCGACCATTGTAGACGTAGCCGTCGCCTCCCTCGTTTCTTGCGCTTTGATCATCGCGGGCAACCGAGGGAGACGCGCGCTTGCGAGTGTTCCCCTCGCCATAGCAAGCGCCTCGTGCTGCCTAATGGGCCTGGCCGTGCAAGGCACGGGAGAGCCCCTCTCCATTTTTGGACTCATCCTCATGTCTGCCGGGGGAACCGTTCTTCTCTTCTGCTGGCTGGCGGCAGTCTGCGCCCAGCGCGATATCGGCATTGTCGAGCTGATGATAGAGATCGAGGTGCTCGCATCGGCGGCGGCGATTCTCCCCTCGCTTCTGTCTGCGTCATGGTGCCAAGCCCTCGCCGGCATGAGCGTGGCAGCCTCTGCGGTGGCACTTTGCCTCATCCAGCGCCCCGCGCCTTCCGCATCGGAAACCGAGCGGTCTTTTACCCTCGAGCCGTCTTCGCTGGCGAAAATCCTCTGCAGCTTCTTTGTTATCGGACTGGTGGTGGGATCCTTACAGTATTCGGTCTTCCTGCAGCAGGCAGAAGGCGAGATGTTCCCCGTCATCATTACCGCCATATCGCTCGCACTCGTGCTCTGGCTCTTTAACCGCGGCCGGGACTTCAACCTGTCGGTGTGGACGAAAGTGGTTGCAACCCTTTCGCTGGTCGCTCTTATCTTAGTGCTGTTCTCATCGACTCTCACCTACCTTGCCTACGTGTTGGCCGGCATCGCATACTCTCTTTTGGAATGCGGCGCCCTCTACATGGGATTACTCCTGGGGAGGCTGTATCCTGGTACTCGTGTGAGAATCTTAGCCACTGCCTGGTGTGTGGGGACTTTAGGATCCCTCCCCCTGCTAGCTTCCGTTTTTTTCGGACTCCACATCGCAAGCAGGGTCGCCATGCTCTTCATGGCCCTTCTGCTCGTCGTGGCATCCATTTGGATTCTGGAGGATCGAGCCGTGTCGCTGCTGCTGTCCGCAAGCGGCGGCGCGAAGCTCACCTCGCTCTCGGGTCGTCCCCTTGAATCATTCGGCGAGAGTATGGGCTTGACTGCTCGCGAACGTGATGTGTTCAATCTCTATATCGTCGGACGAAGCGCCCCCTACATTGCAGAGAAGCTCGTAATCAGCGAGAGCACGGTGAAATCTCACCTGCAGCATATCTACACCAAATGCGACGTCCATTCGCGCCAAGAGCTCATTTCGCTCGTTGAGACTTCCCAAGAGAGATAAATCCTGATCAGAGGCTTATCATACTTTTCGTACGGGATGCCTTTCTCTTACATTTCATACGTTTCTCCTGTTTTCCACGGCTTCTCAATGCGGTGACATAGGTGCTGTCCTGATACACGACAAAAGGAGGGTACCGTGACGATGAAGGAATATGGGAAGAAGGGAACGCTCAGCCGCCGAAGCTTTTTGGCAGCGCTCGGGCTGGCGGGCGCTTCAGCTGCCGGCGCAGGCCTCGCCGGCTGCGCGCCGAAACAACCAACCGAGGCAGCTGGCGACGACCAGACCGCCCTCGCTGACACTGGCACCCTGGTGGAAACCGACATCCCCGAGGAAAAAATCCTCGAGACCGTCGATTGCGACGTGTGCGTGGTCGGCCTGGGCGTGGCGGGTGTGGGAGCCCTGCGTTCTGCTGCTGAAGGAGGACTCAAGGTAGTCGGCGTCGAGAAGGGCAGCAAGCCCAGTGCTCGCTCGAACATGTTCGCCGCCTTCGGCACCGAGAAGACGCGCTCCATCGGAATCGAGGACATCAGCCCCACCGAGGTGGCCAACGAGCTCATGACGCAAATGTCGCATCGCGCAGACTATCGCATAACCACGAAGTGGCTGAAGAACTGCGGAGAGGCTTTCGAGTGGTACACCTCCGCATACGACGGCCTATTGTGGCTCGGCATGGAAGACGAGCTTCCCGAAGATCCTAGCCAGCTGTTCGTCTGCGCCGATACGCTCACGAGCGGCATCTACCGTTTCGGAATCGACCACGAGCGCCTCTTCGCCGGATGCTGCTGCATCAGCGGCGGCGACGAGACCCATACGCCCGTTTTGCAGGCTAATGTGGATGCGGCTTTGGCCACGGGCAACGCGCAAGTGCAGTTCTACTCTCCGGCTGTGAAGCTCGAGGCGACCGACGGGCAGGTAACTGCCGTGATCTGCCGCAATGATGAGGGCGAGGGCTACACGCGCTATCGTGTCTCCAAGGGCGTGGTGCTCGCCACGGGCGGCTATTCGCACAACGAGAAAATGCTGGGGCAGTATGCTCCGTGGATTCTGAAGAACCAGGACAAATTCCTGTTCTCATACGAGGTGACGGATCACGACGGCAACCCCGCCGATACCGGCGACGGCCAGCAGATGGGCATGGACGTCGGCGGCCACCTGGACGTGGGGCCCCATGCGGTAATGGCTCACATCCTTCAGTTCGGCCAGGAGTTCTTCCTGCAAGTCAACGAGCATGGCGAGCGTTTCACCAACGAGGATCTCAGCATGACCAATATCGCCAAGGTCATGCAGAACCAACCGGGCAGCAAGGTTTTCCAAATCATAGACAGCCACTGGCCCGAGCAATACCCGATGCTTGAGATGGTCATGCAGAACATCCGCAGCTACGGCGACGGCGAGGGTTTTTCTGCCCAAGCCGACACGCTTGAAGAGCTCGCCTCCCAGCTGGAGCTCAGCGCGGATGCCACCCAGAACCTGTCCGCCGCGGTCGCTCGCTACAATGAGCTGTGCGAGAAGGGCGTCGACGAGGACTTCGGCAAAGCTGCGGAGAAGATGTTCCCTGTGGTGGACCCGCCGTTCTATGCAATCACCTACGATATGCTCAAGCACACTTCAGTGGAAGACGTAAGCTGCATGCGCCTGCTCGTAACCATGGGCGGCCTTGTGACCGACGACAACGCGCGCGTGCTGGACGATGACTCGAACCCCATCCCCGGTCTGTTTGCCGTCGGCAACGTGCAAGGCGGCCGTTTTGTGGAAGACTACCCCTTCACCTTGTCTGGGGCCAGCCACGCCGCCGCTCTCACCTATGGGTACCTGACAGGCAAGTATCTCGCTGAACAGGCGTAAGTTCCGCACATCCGAATCTGGCGCACCTGCCTCCCTCCCCGATGCGCCGAATGGGGGCACTCCTGCCCCATAAGACGGAGAACCCTACAGCCCCAAGGGCAAAGGGTTCTCCGTCTGTCGTTCAGCGAGATATACGAGAGGTCCAAGACGACCCCTTGCGGTACCTGGGAGCCTTCTAGATTTCCTGGCCGATAAAGCGCTCGGCGTTGTGCCAGGTGATGGCTTCGAACTCTTCCTGGGTGAAAGGCATGGCGGCCAGCATGTTGTACTCGGTCACGGGGCTCCACATGGGGAAGTCGCTGCCGAACATCACGCGCTCGACGCCGTAGGCGCGCACCAGCTCCACGGTGCGGCGCGGGCCCAGAAACTCTAGGGCGCTGGACGTGTCCACGTAGCAGTTCTCGTCTTCCAAATACTCGAGGGCGTAATCGAACACCGACCAGCCGCCGAAGTGGGCCGCGTCCACCACCAGGTTCGGGAACGTGTGCAGGATGCGCTTCAGACGGCGCGGATGCGAGAAGTCGTAACGATAGTCGCCGGTGTGGATGACGATGGGCAGCCGGCCCTCGATGACCTCGTACAGGTGCATGAGCCGAGGGTCGTCCATGTTCACCTTCTGGGTGTCGGGATGGATCTTCACGCCCTTCAGTCCCAGATCAATGGCGCGGTTGATCTCACCTTCCACGTCTTCGAAATCTTGGTGCATAGTAGCGAAGCCAACGAAGTTGTCGTGGGCGCGGCACTGCTCGGCGATGAAGTCGTTGATGATCGGCACCTGCCCGGGCGTCGTGGCCACGGAATGCACCAGGTGATGGGTGATGGGCGAGCCTTCGCACGCCGCGAGCATCGAGGACGCCGAAGCATTCTTTGCGTTCATGTCGACGCCGTAGAAATCGCCCACGGCCGAGGAAGCCTTGCAGGCGATCTTGTCGGGATAAATGTGGGAATGGGCATCAATGACGGGCATAGCGGTTCCTTTTGACAAGCACGCTTTTTGCCTATTGTACGCAGTTCCTCCGTGAGATAAACGGACAATGGAGGCTCACTGGGGAATCCGAAGGTTTAACGGTTAGCCATCCTCGACGATGAGGTGCGTCTTGGATCATCCCTCGCAAGATCCGCCGAACCGTTGCGGCGAAAGCCTCCACACGAAAAAACCTCTTGAGACCGCAGCGCAGCTGCGCTATACTTCTAAGACGCTTCACGTTCGTGAGGCAGACGCTATGCGGAGAGATGTCCGAGCTGGCCGAAGGAGCACGATTGGAAATCGTGTATGCCCCAAAAGGGTATCTGGGGTTCGAATCCCCATCTCTCCGCCAGACTTATCCCGCGAGCCTCTTCCAGGCTCGCTTTGATATGGCGCCCCTTTAGGCGGCGCATCGCCCCTGCGGAGGGGTGGCAGAGTGGTTGAATGCGGCGGTCTCGAAAACCGTTTCACCGGTGCTCCCGGTGACGAGGGTTCGAATCCCTCCTCCTCCGCCATTTTCGGTTCCGATATACTCCCGTATCCAGGCCCCTTTCTCTCTGTTTACGCTGGCGCTGGTGTCGTCGCTAACGCAATCCGTAGCACGGAGCCCCTTTTTGCCGCAGCGCTGCCGCCAATACGACATTATTCCGCCTTGTGCTACGGAGTTTGCTTCTGCTAACTTTGACAACTTTCGAGTTTCCCCAGTTCAGCTGTTTGTGACTATTTGTTAACTCTAGATTACACCGTAGCACGACCGCCCTTTCTGTCGCTCACGTTGAATCCAGCTGCCAAAATGGCGCCCCGTGCTACAGGGGGGCCGAACCCAGCTGCCAAAATGGCGCCCCGTGCTACGGTTTGGAGGAAAACGCAAGGGGGAACCTCAACCATAGGATGCGCCGTACACAATTCATTGAAGCTCTTCGAAGGAAAATGCGGCGCAGCGCTAGCAGTCCACGACCTAGCAGTCCACGAGGCTGTAACGATCGCGAGTGCGCACCACTTCCAAGGGGACGCCGAACAGGCCGCTCATGGTCTCACTGGTGAGCAGCGCCTCCTTAGGGCCGTCAGCCACGATACGACCGTCGCGCACGAGCAGCAGCCGCTGAATTTCCGGGGCAATGTCCTCGGGATAATGGGTAACCAGCAGCACCGGGCGGCCGGCGCGGGCGAGAGCGCTCATCGTTTGCCGAACATAGTACATTCCTTCGGGGTCGAGTCCCGTGCAGGGTTCGTCGAAGATGAGGACGTCCGGGTCGTGCACGAGCGCCCGGGCGATGAGCACGCGCCGCGCCTGGCCCGTGGATAGCGTGAGAATATCCCGCTCGGCCAAGTCGCCGATGCCCAGCTCGCTCATGATTGCCCGGGCGCGAGCGCGCTGGCCGTCGGTTACCGTGCAGCGCTGGGGTATCCCCAGCGAGCCGAACAGGCCGCCGGCCACGATATCCTGGGCCGGCACATGCACGCGAATCTGATCCTGCATCGTGGACGACACCACGCCCAGCGCTCGCTTGATGTCGGCCAAGGTGACGCGCGCATCGCCCCGAAAAAGCACGGGCGCCTCATCGCGGTGCAGCGGGTGTATCTCGCGGGTAATGAGGCCGATGAAGGTCGACTTCCCCGAGCCGTTGGGTCCCAGCAGTGCCGCCGATTCTCCCTCGGCAAGGGAGAACTCATCCACCGCGAGAATCTCGCGGCCCGCGCGGCGCACATGGGCGTCGCGGATACGCAGCAGCGGCGACAGGTCCGTCATGGCTTTCTCCTCCAACAAGAAAGCGCCCGCACGGATGCGCGGGCGCTTCGTTCTTCTCTCATTCGCAAGGACGTCCTCGCAGCGGCGGGAGCGTCGCCTTACTCGGCAGCTCCCTCAGCCGGCTGGGCACCATCGGCGGCACCCTCGGTCGGCTGCTCGGCGGCGGCGTCATCGCCAGCAGGTGCGGCGCCCTCAGCATCGGCAGCAGCCTCATCGGCAGCGGCCGCGGCGGCATCTTCGGCACCTTCAGCGCCCTCGTCGACGCCCTCGGCTACGGGAGCCTCAGCGCCCTCGCCTTCGCCCTCGGCGGTTTCCTCATCCAGCACGATGGGGTTGCCATCGGCATCGACGGCCGTCACACCCGTGCCATCCGTGGAGGTCTCCGTCTTGGAGTAGTTCGCCATATCGACGTAGTAGGGCAGCCCCTCGGGCATGTCGTTGATCTGAATGTCAGCAGCGTTGCGCTGCTCCTCGAGCCACGTGTAATAAGCATTGGACTGGTTGGAAGACTGCAGCATGGTACGGATAGAGTCCTGGAACTCCGTCGGCAGCTGATCGAGGCTCGTCAGCTCTTCCGGCGCTTCGAACACATCGGTGCACTGGATGATGTGAATGCCGTACGTGCTGGTCACGAGCCCGCTCACATCGCCCTTGTTCAAGTCGGCCAGGGCCGTGGTGTACTCGGTCACGAGGTTGGACAGGCGGTCCCAACCCACGTTGCCGCCCTCGGCGGCGGAAGCGGTGTCCTTGGAATAGGACTCGGCGGCCGTGGCGAAGTCGAGCTCGCCGGCGTTGATCTTGTCGAGCACTTCCTGGGCCTGAGCCTCGTCGGAGGCCTCGAACAGGATGTGCGAGGACTTCTTCGCGCCGTCGTAGGAGCTCACGTAGGTTTTCGCGCTCTCGAGCACTTCCTCGTCCGTGGGCTCGGCAGCGCCTTCGCCCACCTTCTCCTGCAGCTGCTGGGACACCAGAGACAGCGCGATGTTGTCGCGATACTCGTCCTCGGTCATGCCCACGGCCTCGAGGGCCTCGGCCCAGGCACTATCAGAATCATAGTGGCCACGCATGGTTTCCACGTACTGATCGATCTCGGTGGGATCGGCGGTAATGCCCTCGGCCTCGCCGCCCTGCTTCACCAGCTCTTGGTCGACGAAGGAGTTGACGATCTCCTCGCGCACCGACTCAGGCGTGTAATCGTTGTCGGCGAGCCACTGGCCCCAGGCGTCCTCCTCGGTGAGGCTCATCTGGGCGCGGATGTCCTGGATGGCCTGCGTGACCTTGTCTTCGGGAATCTCCACCCCGTTGACCGTGGCCGCGACACCGCCCGTATAGGTGGGCGTATCGCTGGTCTGCTCGGAGCACCCGACGATACCCAGGGCGCACACAGCCGCCAAACCAACGGAAGCAAGCGATTTCGCAAAAGACCGCTTCTTCATAAGCACCTTCCTCATAGGCAACGGGGACGGCCGAGGTTCAATTCACGATGGCGTTTTGAGACAGTCCCCGATAAGTTCAAAAGGCATTTTCCCACGCATGACGGCACGGTAACAACCGCCGCACAATTTGCCCACTTTTGATTCACGGTACGTCAATGAGAACGAGGAAGAAATCCCACTTCAAAGCTTATGAATTGGGTCATATTCGGATATTTTGATTCACGCAATTTCCCATACAGAAAGGGGGCGACCAAGGTCGCCCCCTACGGGTAGGTATGTGGCTCGGCCATAAGGTACGGGTTAGTTCTTCTTCGCCTTCTTGCGGTCGGTGGCGGAGAGCAGGCGCTTGCGCAGGCGGACGGACTGCGGGGTGACCTCCACCAGCTCGTCGTCCTCGATGTATTCCAGGGCCTCTTCCAAGGTGAAGGTGATGGGCGGCGTCAGCTGGATGGCCTTGTCGGCCGAGCTGGAACGCTGGTTGCCCAGGTTCTTCGTCTTCTCGACGTTCACCACCATGTCGCCTTCCTTGGCGGACTCGCCGACGATCATGCCCTCGTAGCAATCGTCGCCCGGCGCCACGAACAGACGCCCGCGCTCCTGCAGCGTGTCCAGCGCGTAGGCGACGGCCTTGCCCGTGGACATGGCGATCATGCCGCCGTTCTTGCGGCCGGCCATTTCGCCGGTGTAGGGGCCGTACTCCTTGAAGTGGTGGAACAGCATGGCCTCGCCGTGGGTGGCGTTCAGGATGCGTGTCTTCAGGCCCATGGTGCCGCGCGAGGGGATGGAGAACGAGAGGTGCGTCATAGTTTCATCGGAGGCCATGTGCTCCATGATGCCGCCGGCGGTGCCCATGACCTCGATGGCCTTGCCCGCGTACTCGTTGGGCACGTCCACCGTGGCTTCCTCGATGGGCTCGAGCTTCGTGCCGTCCTCAGCGGTCTTGTACACCACGCGGGGGCGGCCCACCTGGAACTCGAAGCCCTCGCGGCGCATGGTCTCCATGAGCACGGACAGGTGCAGCACGCCGCGGCCGGCCACCTCGATGCCGGATTTGTCCTCCAGCTCGTTGATGCGCATGGAGATGTTGCTCTCCTTCTCGCGCATCAGGCGCTCCTTCAGCTGGCGGCCGCCGACGATCTCGCCCTCGCGACCCACCAAGGGACTCGTGGACGCCTCGAAGACGACGGCCATGGTGGGCTCTTCCACGGCAATGGGGGCCATCTCGGTGACGGGGCTTTCCGGATCGGTGATGATGTCGCCGATGTCGGCGTCCTCGATGCCGATGACGGCCACGATATCGCCGGCATCAGCGGCCGTGACCTCGGCCTTGCCAAGGTTTTCGAAGGTGTACACCTTGCGAATCTGCGCGCGGCGCTCGGCCCCGTCGGGCTTCACAACGAGCACCTGCTCCTTCTCGTGCAGCGTGCCAGAGGACAAGCGGCCCACGCCGATGCGGCCCTCGTAGCTGGAGTGGTCCACCGTGCAAATTTGCAGGGCCACCGGGCCGTCGATATCCACGTCGGGGGCGGGAATCTCATCCAGAATGGTGTCGAGCAGCGGCACCATGTCCATATTGCCGTCGTCGGGCTCGCGGCGGGCGTAGCCGTTCACGGCCGAGGCGTACACCACGGGGAAGTCGAGCTGCTCGTCGCTGGCGCCCAGTTCCACCATGAGGTCGAAGACCTTGTCCACGGCGCCCTCGGGGTCGGCGTTGGGACGGTCGATCTTGTTCACGACCACCACAATGCGCAGGCCGCGCTCGAGCGCATGGGAAAGCACGAAGCGGGTCTGGGGCTTGGGGCCCTCGTAGGCATCGACGATGAGCAGGGCGCCGTCGGCCATGTTGAGCACGCGTTCCACCTCGCCACCGAAGTCGGCATGGCCCGGCGTGTCGATGACGTTGATCTTCACGCCCTTGTAGGTGATGGAGATGTTCTTGGAAAGGATGGTGATGCCGCGCTCGCGCTCCTGATCGTTGGAATCGAGGACGCGTTCTTCCACCTGCTGGTTCTCGCGGAAGACGTGGGAAGCCCACAGAAGACGGTCTACGAGAGTGGTCTTGCCGTGGTCGACGTGGGCGATGATAGCGACGTTGCGGATGTTCTCTTGCTTCATGAATCTTCTTTCGGTTCGTTTTTGGGCGCAGAAATTATAGCGCTTTGCGGGGGCAATAGCGGGAAATGGCCGCAGACGGCACCGGGACGACAAACGGGCGCGGCAGAAGGGGTACGATGCGCACGGCCGGACGAGACGGCGGGAGCAACTACTCCTCGAGGAGAGCCTCGTACTCCTTGCGTTCCTCGGTGAGCTTCGCCAGATGCTCGTTCAGCGTGTTGAGGTTGCGCTGGGCGCCGAGAAACTGAATGATGCCCCACCCCGTGGCGGTGCCGGCGACGGCGGCGATCATGCCGAGGATGCCGAAAGGCCGCCGGATGGTGAGCAGCGTGGCCACCGCGCCAATGGCCGCCATGGCCAGGCCGTTGCGGCGCTCGTCGGAGACGGTGTCGCGCTGGGCCACCAGCTGGGCGCGGGCGGCGGCGATGCCAGCAAGGCGCGCCTTAATCTCGGCCTCGGTGAGGTATTCCACTTCCACACCGTCTTCGACTTCGGTCCAGGCACGCGCGGCGCCGGATGAGGAGGATGCGCCGGACGAGCTGCCGGAGCGCGCACCGCGGCCGCCACGGCCGCCGCCTGCGCCCGAAGACAGCAGGTCGTAAGCCTCTTGCAGGCGCTTGAACTGCTCCGTGGCGCGGTTCTGCAGCTTCTCATTGCCCGCGAACTTGTCCGGGTGCAGAATCTGCACCGTCTCGCGATAGGCGATTTTGATGTCGTCGGCCGTGGCGTCGTCTTCCAGGCCGAGTATATGCAGGGCTTCAGTTCTGTTCATGGGCAAAGCCTAACATGATTTTACGGCCCATGCCAGCAGAACCGTTGTGATCACCAAAGGTACGAGATCGGCCGGATTGCCCGTGAGGTAGGTAGAGGGCAGCACGCCGCCTGTCAGCAAAAGGGGGCCCCAGAACAGCAGATCGAAAAGGCCGTGAACGATTACGGGGGCCATCAGGGAAAGCGCCCGCTGCGGGAAAGGACGCGAGCCGTAGGGACTACGAACGACGAGCAGCGCCATGACAGCCCCGAACAACGTCGACTGCGTCACCTTGAGAACGCCCTGGATCGCAGCAACACCAATGTCGGCTCCTGGCGCCATCAGCGATCCTTCAGGGAACAGGTGGGCCAATCCGAATATGAGGGAACTCGCCATTACCGCGAAACCGACGGGATCAACGACCGCGCGTAAGCCGGCGAACCGATGACGATGAGCGCGCGGCGCTCTTCTTGGGTATGCTTCATTCCGGCGACGCGCCCAAGACAGGCATGCCCACAACAACACGCCGCGGAAAAGCACCTCTTCCACCACCGCCGCCTCCCAAGCCTCGGCAAGCAATGCGCCACAGCGCGCCAGCTGCACTGCTTGCGAACCCCCGTCGGCCCACCACTGACCGAGGCCGCCCACGACGCCGGCGAGCAGCACCAAGACGAGCACAGGCCCAAAGCCACACGGTATGATTTTGGTATTTCCCATGGCGCATCATTATAATAGGTGCGCCTCTTTGACTGCGCCGGCACCTTTCAGCCGGCCTCGCGAAAGGATCCCCATGAAGCCTATGCCCCCCGTTACCGCCTTTGTGTTGAAGGTGGCAGCTATCGTGGGCATGACGTGCAACCATGTTGCCAACGTGTTCGGCAGCGAGCTGCCAGGGGGCGCCATGGTCGCTTTGTATTCTTTGGGCGGCCTCACCTTCCCCATTATGGCGTATCTGCTGTGCGAGGGGTATCGACACACCTCCAGCGTGCGACGCTATGCAGAGCGACTCGCCGTGTTCGCGGTTGTCTCGCAAATTCCCTATTCGCTGCTGTTCGGAGCGACGGGTAACGTGCTCATCACCCTGCTTATCGGGCTCGGGATGCTGTGGCTTGTCGACCACCAGCGGCAGAACCTTGTCCTATGCGCGCTGGGCCTCCTTGGAGAGCTGGCCGTCAGTTCCTTTTGCGACTGGGGCATTATCGGCCCGCTTATGATTCTGCTTTTCTGGCATTTTCACGATCGGCCGCGCGGGGTAGCGCTCGCGATGCTCGTACCTTTTTTGAGCCTAGGGCTGCCGGCTCTTTCATGGGCAGTCAGCGATCCTGCGCTGCTAAGCCTAGGCGTACTCGGCTATTACACCGTTGGGTTCGGGTTGGCAACAGCGCTCATGCTGAACTACAACGGCCAGCGAGGCCGACCGTTGAAATGGTTCTTCTATGGGTACTACCCTGGGCATCTTCTAGCACTGTGGGCGCTGGCGCAAGCGCTTGCTCTCTAGCTGAAACGCCAAACCCTGAGGGCGCGGCGGTCCTTTAGAAGCGCTCCCTTTAAAGCAAGGCTAAAGCGCTTGATGCCCGGCATTCGGAACGGCGACGGCATCAGCCTCGACAGCACTATTGCCCAGCACCTGGCCCTCGAAAGACGCCAGCCGCTGCGCCATCACGAGACGTCGGCGCACGGCGATAACGCCCCACAGCGCCGTTCCAATAGCCCCCAGACCCGCGACCCAAGGAGCCGGATCAACCGGAGCGTCGAAGGCCCCCATGGGAACCTCCTCTTCGGCAATGGCTTCGGCGCCGCCGACTCGAGCAACCATCGGTGTTGCATCATCGTCGATGGAAACCGTCTCGGCTGCAGGCTGCTCGGCAGAAGTCGTTTCGGCAAGCTCGACCTTCGCGGGAGCGGCCTGGGGCGCGGGCTCGGACACAGCCGTGCGCTCGCCCGCATTGAACCCACCGCCGTTGGCACCGGTGGCGGTGTCGTTATTCTGGGCATTGCTCTGCGACTGCTGAGGTGTGGGCGGCGCGGGAACCTTGATGCTTGGCACCTTCGGGGTTTCGTTGTCGGAAGGCGCCGGCGGCTTCACGCCACCGTTGTTGTCGACTGACCCGTTACCATTATCGTCGGGGACGACGGGCTTGCCGGCAGGATCGTTATCGCCAGGGTTTTCGGGCTTGACCGGCTCTTCGGCTGTCTTTTTGTAGACCAAGGTCATGCCGGAAACGGAGGATCGCGCGAGAGATTCAGCTGCTACCGTAACGGACTCGCCGCCATTCTTCTCTGTAGTTAGCTCTTTCGAATATTCGTAGCCTTCGATGTCGATGATTTGGTCGTCCGCAGCTATCTCCGACCCAACGGCAGCCAAAATGGTGCGCGTGTCGGTCTTGTTGCCCTGATCATCTACGTCGCCCACAGCAAGTGCGTTGCCCTCGGCGTCAATGTAGCGGACATCGAAATTCACCAGCTGATCGCACAGTTCTCCGTCGAGGTGCCACGTATGCCCTGCCACCGCATAATCAGTCGCTCCGGAGCACACCTTAAGGGCGGTCCACTTCGCAGCACTCAGGCTCAGTGCTTGGGCACCAGGGTAATAGTTGATCGACCGCAAAGCCGTGCCTATCTGATTTTGCATAGCTTTAAGCTCAGTTTGGTCAACCTCGTAATTCAAGGGCTTTTCACTCGGTTTTGCAATGCCTTTCAATGCAATGACGCCTACCGTGAACCAGCCCTCCCGGTTGACCTCCAACCCGGCCGCCTTCGCCGTATCCAGAGCCCGCCCACTTAAATGCAGGTACACGAAGACGTTCGATCCCGCCTCGGGCTCCTCGGGTGCAGGCAAAACAAGGTGCTCGGTAGCCGCATCGACGCCGTCGGCCTCTTCTGCCAGGGCGGTGCCGGGAAGCACCGTCAGATTCAAAAATGTCAGAGCGAGCAATGCGGCCAAGCCGGCAGCCAAAACCCGCATCGCCAAACCCATTCCTTTATTGGTAAACCGCGTGATGTCTCCCACGATCATCACCCGCTTCCTTCCCATTTCAGCATCTCGTTAAAGATGATCCAAGTTTACCAAATATTGACAGAATTATCAGCTCATCAACCGCATTATTCGGCCTGGGAGATGCCAAACTCACGCATCAGCTCATCCCGGTAGCTCTCTTCCACAGCTGCCCGTCGAGCGTCGTCGAGCCGTTCGGCGCCCAAAAGCAACGCCATCAGCGAAGCAACCTCGCTAGCCGCTTCCGCGCGGCCCTCGGCCAGGCCTTGCTCTCGGCCCTCGGCCAGGCCCTGTTCAAGGCCCTCGGCCAGGCCTTGCTCCCGACCCTCGGCCAGGCCCTGTTCAAGCCCCATCTGGAGGCCGATTATTTGACCGCGCTCTTGTCCCTTTTTCTCAGCAATGCGCCTTTGAATTTCCATGTCTTCCTCAAACGTCAGCAACGCCATCTTCTCCTTCCGCCAATTCTCGTTTTTGTTGGCCTTTTTCACCGCAACGGCAAGCTGGCCCATAAGCGGATCTTCCCCGGCTTCCCCCGTCCAAACATAGTGTAGCAGGTTCCGCAAGCGCCCCTCGGGGAGCTTGCCCCAAGCAGGGGCGGATAGGGCTTTCCAAAGAAAGCCATGACCGATGCGCGCACTGGGTTTCTCCAAGCAGTTCACATCGAGCGTATACACAGGAAGTCCTTCATCGAACGGATCGTGCATGCAGATGAAAATAATGATACAAGGAGGTAGCTCTTCGTAACCTTCTCCCTTCCGCAGAGTCAGCGTATCCAACGCTCCCTGGTAGTACCGCATTCTCCGTCCGAGGTCTTCTCGCTTGGTTGTCTGCATCTCGATATCGTAGATCTCGTTTTTCGTCTTCACGAAGGCATCGAGGCGCACGCCGTGATTGGTGAGTGTTGGGCGAACGTCGTCTTCGGTGACGATATACTCGATATCTGCTATTGGCTCGAGGAGGTTCCCATGGACACTGCAGCCGACATCGTCGCGCAGCTCGCTACGCGCCAACCGCGATGGCACCCTCGGCGCGGCCTTCCTCTAGCCCGCCGGCAGCGAGGCGACACGGGCGAGCAGCCCCGCCACCGTCTCCGGATCTTCGATTCTGCTTACCGCAAAGGCGCGCTTTCCCGCATCCTTGATAGAGGCGCCGACGTGGTAGGCCTCGGTGCCGCCGAGAGCCTCCAAGTCGACATACACGTCGACAAGCAGAATCCTTTCCCGCGCGCGGAGGTCGTTAGCTATGTCTCAGTCGAAGGCCCCTAGCACGAATCGCACTATGCGAGCTTGCGTCTCACCTGCTTAAGAAAGTTCTGCCTGAAGTTTCTACGCGTTCCGAAGAAGCGCCGGTAGGAGGCGCTCACGTCTCCGCGCTCGTAGCGTCTCTCGGCGAGGCCGACCGTGCACAGGTAGTCCGCCGCCTGGGCCAGCCTCTTTTCCTGGTGGGAAAGCGGTTTGTAGACCGCGGCACTGCGCGCAAGGGCGTAATCGAACGCCCCGTGCAGAGACACTGTCACCGCCTCCTGGCCTCCATCGTAGTATATCGCCACCCGATCGTATAGCTGAAAGTCGTCGAGACGGTCGAACACGAAGTCGATTATATCCTTGCGCAAGCGCGCCTCAAGCCGATCGCGATCTTCCGTGTACGCCCTCTCGTAGGAAAAGACCCTGTAAGTAATGGGCAACGTGCGGACGAACATGGAAAACGCGATCAAATGGCGCTTTCTCTTCTCAGGAGAGATTCCCTCGTAGTCTCCATGGCCGTGAATGAGATCGACGCCATGGAACGGAATATCGGCCAACCCCTCCAGACTCAAGCGATCCAGATAAGGCCCGATATACTGCGCAAGCTCTTTGCTCTGGTCGTGAAACACCAACGCCGTCAAATAGTAGCCGGCGGCCATGTCTTGCGCCCCCGCCTCATCGGTGAAGCAGCTTAGTAGTCGCAAAACAGCACGCCCCCTTAAATGCAAACGGCGAGGGAGCACCCTCGCCAGTCTGGAGCCATCGGGCCTTCCGACCCTCCGGCAGAATCTTTTATACCACAAACAGGCGGCCCTGGAAACGCATCTTTCTCATTTGTTTCCCTTGCGACCGCCGCTAGCTTCGGCTTCGGACTGAAAACTATCCTACTCGATCGCGACCGCGGAAATGACGCGGGAGTGTCCCGATCCGTTCCCCGCGCCGACCGCACCCGCGTCGCAAACCACCAGGAAGATGCCCCCAAAACCGCAGCGACACAGAAGGAGGACATATCAGCGCTGCCCCCTCTGGTCATCGGCTGCTCCTCGGATCCGCAGGCCCTCGCGGACCCGAGGGCCGCCCCTACGCCGCCAGGAACGCGGCCAGCAGTCCATCGTCCCGAGCGACTTCGCGCTCATCCCGAAAGTTCTCAACGAGTTCGACGCATGCGAGCACACGGGTACGGACAAGCTGGGCAACAAGAAATCCCTCGTCGACATCGTCACGCAGCTCGCTGCGCGCCCACACGAAGAAGAATGGTTCGAGTTCAAGACGAATTGGTGCGAGCCCCGGATTTTGGGGGAGTATGTATCCGCCCTCTCCAACGCCGTTCTCTCTCGCCCAAACCCACACAGAAGCTAGAAGGCTCAGCGGCGGAACTCCTTCAGATAGGTCTTCTTGAAACTTCCGGCGCCTCCGAAGAACGCAGCCTCGGACTTCGTGAGCCCGCGCTCGGTGCGCCGTCTCTCAACTAGCTCGATCGTACAACAAAGATCCGCGACCTGGAACAGGACGTAATCGGCCGGTGCGACAACCCTGTGCTCGACGTGGCTGAGCGAGGCCGCGAAGGCGACCCTGAGCGTGCGACTTATCTCCTTTTGCCCCCTATCGTAGTACACGATGACCCTGTCATAGGACTGAAAGAAAGAAATATTCTCTCTTAAAAACTCACCCAGCTCGCGAGCGATGCGCTCCTCCAGGGCATCGCCGTCCCCGAACCAGCGCTTATCGACGAGAATAACTTTGTGCCTCATGGAACAGCGGCGGCTGAACGCGAAGAGCGCATCGAACATGCGGCGCCTCTGCCTACCATCGAGCTCGGAATACGGCGCCTCCCGGCGAATCAGCGGCGCGGTGTGAACCGGCCCATACCTGTCGAACCCCGACTCGCGCATCACCTTTTCCAGCCTCCCCAGCTGGGCGTCGATGGGCTCGTCTTGGTCGTGAACGACAAGGCTCACAATATAGAAGGGGCAGTGAGCGGCGAGCGCCCCGAAATCTCCGGACTCGTCGACGAAAACGCTCAACTCGCTCATTTTACCCCCTCCCCTCAGCATGGCACCGAGAAATAAAAAGGCGGGGACTGTTCCCCGCCGATGGGTGGACCCGCTCTCGCGCGCCCCGCGCTAATCTTATATCACGGCCTGCAACCTCGCGTCAAGCCACGAGGAGCTGGCGCGCCGCGATCGACTGGGCTCGGCCGTCAGGACCGGTCTCGACTTCGAACCAAGGCCATCCTACTTGATCCCGACCGCGGAAACGACGCGGGAATGTCCCGATCCGTTCCCCGCGCCGACCGCGACGGAGTCGCAGGGGCGCCCCCATTGCGCTGCGGAGGCATGCGCCCCGCCGCTGGCGGGGATACGGAAGGTGCGGAAAGCAGGGCCGCGCTGATGGGAGCGCAGCAGTCGCGTGCAGCGCGCCCGCAACCAATCGCCCTGCATCGTCCTCGACTCGAGGCGCATGAGAAAAGTCCCGGACGCCGCAATCGAAAGGGAGCTGAGAAGGTGCGCGAAGACCATCAAGGGGATAAGGCGCCTCCTGTTCGTCGGCCGACACGGAAGCGTCACAACCATTCTCTGAATCTGTGGTATGATTGCGCCAGCAAACGCCCGAACGGTACGCAGTTTACCTTCCTCGGGCGTTTTTGCTGCTTCCCCTGGTTTAGTTTTTCATCCCAGCATCTTTCCGCTGAAATTACCTCCTATTTCATAGAAAAGGAGGTCGGCGCTCGCCAGAGCGCCGGCCCCCTCTCGGTTGGCTATGTCGCGGCCCCTAAGGGCCAGCGGGCCTCCCCTACGCCGCCAGCAGGGCGGCCAGGTCCTCGCGGGACGAGAACGCACGCGGCTCGGCCTCGGGGTCGTGGGCGGGGACGACCTCGCCCTCCCAGACCTCGCCGTTGCGGTCGAACTTGCGGCTCCGCACCACCCAGCGGAACGCGGGGCGCACGCGCTCGTCCAGCGCAGCCACCTCGTCGGGGAAGGCCATGCCGGCGAGCGTGCGCTCAAGCGCCGCCAGCTCGCTCTCGCCGGCGTCGGGCATCACGAGCCCGGCCTCCGGGTTGTACACGATGCCCTCGCCGATAAAGGCCAGGCGCATCTTCTCGCGCCTCTTGCCCTCGGCCCACACGATGCCGCCCACGACGGCGGCCACGGCGAGCCACCACACCACGGCGACCACCAGGTCCAGCGGGTCGTCCACGTGGTTGAAGCCCAGCGCGAACCAGGCCCACAGCAGAACTCCGCAGGCGACGGCCGCGATCGCTGCGACGATCCAGTTGTTCTTTCTCATCTCAGTCTCTCCTTTCCTTCACGGAGGGGGGCGGCGGGGCCGCCCCCTCGCGGCTGTCTCTTACAGGGCCTGGCGACCGTCGGCGGGCACGGCCTCGGGGGCCTCGTCCTCGATGCCGAGCACCTGCTTCTCGTAGTCGTCCACGTCGTCGGCCAAATGCAGGCGGCGGCGGACGACGATGGCGCCGTAGGCGGCGGTGATGAGGATGCCGAGCAGCATCACCCAGTGAACCCAGCAGTGCGGCTCGTCGAAGGCGCCCATGGGGGTCGCCTCGTCCTCGATCTCCTCGGTTTCGGCCAGCGGCGTGCCCTCAGCGGGCGCGGCGGCCTGCGGCGTGGCATCGTCCTCGATGGGCTCGGCGGCCGGAGCCGGCGTCGCAGCCGCAGGAGTGGCGGCCGGAGCCGGAGCGGCGGGAGCGGGAGCCGCCGGGGCAGCAGGCGCAGCCGGGGCCGGCGTCGCGGGCGTCACAGCAGCCGGGATCACCGGAGCCGTAGCGGCCAGGACGGTGAAGTTGCCGGGAACCACCGTCACCGAGTAGTTCGGGTTGGCCAGGTAGGTGGCACCGATCACGCCCGGGTAGAAGCCGACGCCCTCGGCCGCGTTGCTCCGGCCGAACGAGACGGCACCGAGATCTCCGGCGCGAACCAGGCCGGTCACCGTACCCGTGAAGATCGGGTCGGCGGCACCCGCAGTCTTGGTCGCGCTGTTCGCGACGATGACGGCAGGCCGCGGGTTGATGGTCACCGTCGCGCGGACGGCGCGGGTGGTCTCGTAGTTGGCGGCGTTCGCGCGCACCCACACCGAGTAAGTGCCCGCGTTGGTGAAGCTCGGGTTGGCGGCAGTCCAGTTAACGCCGTCGAGCGAGTACTCGAAGGTGGAGCCGGCCACCGCGGCGGTCGGGGAGACCGAGGTGGCCGCGCCGTCGTAGGTCTTGGTCAGGCCCGTGGCGTCCGACAGGTTGGAGACGGTAACCACGTTGGCCCCGGAGGCGACAATCTCGAAGATGTCGGTCACGTAGCTCACGCGGTAGTTACCCTGGATCTCGTCACCAGAAGGCGTGATCACATAGTCATCGACGTCCTCGCCAGGAGCGCGGGTGACATTGTAGGCAATGTCAAAGCCGTCGCTGGGCTTCTGGCTGACCGTGGCCGTGAGGGCCGGATCTGCCGTGCCGTAGGTCTTACCGGCGCCGTTGGCCGTCACGGTGACGGGGAAGTGCATGATCTGGTACTCCGCCCAGTCCTCGCCATCGTAGTTGCCCTTGCCGACGACCGTCACGCGGACGGTGCCGACGTTGGTCGTGTCGGAGGACCAGCGTAATTCGTAATCCTTGCCTTCGACGAGCTTCTTATCGCCGTCCTTCACGACGATCCTCTCGTGCTGCGGCTGCGAAGAGCCGTTGTATGTAACATTCTCGAGGCCTTGGAGGGTCAGCTTGTGTTCAACTGCGTCCGGATCCTCCGGGGTCGGAGTCGGCGTCGGGTCGATCTTCTTTGCGGTCACGGTCAGCACCCCGATGCCGTCAAGCGAGGTATCGTGGATGTAATTGCGCTCATCGGTGCCGCTAGCCCAATTGACATCGCCAGCCGAGTTCGGCACTTCGCCCTTGTCGGTGATCTCTCCAGTTCCCTCGACGTACGCCGTGTCCTTAGCAACCAGGCCTGCAACCTCAGCATTTTTGTTTGTCAGAGGAGTGCCGTCGTATTCCTTGCTGTCGGAGGCTGTATTAATACCGTACGCCTTAGCAGTGATGGTCAGCTTCTGGGTGCCGGTGACGTAGCCCTCGTAGGAGGACTCGACGGAGGCGCGCACGTTGACGGTCACGGAGTCGGCCACGGCGGTCGCGGTGATCGAGGCCGGGTCGGTGGTCCAGTCGGTCCCGTTGACGCTGTACTCGACCTTCACGGCCTTGCCGTTGGCGTCGGCGGCGGTGGCCACGCCGGCGGCGTGGGCGGCGCCGTCGTAGGTCTCAACGACGTCGACGGGGGTGAGGGTGACGTACTGGGCGATCTCGGACTTGGTGATGTCCAGGGAGCCCGGGGTCTTGGTCTTCAGCGTGTAGTTGGCGGTCACGTCGTCGGCGCCGGCCATGACCTTGAAGTCGTCGCCGAACGCGCCGTCGTAGTGGCCCACCTCGGTGCCCGAGAGCTCGTAGCCGATGGTGGCCGTCTGGCCGGCGACCACGTTGTCGAAGGCGTACTCGCCGTCCTTGGTGTAGGGCTTGCCGGTGTAGGGCTGCTCGGAGGGCCAGCCCTCGCCCGTGACGGTCACCTCGCGCTGGCCGATTTTAGCAAGACCGTTCTTAATCTCAGTGATGTTGTACAGACGTGTTACATCTACACCAGACCAATAAATCTTCACATCGGATTTATCAAGCGTGGTCAGTTTTTCACCAGCATTGATCATCTCACTGGAGCCATCAGACAGCTTGATTGCATCAGAGCTTATGACCACCTTATGACCTGGTAGCAAATTCGTAGCGGTCGCATCAGTCCACCCGCCAGCAACCATAATATTGGTGCCATCATAGGTCATAGTCTTTGAGGGTGCCGTTACAACGACATCAATCTGCCACAACGCCTCTATCGTCAGATCGCCAATGGTTCCCTTGGCAAGTGTGATGGTCTGCCCCAGCGACTCCGGAGGCAAAAGATCAGTCGATGGATCTTTGCTAATTATCTGCTCAACCTTGGTATCAACTCCGTCGACCTTCCAGCCAACAAATCTGTGACCTTCCCACGTAGGCTGCTTGCTGATACTGATCTCTAGATCGTTCTTTGTATAGAAGTCGTTTTCCCAAGTTTCGCCATTGCCCAGCACATAAGTAATAGTGTAGGGCTGGTAGTCGAGATCGAAAGTTACCACTTTGCCGAGGCCCATGTCGGAGACGACCTGGGTGGTGCCGTTCTTGAACATGTAGCCGTTGTCGGAGGCCCAAGTGGCGGCCTCCTGGGAGATGCCAACAACCTGCATCCGAGCTGCCGCGGGAACGTCCTTCTGGGTGAGTTCGTTAACGATGGAGCCATCGGGGAGCTTGTACTCGACCGTGTACTTGATGTCGTCGAGCTTCGCGTACTCGAAGACCATCGTGTTCTCGCCGCGGACGAGCGTCGTAGTTTGGGTAGCCGGAGTCGGCAGGTAGTCCTTGTATTCACCGAGCGCATCCTCGGAAAGAGCGCTTGCCGTAACCGTGGATCCAACCATACCGGTGTGCTTCTCAGTAGCGATAACCTCGCCGCCGACCTTATGGATCACGGTGTACTCAACTGTGGAGCTCGCCATCCAGGAGGCATAGAGCGTGGTGTCCTCGGTGATGGGCTTGCGAGGATCGAACGGCGCTTCGGTGATGGGGCTGGTGACCCAGCCGGTGAAGATATAGCCGGGTTTCTCGGGAGTGGGAAGCTGAGAGCCGATAATCTCGCCGTACTCCACGTCCTCGGGCATCTGCGCATCGTCAGTGAAGGTACCGCCCTGACCGTCGAGCGTGATCTTATACGTCGGCATGTTCCAGTCCGCGTACAGCGCCAGACCCATGGGCATCGCAGTGCCAGTGAATGGCGTCGTGTGCTCGGGATCGATGAACCAGCCGGCGAACGTCGCGCCGTCGACCGGGGCCTCCGGCTCAGTGAGATACGAAGTGATGTCAGCACCTAGTTTCACGGAGTTGGTGGAGAGTTTCACGCCCTCGTAGCCGTATAGATCGAGGCTATAGCTCGCGGCGTTATAGTAGAAATCGCCAGTTGTGCCATTGCTGGTAGTGTATTCGCCGAAATTAACGCCCCGTGACCTACCATCGATATAGGCGTCGTGTCTCATATATCCAGTATGATCCGGGAAATCGGCGCTATTCAGGTAATTGAATTTCACATTAATAGTTTTGTACAGACCATAAGTACGACCGTCGTACATGGTAGTGGTATCCGAAGCATAATTCTCGAGCCAATAGCTAAGCGTCTGACTTTTTTTCGAGCTGTACTCAAACTCGTAGACTGTAGCATTCCTACCGGGCATGACATCGATTGCGGCGACTTTCGTGCTCTGATCGTTTTCAAGAGACCACGCGATGTCGTTTCCAGTTGGCTCGTTGAAAGCTTTGTTGAAGGCATCAGTAATGTGAGCCCCATATTTAGCTGTCAAGGTCAGCTTTTTCCCACCGTGTTTTTCTTCGGACGTAAGAGTATAAGTGTTGCGCTTGTACTTGACCGTGACGACGGTGGAGCCGTCGGCCTTGACGGTCGCGGAGGTCGATTCGGCGAAGGTGAAGTGCGCGGTATCGAGACCGGAGGGCTTGGCGGAGTTCGCGTTCGCGGTCACAGTAGTACCGACCTCGGCGAGCTGATTGCCAATGCTGCCGAAGTATGAGCAGTTGCCGTCGTCAGCATTCTCGGTCAGGTAGACAATGGTGTAGAGCGCCTGACCGGCCGTCCACTTCGCGTAGAGGGTGCGGTCGCCGGTGAGCACGTAGGTGTTCTGCGCCGGGGTGGTCAGGGCCTCGTCCTCGTACCAGCCCTCGAACGTGTAGCCCTGCTTCTGCGGGGTCGGCGTCCAAGACTCGAGGGTCACCTCGTAGCACTCGCCGTCGGTGTGCTGGTGCGCCTCGAGTCCGCAGGTGTAGCCGTAGCAGCTGTCGCCATGGGTGTGGGCAGTTTTCCCACAGCTCGGATTCCGGCTCCAGCTGCTTCCGTAACAGCCGCCCTTGTACTCCATATGACCACCCAAGAGCGGAATACCTTTCCATTGCGACTCCGTATAGCTATGGGTATGCTCCTCAATCTTGCACGTCAGCCCCCAGCAGTCGCCGTCGTGTGAATGGACGGTCTTGCCGCAGGTGAGAACCTTGCTGTAGGGGATATAGGTGATGGCGTCAACCGTCTGCCCGTGGACTCCAAGCACCGGAGGGACGTAGGAGCCGCCGTTGGACTCGTAGCTCAGCTTGTAGCTGTTGGGCGCGTAGTAGATGTTCACCACGGCGTCGTTCTCGGCCGTCACGATCGTCTGCGCGACGCCCTCGCACGTGTAGCCCTCATAGGTATTGGCCACGGCCTCCGTCGAAGTGCCGACGATGCCCTCCCGCTGCACGGATTCCGCAAGCGTCTCCTCGCCCTCGTTGGCGCCTCGCTTGTAGTGGTTGACCGTGTAGGTCGCCTTCTCGCCCCGCAGGGTCACCACGATGGTCACCGGCTCGTCGTCTTGGAAGCTGAAGGAGACAAGCCCCGTTTCGTCGATGGTGGCCATCTCTGCGTCGCAGCTTGCGGTGAAACCGTTCAGATCGAGCTTGTAGGTGCCGGCGTAAGCACCGTCCTTCTTCTCGACCGCTATCGGAATGACGTCGCGCACCGCGCCCGTCTCGTATACGACGCGGAGGGTGACGGTCTTCTGCTCGACCGTGGGAGCCTTGATCTCGGCCTTCTTGCCAACCAGAACGTAGACGTTGCCAGACTCGGTCGGAGCAGCATCGGAGAAAGCAGCTGTGCCGTTATCCCGAATCTCGGCAACCTCGACAGCACGGGCTCCATTCGCGACCTTCATGACGGTAATCTCATCGCCGTCGACTCCGGCGTTGCGGAACGACACCTTCACCTTCTTGGCGGGAGACACCTCGTCACCCGCAGCGTTGAAGAGAGTGATGCTGTAGGCAGATTGCTCCTCGACCTTCTTGCCCTCATCAGCCACGACCTCCTCGACTGTCTTCTCGACAGCGCGCGATGACACCGTCTCCACCTTCATGGAGCTGTTGGCCGGGAGCGCTCCCTCGGGAGCCTCCATGACGACAGTCACTCCATCGCCCGCCTCGGCGGTCAGGCGCTGGGCCGGATAGCTCTCCTCGGGCTCCTCCGCCACGGCAGGGGCCTCGGGCTCGGCGGCGGGCTCGGCCTCGTTCACCTCCTCCGCGGGCTCCTCAGATTCCGGGCCGTTGGCCTCGTCCTCGGGCTGCGCCTGGGCCTCGGGCTCTCCGACAGGCTCGGCGAACTCGGTCGCCTCCCCGTTGTCACCCTCGGCGTTGGCGTAGTCCGTGAACATGGTCACGTTCAGGAACGAGAACACCAGCAGCACCGACAGCAAGATTCAAAGCTCTGACCAGGGGTTTCTCGGAACTTTCTTACGAAGTGTCCAAAACAAGTTGGTAGGCAAATGACAGGGTAAAGAACGACGAAAATGCTTTCTAAACGCTCTAAACCCTATTCGAGCGGTACATTTTCAGGGGTGAGCGGCGAAAGAGAAAAGCCTCACACTACTCCGCTGGAGTTCTCTCTTGTGGGCGCGGATAGGGACGGAAGCGTTATGCTGAACGAGTCCTCCTCATCGGAGCGCTTTCTCAGGCCGAGAGCCTCGGGCAGGCACGCCGTCACGTACCAGGGGAGGTAGACAACACGATCGCGCTGCTCCACATTGAGGCGCGAAAGCACGTAGCCCTTTTCAATCCCGTATTCCGGAGTGGCGAGCAGCTTGTTCAAAGCTTCATGGGCGCGGGGCGTGCGGCCCGACTTGATCTCAAGTGGAACTACGTCTCCCCGGGCATTTTCAACCAGGAAATCAACCTCTCCCCTCTTGCGGTTCATGTAGTAGAACAGATCACACCCGCAAGCAGTAAGCGCCTGGGCGAACACGTTCTCGAACATGAATCCGAGATTGAGCGTGCGATCATCGCTGTACAAACCGCGCGCCACCGAAATGTCGTAGCGACTCGCCAGCATCCCCGTGTCCGACTCATACAGCTTGAAGTTCCCCGCGTCTTCCGTGGCCTTGAGAGGCCTCTTCGGATCGCGCACCACGTTGCATTTCAGGCCGACATGGGCCGAAACTAGCCAGTTGAAATCGAAGCTGAACTTGCTGTAGCGCGCATCCCTTCCTAGGGAGTTCAGTTGGAACCGCTGCGAGCGCGCGTCCAGCTGAAGAGGAAGCTGTTCGAAGATCGCCCTCACGGTTGGAGCCGCAGTGCCGGCGTATTTCGTGATGTCGTGAACATACGAAACCACCAGCTCAGCCTGAACCTCTCGCACCGGTCCCATATTGCCGGCGTTGTCGAGAAAGGCTTGCACTGCTGCAGGCATTCCCCCTACTACCATGTAGCTGCGGAAGTAGCCGAGTAGGGCTTCGTGCAGGTAGCCAGGCACCGCCTGAAGGGACGTGCAGCAGTCCCGGACGACGGAAAGAGCCTCGTTCTGGACACCCGTCGCCCAGCAGAACTCTTCGAAGTCCATAGGGAACATGGTGACCTCGGTCACAAAGCCCACAGGATAGGAGCGCACGTGCTTCAGCTCGGTTCCCAGCATCGAACCCGAGAACGCATAAGAGAATCGGCCGTCCTGAACAAGACCCTTCACCATGGTCATGAGGTCGGGAAGCTCCTGGATCTCGTCGATGAAGATCAGCGTCTCGCCAGGAACGAGGGGCTGGTCAGCCATGAGAGAGAGGCGTGTTATGAGATCCGCTACATTGGAGGCCTCAGCCAGCGAGCGCTTCGCCGCCTTATCGAGGTAGAGATTGACTGTCAGAAGGCGCTGATACTTCTCGCGACCCAAGCGCTCTACCAGATAGCTTTTACCGATCTGGCGCGCACCTGTCACGAGAAGTGCTGTCTGACCACGTCGGGTCGCCCAACGCTGTAGAGACTCGTAGACCTTCCTGCGAAACAAGGAGGACTCCTTTCGCTGCTATCGTTTTGTCTATTCTAGCTGGGCTTTTTCAATAATGCAATTCTTTATTTGGTCGATTTCTACGATAATGTAACTCTTCATTTTGCAGAAATTGACGATTTTGCCGCTTTTCATGGCTTCGGGCTTACCAGTTCTTTGTACTAGTCAAGCTTCGTAGACACTTTTTCCATCTTCCCCGTGGCAATGGTGGACACCAGAGCTGGAATCCGCATCGCGTTCGTAGACACTGGAGCTGTTTTTCTTTAGAGGGACGTAGACACCGGCATCGAAGCAGAGGAGCTCGCTTGTGCCGATCGCGTTGCTTTCGGCATCGGCCTCGGCCCTTGCGAGCTTCTCGCGCACGAACTTCGGCGTCGGGTCGATCACGCGACCCGCGAACGTGTCGCGCCTCTCCACCTCCCCCGCCATGAAGGCGTCGTAGAAGTCGTTCGGCGTCATGTACCCGAGAGACCAGCAAGGTCGCTTCGCGTTGTACCACTCGATGTAGTCGTCGACCACCTGCTCCACCTCCCAATCCCGCTTGTCGTAGAGCCCGAAGTCCGTGAAGAGCTCCTCCTTGATCCAGCCGTTCAAAGACTCGTTCACGGGGTTGTCCGTGGGCTTGCCCGCGCGCGAGCACGAGCGGACGATGCTGCTCTCGCGGATGATCTCGTTGTAGGCCTTGGATGTGTAGACGCTCCCCTGGTCGGTGTGCAGCACGCAGATGTCGCCCGATCCCGCCTCCAGCCTCCCCACGGCCTCCGCCCTGGATCTCTCGATCTCCTCCCTCGCCTGCTCGAGGCCGTCGTGGTAGATGCCCGGCCAGCCGCGTCTTTTCGTGAGGCCGCGCCCTATGATCTGCTTCGTGAACACGTCGAAGTAAAGAGCGAGCTCCCAGTACCTGCTCCGCGTCCAGAACGCCGTCATGTCGGAGACTATCACCTGGCGCGGGCGATCGACCGTCTCCCACGTGGAGAAGATGAGGTTGGGGTAAGGATCGCGCGCCTTGCGCTCGCGATCCTTCTTCTGATGCTTGGTCTCGGCGCGTATGCCCAGGTAGAGAAAGCATCTCCTGACGTATTCCGCGGACACCGTTATGCCATCGCTCCTCTTGAGGTAGGCGTGCACCCACCGGTACCCGTGCGAGGGGTGGGCGTCGTGGCAGCCTTGCACCAGCCGCAGCACCTTCGCGCGGTCTTTCGGCGGATCCCCGCCCCTCTTCCTCCACTTGTAGAAGCCGGAGCGGCTCACGCCGCACAGGCTGCAGAGCCCGGTTACAGGGAACTCCTTCGAGAGCGCCTCGATGATCGCGCACTCTTCTCGGATACAGGCACGAACTCTCCCGGCGTCCCATCTTCTCTCGGGATCCGGATGTAGCCTTTTTTTAGTCGCTCCAGCTCGATTCTGGTCTTGATGAGCTCGCGGCGCAGGGTCTCCTCCGTCTCGTCCACGCCCTCGGGAAGCAGGCTCGGCGTCTTCTTCGAGCGATACAGCCCGGAGAGCCCCTCGGCGCCGTACTTCTTGAGCCAGGTCTTGAACGCCGCCTCGCTCACGTTGTTGGCGCGGCAGAAGTCGGAGAGCTTGATGTCGGGATTGCTCCTGTAGAGCCTTATCAGGAGCTCCTTCTCCAGAGGGTTGAGTATATTGTTGGACATGGCAGGCTCCCATCGTTCGGAAAGAGGCGATGGCGACTCCATTATCGCCATCGCCGACAGACTTTTGAAGATGGAATTCCGGAATTCACTGTCTACTTAGACATTAGCAGCACTCAGGCGCCGAGGGCGCGCAGGGGAATGACGTAGATACCCTCTTCGGCTTGGTAGGCATACTCGCCCGTGCCCGTCAGAACCGCCACGAATTCGGGCGGCCGGGTGCGCGCATGGGGGTTGCGCGTCACCTTCTCACGCACGCGCTTCAGAGTCGCCACGCCCGCATCGGCCTTCGCGATGCCCAGCTTGAACTCGAAGGCTGCCCACCGCCCGTCGGGCAGCTCGACTATGGCGTCCGCCTCAAGGCCGGCGTCGTCGCGGTAATACCTCACCGGCACGGCCGGAGCATCGGGCAGCGCCTGCGCGTACACCATGAGGTCGCGCACGCACATGTTCTCGAACACCAGCCCGAACGTCTGCCAATCGGCGAGAAGCGCCTCCTCGTTCATGCCGAGGAGCGCCACGGCCAGGGAGGGGTCGGCGAGGTAGCGCTTCGGCTTCACCGAGAGCCGTTTAGGGGATCGCCTCGCCGGCACCCAGCCCGGCACCTCTTCGATTACATACATATTCTTCAGCAGCTCGAGGTACGAGGCCACCGTAGCTGTCGTCGTCAAGGGCTCATCGCCGCCCGATACGTCCGCGAGAAGCGTCTTGTAAGTTGCTGCCTGCCCCAGGTTTCGCGCGAGGGAAAGCGCGATGCGCCGTGCCAAACCTCCGTCTCGGCCGTGGCGCGGGACGCTTTCCGAGAACAATAGGTTCAGGTACTCCCTTGCGGTGAGAAGAGATTGGCTCGGGGAAAGATCCAACGTCTCGGGCCAACCACCGCGGCACGCCGCAGCGGCAAGGGAGGCCGCGTCCCCCGGCACCGTGGCCCGCGCAAATTCTCCGCGGAAAAGCGCGGCCAGGGAAACCTGACCTGTCGAGTCGCCCGATTCGGCAAGGCTCATCGGGTGCATGCGAATGCGGCCTATGCGGCCGGCGCCGCTGTGCATCGCTCTCGCCTGATCCTCGTCTTTCGCGAGAGGGGTGGAAGAGCCCGTTAAAAGCCACGCGCCGCGCAGCCCCCGCTTGCGATCCACGGCATGGCGAACGGTGTTCCAGATGGCCGGTGCAAGTTGCCACTCATCAATGACGTGGGGCTGCTCGCCCGCAAGCATCGCCTGAGGGTCGGATTGGGCTAGGGCCAGGGCGTCGTCGACGTAGCTGACGCTTTCGCCGTGGCGACAGGCCGTCCAGGTTTTCCCGCACCATTTCGTTCCGGCCACTTCCACCGCCCCGAAAATCTCAAGGTAGCGGCGCACTTGGTCGTCGACAATGCGAGGCAGGTATTCGTCTCGCGGAGGCAGTTCGTTGGGCATAGCGCGCTCCTGTTCGCGTTTCGCTTCTTAGCGCATTGTAGCCTTTACCGGGTGTTTCCGATAGTCACTTTGCAAAATCCTAAAATTTCACTTTGTATTTTCCGACATTCTCACTTTGCAAAATCCGAAGATTCCACTTTGTATTTTCCGGATTTTGCTTCGAGCTTCGAGCAGGCGGATGTCAAACCCCCCAATCTTGGCGTGGCGGGCACCAGATCCCGGCTCCTGAAGAGGGACGATTGATTGTCATATTCAAAATAACGAGATTTTACAAGAAAAACGAGACTTTCAGGTACAAAATAACGAAGATTGGAAGGGGCGAGCTGTAGCGCTGTTAGATTTTCGGCAGCGAGATCTTCGGCAATCCTGCTTCGGGAAGGAGAACCTCACCGCACTTGCGGCTCGTGCCGAAATCCAGTGTCACTCGCTATGAAATCAGCGCAGCTGGAAACGGGAATAATCAGTAGGGCGTTTTGCGCTATAGGGAGTACTCTTTCAGGAGGCGCTCTAGGGCTTCCTGATCACCAAGAAGCAAAATGTCTTGCTCTCTCCCGTCTGCGAGAAGGCGGTTGATTAACGCTGAGATGCGAGCGGCCTCTTCCTTCTTTCCTTGCTCGAGGCCTTGCTCGAGGCCTTGCTCGAGGCCCTGCTCGAGGCCCTGCTCTTCTCCGGCCTCATAGCCCTGCTTGAACCCCACTTCGCTATAGAACTTCTTAGCTTGGCGAACACGACGCTCGGCGTTGGCCTCCACAGTACTGACGGATATCATCTCGCTCATCACCTTATCATCGTCGTTGGCCGCTACAACCAGACGGTCAATTTGGGCCACAAGATCATCGCCCTCCGTAACGGTACCGTCCTCGATGTATTGTAGCAAGGATCGCAGCTTCTCGTCGTCCTCTTTTACCCACGCGCTTCCGTTAAGGACGATCCACGTGCAGCGCGTATCCAGCTGACAGTCATTATTCTCCAAGCACCTCGGTTCAATGGTATACACGGGGAGACCGCAGCCGAACGAATCGTGAACGCAGAGAAAGATAATATAGCTGCGAGGTAAGTCCTCGTAGTCATCTCCTTTGTGGAGCAGATCGCTATCGATCACCGATTGGTAATAGCGGAGTCTGCATCCAAGGTAGTATTCAGCCTGCGCTTGCATTTCGATGTTGAAGGCTTTTCCCTCCCCTTTTACATAAGCGTCGAGCCTCACGCCGCGACCCTCAATGCTGGGATCAATTGACAAAGGCCTCAGCCAACTTGGGAGATGGGAACCAAACCGCTAATCTTGGCATGGCGGGCACCAGGTCCCGGATCCTGAGGAGGGACGGTTGATTGTCATATTCAAAATAACGAGGTTTTACAAGCAAAAAAACGAGAACTTCAGGTACAAAATAACGAAGATTTGTTGGCGGAGGCGCTGCATTATTGCCTCGCGAGGGAGGCTATGGCGGTGCCGATTATGGAGAAGGCGGCGCCCATGAGGACGACCCAACCCAAGACGAGCTTTCCCGGCAGCGACGCCAGCGCCATGACGAAATACCCGATGCCCGGTATCTGGTTCACGGCGCGGCCGACCACGTTGTCGTACAGCGCCGGATGCGCGTCGATGCCTTCGTTGGCGTCGCCGCGGGTGATCAGTTCGCAGTCTTCGTAAAGGTTTTCCTCCACGCGGTGAATGACGACTTCGTCATTGCGCCAGAAGACCGCCACGTCACCCACGGCTAACGCCTCGGGCTCGATGGGTTCGGCGTACACGAGGCTGCCCACGGGAAATGACGGCTCCATGGATCCCGATACGATGGTATAGGATTGCAATCCCATGAAGCGCGGCGCCACTGTTGCGCTGATAGCCAGCAGGGCAACCGCCGCCAGGAGCACGGCACCGACGATCGAGCAGAGCCGCGACACAATGCGCAACCGCGCGAGGCGCTTCTTAACGTCGCGCGCAAATGCATCCGACGTCTCCGCCGGCCCTGAAACGCCGAGCGAACCTGCCGGTATGTTAGCTACTGCATCAGTCATGGAAATCATGGGGTCGATGGATTGTTTGCTCTGTCTTTTCCTTAGTCAATAGCTCATCTTTTACTATCAAGCACAGATACGCGCGAAGCCCCGAAGAGCCTCGCGCGTATCCCTCATGGTATCTCAATCAGGCGGTTGCCTGCGACTCCCGACACATCCTAGTTCTCGTCATCCTTTCCTGCACGACGCCGGCGGCCGGCCACGATAAGGGCGATCAGACTCGCCAGCACGATGAGGCCGATGCCCAGGATCGGCAGCATGTCGCCAGTCTGGGCCAGAATCGTGCCCAGCGGCACCTCGCGGGTGGTTTCGTGCTCGCGCTGCTCGACCTCTTCAGCGTCCATCATAGTGTCGTAGAGGGTGATGGTGTTGTCGGACAGCTCGGCGTTGCCGTTTTCCGTGCCCTTGGTGATGGTCACGTTGCCGTAGTTGTCGATGACGAACTCAACGTCGTTGGCCAGGCGGTACTCACCGGGAGCCTCCACCTCGCGCAGGAGGTAAGTGGTGCCGACGTTCAGTGTCTTCGCCAGCTTCTGGGGAGCCTTGCCCGAAGTCCAGCTGGCCACTTCCTTTCCCGATTCTTTATCGAGGATGACCAGCTTGGCGCCTTCCACCCATTCGTGGGTGCGCGTGTCCAGCTTGTTCACCTCGATTTGGGTGGTTTCGTCGTAGACGCCGCCGTCCTTGTCGTAGGTCAGCAGGATGTTGCCGTCGGCGCTGTGGCCGGGCTTGGTCTGGTCATCGGCCGCGGTCGCCTCGGCTTGGGCGGCGATGGCAGCCTGCAGAGCCTGAGCCTCAGCAGCGGCCAACGGAGCGGCAGCGGCTTCCGTTTCGGCGGCGTCGAAGTACTTGGTGTCAGTGTACTTCAGGGCATAGCCGTTGGCGGACGTCGCATCTTCCACGAGGTAGAAGTAGGGGCTGCGGAACTCGCTCACGGTATGGCCCGCGGGCGCAGCCGTTTCCTTGAAGTAGTACAGGTTGTTGGTGGCAAGGCTCACGTTCTTGTAGGTGATCCAGCCGCCCTCCTCGGAGGTCGCCTCAGCGAGCCAAATGTCGCCCTGCGGGTTCTCGTTCACCATGTACAGCGCGTAAGTGGCGCCCACCAGGCCCTCATCGCGATCGGATACGCTGGTCTTGCGCACCTGCAGATCCATCGGACGCGCCTTGTTGTTGATGGTCGGGTGCCAATCGGGATTCAGCTTCGACATATCGCCGATGTTGCCCGGCTGGGTCTCATAGTCGGCGTACTGCTCGTCGAAGCGGACGTTCTGGTTGGCCGCGGCGTCCCACCAGCCGTAGTACATGTCGGTGCACACCAGCTGACCGGTCGCCTCATCTTGCTCGATGACCGTGGTGAAGGTGATCACCTGATCGCTGTACAGCACGGATTGGTCGTTCATGCCGCCCTTGCTGGTGTCCTCGATGACGCGGTAGTAATAGGTGCCGGGCTTGGTGTAAGCCAGGCAGCTGGGGTTCTCGAGGTCGCCGGAAACGTTGTTCGCCTTGTCGAAGTCGACCATGCCGAACTCGTCGTTAGTAGTGGCGGAGATGAGCTCGCCCTCGGTGTCGTTGTAGTTCGCCACCTGAATGAGCTTGAAGGCGAACTCGCCAGACTTGATGGCGCGGCCCTCGAGGTTCTTGACGATCTTCGGATCGACGTAGCACACCTGATCGACCGGCTCGCCGCTAGCAGCGTACACGCTATAGCTGGCAGCGCTGATCAGATCGTAGGTGTCGGTATTGTAGAACGCTGGGAGCTCGCCTTCGGGAAGGGTCAGCGGGTTCAGCGGGGAGTTGATGTCGTCAGCGTAACCGAGCACCGTTCCAGTGGCGGTGAGGTTGCGCGTATTGGCAGCGTCTTCCGCGACAGTCACCTTCACGACATAGGCCGTGGTGTCCTTGACGGCCTCATCGCCGTCCTCGGTGATGAGGTAGTAGTGGTCGCCCACATCGTTCTGGAAGCCCTCGCCTTCGCCTTGCTGCTCATAGTTGATTGCGGGGAAGGAGATGAAGGCGTGGCCGTCGGTGAGGTCGGCGGCGGCAATGCTGGCCGTCCACTGCTGGAGGTTGTCGTTCGACACGAGCACGTTCGCCAACGGCTCACCGGCTTCGGGGGCGCGCTCGATCTCCTGCAGAGTAAAGCTGCAGTCATGCGGAGCGCCCAAGCCATAGAAGAACTTGTCGGCCTTGAACTGCCAGGTACCCTTGGGCGTGGCCACATTGGTGAAGGTGACGCCGATATCACCGGCTACTTCCTGCAGCTCACTCGAATCGGAAACCGTCTTGTAAACCTTCTTGGCCGTGCTCAAGCTACGGCCGTCTTCAGACAGCGTCGTGGTGATCTTCACAAGATAGGCCGTGGTGTCGTACACGACGCCCGCCGTTGCGCCTGGCTGCTCGGCAATGACGTACCAGTGGGTTTCTTCGGCAGTTGTGGGTGCATAGTTGAATTTGAAGGTCTTGGCGTCTGTTCCTGAAACTACCTCGGAGGTAGAGTCGGCTACCGCGATGGTGGCTGTCTCGTCCGAAGCCGTCAGCGCCTGCTCGGCCAGATTGACGGAATTCTTCAGCGTAATCTTGTTACCAGCCTGATCCACCAGGGAGTCGATATTCGCCGTAACATCCTTAAGCCCGAATGTGAATGTGTTAGCCGCGATGCCATCAGCGATCTTCGTCACCGGAATGTTCACAGACGTCTTCAAATCCAGCGTGTTCGTAACTGTTGCAGCATCGTCGCCCGATTGATTGCCAATCTGCACCGAGTTGACCGTGGTGGTGTAGGTCGTGGAAGTCAGGAGAACGTTGTTGTCCTTTTCTTTGTAGCTAGCCACCTCTTTTTTGACATTCAGACTGACATGAACATCGATACCGTCGGGAATAGAAGACACAAAACCCGCGTCTTTCTGTTCATTAGTTAATATCTCCTTCAAAGAGAAGGTTTTTTCTTTCGGGCCTTCGGTACTGAAACCAGGCAATATAAATTTCAGATCACCGTTCTCGGTGTATCCTTCGTATGTCTCATTCGTTTCTTTGTCAGTTAACTCGAAGCGGAAAACGTCATCGGAGCCAATGTCTAGAAGATCACCCAAGCTGTTAACAATTTTCTTCGTCAGTGAAACCGTGTAAGGGTTCACCGTGGTTTTTTCTTCCGTGTCGAACTTTCCGAACTTGATCGCGCCGTTGCAGGCAATACCACCGCCGTGAGTTCCACTTTTGTTTCCTGTTATGATGACACTTCGAGCTATGTTCACATTATCGGCAGTAGCCGTGTTAGTAAGACAAAGGGTGGCATCATGGGATTCATAGCTCTGGCCCACAGGAATACCGATTTCCCTTGACCACAATCCAGTATCGCTCACCGAACAACCGTTCACGGGAGGCATGCCAACCTCGAACCCCCGCCAAGCAAGAGTTTCTCCATCCCCACGCACGAGAGTATTATCCGCAGAAACATAGCTCGCGAGAGTACAATAATAGTCTTGTGCAAGATCAACCTTAAAAGACTTGCTCACATAATCCTTATTTTCAAGAGTATATTTTGTGCTCCATCCGTAGGTAAGCTTACCATCGACTACGTTGCCAGGATTCTCCCCGTTTAGTAATTTGTCAATTTCGCCTTCGCCCATACCAGTAAGGAAGAAGTCGCCCGAGGGAACATTCTTACCAGAAGAAACAACAGACGCAGGAACATTGAACCGCAGCACCGTATTCAAAGGATAGCTCGTTCCCGAAGCAGTGTTCTTGAACACTGCGGCGCTGCTTTCCAGCTGGCCTGCACTGGTTGTTTCCTTCTCTCCGATAATAATTTTCGCATGAGGGCAGCCAGCAACGCCTCCACCCAGACCAGCAGCGCTGTTGTTCGTAATAAGGGCAGAGGGAATCATCAAGGTGCCATTATTGTTGATATAAATGCCACCGCCGCCCCAGTCGGTAGTAGTCTCTGTTTCATTGTTAATGATGGAACCACCAGTTATCTTGGTGTCTTTTGCGTCAGTAAAAATTCCGCCGCCTTCATGGGCACGCAAAGGACCATCGGAGTCATCCGTTTTATCGGGGTCTTTTGCTTTGTTACTGGAGATCTCGCCGCCCGTCATTTCGAAGTGACAACCATTCCACACGAATACACCGCCACCAGCGCCCGCTTCGTTCTTGGTGATGGCGCCGCTGTGCATGATGAAGCTAGCCCCGTCGTTCACAAAAACGCCGCCGCCTACCGTGCCTGCGCCGTTGTTGAAGTTACCAGGGCTCTCCGATCCTTTGCCACCTGTAACGGTTGGTCCTACACCGTTTTCTGTGCCGAGAATGACCTTGCTGTTAGAACCAACTATCGCTATGACAGAACTGATACCCGATCCCTGGATTGTGCCTGCCCCCACAATGGACAGCGTAGCGCCGCTGGTCACTCTGATGTCGCTGTGAAGCGTGCCATTGACGGTGAGGGTGTAGGCTCCATTCCCGCTGAAGGTCAGAGGGCTAGAGGTGTTGGTCACGTCGCCTTCAATGGTATGCGATTCGTTGTTGGCCAACGCCGTGGAAGTCGTATCCGCGGGAGTTTCGGCGCCTGCGTCGGGATTCTCCTCGGGGAGCGCCGTCGCCATGATCCCGGCCTCTTCGCCTGCAGGCGGCTCTTCCCCATCGAGAGTTGCACCGTCTAAAACGTTTTCTTCTGAGAGGACCCCCTCCTCTTCACCTTCAGCATTTTCCGCACCTTCGGCGCCTTCCAGATCGTCCGTATCTTCGACGGATTCTTCCGTGCCCGTGTCGGCTAGGACGTCGTCCTTGGAGCCGTAGGCGATGTTGATCTGGGGGACAAGGGCGACGATCAGTAGGATCGACAGGGCGATTCCCAAGAATTTGATGATCGATTTGTTCTGCAGCAACTTGGTCATGTCGTCCTCCTCCCTTTAAGCGTTCATCGAATCGGTTGCGGTTTGCTCGTTCTTTTTGCGGCGACGCATCCACCAGTAGATGCCAAGGCCGGCGACCACGAGAACGATAGCGCCCGTGGCTACGACCAGCGCCATGCCCGAGCCGGAGGTCGCCACGTCCTGGGCGAGGCCGGAGTACAGCGGGTTCTCGTCGTCGACGATAGCGCGCTCAGTACCGGTGTCCTGGCCGCCAAGCGTCGCCAGCGGATTGTCATCGTCGTTGATGACCGCGGCGGCATCGCCTGTGCCCACACCGGCATCAACCGTTGCCGGCGCCGTAGCATCGGCAGCGGCTCCTTCCGCAGCGGGGGCGGCAGCAACCGGAGCGGCCGTCATCACTGTGGTGCCCGGCACCGTCACCACGCGCTCGGTGTCGACGATCTGCGTGCGGCGAATAGTGATCTGCGCGCTGAGCTCGTCGTTCACATCGCGGTAGTAAATGGTGTAGGTACGCGCCGGTGAGAAGTAGGCATGGCGGATGGCCGTTTCCTGACCCGCCAGACGCACGTAGGTGTCATCGCCGAGCGCGAACTGCTCCTCGCCGAGGATGTTCACGAAGTCGTTCGTTTCGGGATCGATGGTGATGGTCTCACTGCGGAGAATCTGGCTGTTGGCGATGTTCATGTACTGCACGGTGATGTCGTAGGTATCGCCCGGCGTGTAGTCCTCCGGCACGTAGTAGACGTACTGGAGCACGTCGGTGCCCTTTTCCAGATCTTCCCACGCGTAGGTGATGGGCTCCATATTGCCAGACCACGGCACCAGACCGTTCTTCGGGGCCGGGGTGTAGGTGGCCGTCTGCTCCGGGGTGACTTCGTAGTGGATCTTATCGATAAGAGCACCCGTCTCACCGTTGATTTCCATCACGGTGAGGTTGACCTTCTTCGTAGTGGCCTGCGAGACGTACTTCGCCGTTACCGTGCGGCCGGCCGGATACTCGCCCGCTTCGAAGGCGACGACGGGATTGCCCTGCTGGGTCTCCGCCGAGCGGGCCCCAATGGCCACATTGTCGTCCGTCGCATTGGTCTCGATGGTCCAAGAATCCAGCGTGTAGTAGTTGACGCCCCACTGTCCCTTGTCGCGGTCGGTGGTAGGCGCATCCGCTGCATTCGTGACAGCGCTCATCGAAAAGGAGTTCGGCAGGGTGTATTGGTAGCCCTTGCCCTTCACATCTACGCTGTCGGTCCACAACGTATTGCCGTTATCGTCCACATAGTTAATGGTGACCTGATAGGCGCCGGCTTCGGTGTTCTTCACTTCCATAACGCGAATCTGCTTCGTGGCCTGCTCGGGCGTCAGCATGATGGTGGAGCCGGTGAGACGCTGGATGACGCGATAATAATGCGTGGTCTCCTGGCCGGCCTCATCGGTAGTCGTCTTGAAGAAAGACTTCTTGATAGCAACCTCTTTGCCTTCGCCGAGGTTTTCCACGATTTCCGTTTCGATGATGTTGCCATCGACATCGACGTACTTGACGGCGCCGGAGATGGCGGCAGCGTCAACTTGCTCGTAGGTGACGACGAGGCGCTGGCCATGAGTGGTGTCAGCGGCCTGCACCTCGGCTTTGGGCTCGCCATCCTTGGTGGTTTCCGCGCTTTGGAAGACAATGGGGATGTCGCCCGTGAGGTTCTTATAGTAGCTGGCACCAGCGCCGACCGTTTCCGCGAACTTGTCGTTTTTGGGATCGATCGTGCGAATGCCGAGCACCTTCCACTCATCCTCATTCGGCACGGCGGGGTCGTTGACAAGCTTCGCGTAGATGGGGCAAATAGTGCCCGCGTACAACGGGTCACCGCCGCGCTTCGCGTCGAACACTTTCACGGTATAGGCAGGGAAATTGTTCGGGTCGCCAAACACGTCATGCAACGATTGCGGCACCGAGGCTGGGGCCTCGGCATCCTGAGCCGCCGGAGCCGGCTGTGCAATCTTCAGCGCGACAATTTGGGCGATGCGAGAGGAGTTGGCATCGCCAGCGTAGTCGGGCGCGGAAGTGTCGGCATCCTTTGCCTCGGGATCGGTATCCTGCGTCTCGGGAATAGCGTAGGCGAAACGCGGCGCGATGGTTTTGCCGTCTTTCTCAACCTCTATATAGATGGTCTTCCCCGCGCCGTTTTCCACGCGGAAGAGATCCCACATACCATCTTCAGCTGTGGGGGTCATGAAATCGATGCCGTGAATTTCGCCGCTCTTGACCGGGTCGACTACAGGAGCGGCAGGAGCTTCTGCCGCATCACCATTCGAAGGGTCATCGGCAAAGGCCTGGGCAACGAAAGAAAGACTCGCTGCCGGAAAAGCCAACGTAGCTGCAAGAGTAAAGGCTAGAAGGCTTCGGCCGAAAATTCTCTTTTCAGCGAGACCCCCCCATGACCGATTTCCTCATTTGTGTCTCCTCTGCTGCTCGCGATCGCCTCTGGTGCTATATGCACCTATACGCGCGCGAAGCGGGGGCTTCGGGCGCGTCGGCGATCCTCTTCTCCTCGTTGATTGCGAAGAGCCGCCTCTCTTCGTCAGCTGATTCGCAATCCTGCTCTCTTGCTTGCTATTTTAGACGGCTCATCAGGCTATTGTCTACCCGTCAAATCATCTTTTAGCAAGCTAGCTCTCTGTCAATGCTAAGGATCACTTTATTGATCTGAGATTTTTTGTCTACTGCCAAAAATGACAACAAATGAGACAATTATGGCTTCTCTTCAAATTGCAAGGCTTTGACCTGGTGATTCTTCGCTATTTCACAGAGACCCCGAAAGAAGATGACTAGGTAAATGACAGGGTAATGACTATATTAAAACGCCCTGCAAGGAGTCAATCTGTGGCAAACAATAACTACTTTTCAACGAATGGCACTCAGCTAAGCGAGTGGCAATGCGTTAGGGATGACTCATGTCCCCTTCCTTGCTTCTACTTCCCTTAACAGGCAGCTACAAAAAGACGAACACCCAAAGGTGTTCGTCTGATTCGTTTATGGTGGAGCATAGGGGGATCGAACCCCTGACCTCAGGCTTGCAAAGCCCGCGCTCTCCCAGCTGAGCTAATGCCCCATGGCATGCACTAGCAGCCATCACTTTGCTCGTTCGGGGTTTCGACAGTTTAAGGAAAATCGGCCGATTCTGGCCCGAAATATAATAAACGCTCCACCGGCTAACTCGGCTCACGGTGGAGCGTTTATCGCAAAGTAATGGTGGGCCCGAATGGATTTGAACCAGCGACCTCACGCTTATCAGGCGTGCGCTCTAACCAACTGAGCTACGGGCCCTTGAAAAAGTGCTTGACTATCTTAAGCCTGTTTCATAGATGAGGTCAAGGAAAATTTTTCCGATTTCCAAAACGTACACGACACGCCGCGAACGGCACGAGTAGTATCCTTTTAATCAGAATATGAATTATTTCACCTTCCGTGACAGTATCCTCCCTTTCGATGTGCGAAAAGCGACTTATACAGACATTCGAAACTCCAGGATGCAAGAATTTTGACTTATACAGGCAAACCTACTCCTTGTTTTATTTCGGAAATGCCTGTATAAGTCGCTTTTCGCGTCCTGGACTCAATGTTTTTGTCACCGGAAGATGGGCTTAAGCGGTTAAACATTCCAAAAGTTTAAATAAGCTTGGTTCAATAATGAGACAATAGACATCAAACATAGAAAACTCAATCTGCAATCATGTTCTCATCGAACTAGAGTAAAGGACAAAGCATGGTTCCGTTGAAAGTGTTGACATTGGTGGTGGCGGGGCAGAACCAGCCGTCCGTGCTGGTGCTGCAACCCGTAGAGGAGACACCAGCGGGGAAGGCGCGCATTGTGCCCATTTGGATTGGCCCCACCGAGGCGGCACAAATCGGGATGGCACTGGAGCATGTGAAGTTCGCGCGGCCCATGACCCATGACCTCATGCTAGATGCGCTCACCAATTTGGATGCGCGCGTCGATTCCATGGTGATTTACGGATCGAAGGGGCAGATGTTCTTCGCGCACCTGGTTCTTTCCCAGGGAGGACGACTCATCACCTTAGACGCCCGGCCGAGCGACGCCATTGCCCTGGCGCTTCGGCAAGATGCGCCGCTCTATATTGAAGAGACGGTACTTGACGCTTCTTCGTTCCCGTTTCTCTTCAAGGGTGAGAAGCAGACGGAAGAGGAACTGGCGGCGTTCAAGACATTTCTCGACCATATATCCCCCGAGGATTTCGGAGATATCGAACAGCTTTAGTTTTCTTTCTTCTGTGATAATATAACTGAACCAGCAAAGTCCGTGTGCGGGCGGGGCCTACTACAAAGGAGGTTTCGCCTATGAATGAATTCCTGATTGCTTTGGCCGCCATGGCCAACGTGGTGACAGCTTTGCTATCACTGTGGCGGGAGTATAAGCACCAACGGATGGAGAGGATAGACAAGAGGGACTAGCAGCAACTAGTCCCTCAAGTTGTTAACCCGCTCCGCCCGCTCAACCGTTAACCAAACGACGGGCTTTGCTGGTGTTTCTACTATAGCACGTTTTCTAACGTTTTGCTACTCTTCCGTCGCTTCTCCCTCGTCGCCCAGATCGTCGTCGAGGTCGTCGAGGTCGTCGATGGCGAGAGTGCCTTCCTCACTCTCTTCCTCGAGCAGACCCATCTGGTTCTCATCGGCGGGAGCCGCCTTCTTGGTCTTCTTCTTGCCGGTGGAGGCGATGGCCACCGCGCACACCTTGTCCTTGTCGGCGACGTTCATCACCTTCACGCCCTGGGTGGAACGGCCGAGCTCGGAGATGCCCTTCACCGGGGTGCGCACAATGACGCCGTCCTCGGAGACAATCATGATCTCGTCATCGGCGCCGACGATCTTCATGACCGACAGCAGGCCCTTCTTGTGGGTCATCGTAATGGTGTAGACGCCCTGGCCGCCGCGATGATGCTCGGGGTATTCCTCGATCTTCGTGCGCTTGCCGTAGCCCTTTTCGGTGATGACGAACAGGTCAGTGCCGGGCTTGGCAATTTCCATGCCGAGCACGTGAGCGTCGGCGGGCACGTTCATGCCGCGCACGCCCATGGTGCCGCGGCCCATGGCGCGGGCCTCCGACTCATCCCACAGAATGGCCTTGCCGGCGCTGGACACCATGATGACCTTCTCGCCCTTGGCCACGCGCTTCACGGAAATGAGCTCGTCGCCGTCCTTCAGGTTGATGGCGATGAGGCCGTCGCGGCGCGTACGGTCGTACTGGTCCATGGAGGTCTTCTTCACGTTGCCCTGAGCCGTGGCGAACATGAGGAACTCCTCGGCCGGGAAGTCCTTCGTGGCGATGACGGCCGAGATGGACTCGCCCTTCTCCAGCGGCAGCAGGTTCACGATGGCCGTGCCGCGGGCATGGCGGCCGGCCTCGGGGATCTCGTACACCTTCAGGCGGTAAACCTTGCCCTTGGTGGAGAAGAACAGCATGTAGGAGTGCGTGGAAGCTACGAACAGGTGCTCCACGAAGTCGGCGTCTTTCAAGTTCACGCCCTGCATGCCCTTGCCGCCGCGCTTCTGCTGGCGGTAGGTGCTCACGGGCAGGCGCTTGATGTAGCCGGCCTTGGTCATGGTGACGACCATGTTCTCCTCGGCAATGAGGTCTTCCACCTCGATATCCTTGGCCTCGCCGGTCAGGCGGGTGCGGCGCGGGGTGTTGTACTTCTTCTTGATCTCCTGCAACTCTTCCTTGATGACCTGCTTCAACAGGTTCTCGTCGGCAAGGATCTGCTTGTAGTAGGCGATCTTCTCACGCAGCTCGGCCAGCTCTTCCTCGATCTTGGTGCGCTCCAGACCGGTCAGACGGCGCAGGCGCATTTCCAGGATGGCGTTGGTCTGCTTCTCGGAAAGGCCGAAGCGCTCGGTGAGGCGCGCGGCGGCTTCCTTGTCCGTCTCGGAGGAGCGGATGATGTGGATGACCTCGTCGATGTTATCGAGCGCAATGATATAGCCTTCGAGGATGTGCTCGCGCTCCTCGGCCTTGGCCAGCTCGTAGCGGGTGCGACGGGTGACGACGTCTTTCTGGTGCTCGATGTAGTAGAAGAGAATTTCCTTCAGCGAGAGCACGCGCGGGGTGCCGTTCACCAGGGCCAGCATATTGCAGCCGAAGCCCACCTGCAGCTGGGTGTGCTTGAACAGCTTGTTCAGCACCACCTGCGGGATGGCGTTGGACTTCAGATCGATGATGATGTCGATGCCCTTGCGGTCGGCGGCGTCGTGGATGTTGCTGATTTCGGGCAGCTTCTTGTCGCGCACCAGCTCGCCGAGCTTCTCCAGCAGGCGCTTGCGGTTCACCTGGTAGGGAATTTCCTTCACCACAATGGAGGCACGGCCGTTCTTCTTTTCCTCGATCTCGCATTTCGCGCGGATGGTGAGGTTGCCGTGGCCGGTCTCGTAGGCGTCCAGAATGCCCTTCTTGCCCATGACGAGGCCGCCCGTGGGGAAGTCGGGGCCGGGCATGGCGGTGAGCAGGTCCTCCGTCGTGCAATCCGGGTTATCGATCATGAGGCAGGTGGCGTCGATGGCCTCGCCCAGGTTGTGGGGCGGGATGTTGGTGGCCATGCCGACGGCGATGCCGTTCGAGCCGTTGACCAACAGGTTCGGGAAGCGCGACGGCAGCACCGTAGGCTCCTGCAGCGACTCGTCGTAGTTGGGCTGGAAGTCGACCGTCTCCTTGTCCAGGTCGCGCAGAAGTTCCATAGCCGGCTTGTCGAGGCGCGCCTCGGTGTAACGCATGGCAGCGGCGGAGTCGCCGTCGATGGAGCCGAAGTTGCCGTGGCCGTCGATGAGAGGCAGGCGCAGGCTGAAGGGCTGGGCCAGGCGCACCATGGTGTTGTACACGGCGGAGTCGCCATGGGGATGGTACTTGCCGATCACGTCGCCGACGGTACGGGCTGACTTCATGTGCGGCTTGTTCGGCGTGTAGCCGGACTCGTTCATGGCGTACAGGATGCGGCGATGCACCGGCTTCAAGCCGTCGCGCACATCGGGCAGGGCACGGGAGACAATGACGGACATGGAATACTCGAGGAAGGAGGTCTGCATCTCCTTGCCGAGAAACGCGGCGCGCACGATGGTGCCCTCGCCGCCGTTGGCGCCCTCGATGATGGAGCCGTGGGGATTGGGCATGTCCACCATCAACGAGCGGGCTCGCTCTTCCTCGGAGATGAAGCCGGGTTCGTTGCCATCCTCGTCGGCGTCTTCCACGTCTTCTTCTTCATCGAGGGTGGAGCTGGCACTGGCGAGTTCCGCGTCGTCGTCGCCCTCATCGTCGGTGTTCACTTCCTCGGCCAGGTACAGGGCGTCCTCCTCGGCGGCCTCTACCTCGTCGCGGTCGTCGTCGAATTCGTCAAAGTTATCAGCCATTTAGCTCTCCTAAATATCCAGGAAGCGGACGTCGCGGGCGTGTTTCTGGATGAATTCCTTGCGAGGCTCCACCTGCTCGCCCATAAGCTCGCTCACCACGCGCTCTGCCTCCACGGCATCGTCGATGTTCACCTGCAGAAGCGTGCGGGTTGCCGGCTCCATAGTGGTTTCCCACAGCTGCTCGGGGTCCATCTCGCCGAGGCCCTTGTAGCGCTGAACATCGAACTTGCTGGGGTCGTCGTACTCGGCCAGGGTGGCGGACAGCGCCTTCTCGTCGTAGATGTAACGCTCGACCTTCGGGCTGCGGGAATTCTTCTTCTTCAGGCCGAAGATAGGCGGCTGGGCGATGTAGATGTAGCCGAGGTTGATGAGCTCGGGCATATAGCGGTAGAAGAACGTCAGCAAGAGGCAGCGGATGTGCGCGCCGTCGACGTCGGCATCGGTCATGATGATGATGCGATGGTAGCGGGCCTTCTCGGCGTCGAAGTCCTCGCCGATGTTGGTGCCGATCGCGGTAATGAGCGAGCTGATGGTGTCGGAGGACAGCGAGCGGTGCAGGCCGGCACGCTCCACGTTCAGAATCTTACCGCGCAGAGGCAGGATGGCCTGGAACTTGCGGTCGCGGGCCTGCTTGGCCGAACCGCCTGCGGAATCGCCCTCTACAATGAAGATTTCGGACTGGGAGGCGTCCTTGCTGGCGCAGTCGGCGAGCTTGCCGGGCATGCTGAACGAGTCGAGCACGTTCTTGCGACGGGTCATCTCGCGAGCCTTGCGAGCAGCCTCGCGGGCCTTCAGCGCCTGGGTGGCCTTGCCGATGATGCGCTTGGCCGGCGTGGGGTTCTCCTCCAGGTATTCGCCGAGGCCCTGGGCGACGGCGTTTTGCACCAGCGGGCGGATCTCGGTGTTGCCGAGCTTCGTCTTGGTCTGGCCCTCGAACTGCGGGTCATGCAGTTTCACGGAGATGATGGCGGCCAGACCCTCGCGGGCGTCCTCGCCGGAGAGGTTCGGATCCTTCTCCTTCAGAAGGCCCTTCGAGCGGGCGTAATCGTTGATGGTACGCGTAATAGCCTGCTTGAAGCCGTCCATATGCGTGCCGCCCTCATGGGTGTTGATATTGTTGGCAAAGGCCATGACGGAGTTGGTGGAATAGGAGCTGGACCACTGCAGGGCCACTTCCACGGTGCCGTCGGCGTTCTCGGCCTCGAAGTAGATGGGCTTGTTCAGGGTTTCCTTGCCGTCGTTCAAGAACTTCACGAAGTCGACGATGCCGCCCATGGCCTGGAAAACCTCGGTGCGGGGGTTGCCGTCGGCGTCAGTGATGCGCTCGTCGGTGAGGATGATCTTCAAGCCGCGGTTCAGGAAGGCCATCTCGCGGAAACGGGCGGCCAGAGTGTCGTAGTCGTACACCGTGGTCTCGGTAAAGATGTCGGGGTCGGGCCAGAACGTGACCGTGGTGCCCGTGTGCTTTGCCTTACCGATCTCGTGCAGCTTGGTTTTGGTCTTGCCGTGATCGAAATCGATCTCGTATTCCTTGCCATCGCGGCGCACCTGCACTTCCACCTTCGTGGAAAGGGCGTTCACAACGGAAACGCCGACGCCATGCAAACCGCCGGAAACCTTGTAGCCTTCACCGCCGAATTTGCCGCCGGCGTGCAGAATGGTGAGCACGACCTCGACGGTGGGGATCTTCTCCTTGGGATGCTTGTCCACGGGAATACCGCGGCCGTTGTCCTCGCAGGAGATGGAATTGTCGGGATGGATGGTCACCTTGATGGTATCGCAGTACCCGGCCAGGGCCTCGTCCACGGAGTTGTCGACCACCTCGTAAACCAGGTGGTGCAGACCGCGGGGGCCGGTGGAGCCGATGTACATGCCCGGGCGTTTGCGAACAGCTTCAAGTCCTTCTAGAACTTGAATGTCAGAACCGTCGTAGTGATCTGGTTTGTTTGCCACTGACACTCCTTCGCTCTCGGAACAAAAGAACGCGCCCAGATGCGGGCGCCGAATGAGTGTCAATTATAGCATGTGAAAATCGCATTTCGGCTGAAAGTCGCGGAATGGGGCTATTTTAAGGCTGTTTGAGGGCCTATGTTGCGGTTCGGTGAAGACTTTGCCAGGAATTGTGGAAAACAGGGCTTAAATCAAGCGAGAAATGCACGGAGTTAATACTTTGGGGACTCAAATGGGGCAATCCTGCGGTTTTGGCGGTTCACACCAACGGCAAGTGGATAACATTGCTCTTGTTCAACATGGTCTCATTGAAGTAATCGATGTTCGCTGTGGTGATAAAGGTCTGACTACCGCCTTCCATAGCGGTTACCAGCGCATCGCGTCGTCGGCCGTCCAGCTCGCTCATCACATCGTCAAGAAGGAGCACCGGCTTCTGGTCGATGATCTCCTCGATGACGGCCGCTTCAGCCAGTTTATACGAGAGAACAATAGAGCGCTGCTGTCCCTGACTTCCGTAGATTGAGGCGTTTTCCCCATCGAGAGTGAATACGATTTCATCGCTATGAGGTCCCACCACTGCCCGGCCGCGCCCCCGCTCTTCCTCCGCGCGCTCATGAAGCGCGCGGGCCAACGCCTCGCGGGCTTCGTCGCGGGTAAGGGGCTCAACTGTTTCCTCTGGCGCTCCTTTTCCCCACGAGGGAACATAGACGGCGTTCAAACAATCGCGTCCTTGAGAAATCTCCTGGTACTTTGCAGTCAGATGAGGGAGCAGCCGCTCAAACAACGCGATGCGATAGATCGTGAGCTGAGCTCCCACCGTGACGATCATCTCATTGATGGCCTCCACAAGAGCGTCATCGGCCTCCTCTTTGAGAAGGCGATTCTTGTGGCGAATCACCTTCTCGTAATCACGCCGTACCGTGTAGTAGCTTTTATTTACCTGAGCACCCAAGGTGTCCAACGATGACCGCCGCCCGCTGTTCGGCCCTTTTACCAAATCGAGATCATCAGGCGTAAAAACGACCGAGGGAATGAGTCCTTTCAAATCGATCGGCCGTTTCGCCTTCCCATTGAGCCGATACTTACGCGTACGACCATCAAGCGTGAGGTCGATATCAAGGCGCCGATTGCCATCAGTTGCCTGCATGGACACGCGACTATGCTCCTCGCCGTGGCGAATCAGCTGATCAGCCGTACCATGTCGGAACGACGTGAGCGCCGTAAGCAGCTGGATGGCCTCGATGAGGTTCGTTTTGCCAACAGCGTTCTCCCCCACAAGTACGGTGATGTCCCCAAGCTCGTTTAGAGCCGCATCCTCGTAGTTGCGAAAATTCCGCAAAGAGAGGCTTTCAATACGCAGGGTCATTTAGGAGATGCGCACAGGCATGACGAGGTAGAGGAAGTTTTCCGGCTCAAGCGCGCGGAAGATGCCCGGCTTCAACGCCGATTGCACTTCAAGATACACCTCGGCGGTGGCAATGGATCCGAGGCCATCCAACACATAGGCATAGTTGAAAGCGATTTCCACATCTTCACCCTCGATAGCGCAAGAGATGATCTCCTGCGCGCTGCCCACATCCTGAGATGCTGCGGAAATCTGCACCGTTTGGGAGGCGTTGTTCAAATCGAAGCGCACGGGCGATGAAGTAGAGCCAAGCAGGGAGGCGCGCCGAACACTGGCCACGAGCTTATCCACCTCGATGGTAGCGCGAGTAGCGTAGCCGTCGGGGAGCAGCTGCTTGTAATTGGGGAAGTTGCCCTCAATGCGGCGGTTGATAAACACCGTGTCCTCGCAGGTCACGACGATCTGATTGTCAGCCAAGGCCAGAGACACCGGCGACTCCGTTTTCGGCAACGACGCGATTTCCGATAGAAAGCTGCCCGAGATGACCGCGTGGAACTCATCGGCCGAGGAGTTCGGCAGAGGAGCATCCGTGATGGCGAGACGATAGGAGTCGGTGGCCACCATGCGCAGCACGCCGGCCTCCAGGGTGATGAGGACGCCCGTGAGAATAGCGCGAGACTCATCTTTGGATACGACGCGAGAAACACGCTTGACCATAGTGGAAAACTGATGGAAGGGAATTTCTATCTTCTGGTGAACGTCCACACGGGGAAAACCGGGGAAATCCTCAGCGTTCAAGGCGCGGATAGAGAACGAAGACGTGTCGCAGGTGACGAAAGCCTGCTCATCGGTAGCCTCGACATGGACTGCAGCATCGGGAAGGTTTTTCACAATCTCCGAGAACAGCTTACCGGGCACCACCGTGCGGCCTTCCTCCTCAACGAGCGCGGCCACGGAGTATTGAATGGAGAGCTCCAAGTCGGTGGCTTGGAGGATGATTTTGTCGCCAGCGGCCTCGATGAGGATACCGGACAAGACAGGGAGCGTCGATCGAGTGGAAACCCCTTTGAGGACAATGGACAGGGCGTTGGCAAGCTCGGTGCGATTGATACTGAATTTCAAGGGATGCCTCTCTTCGTAATGGCCTGAGCTGAAACAGAAGATATCGTGCGGGTATTATAACGCCGGAAAACAGGGAAACGGAGAGGCCGCGCAGAGTTGTCTGACTAATGGTTGATTAGTTTTACACCCTTTTCTCGCTCCGCTAGTGGAAAAAGTGGATAACTTCCTCTTTCCCCAGCGCAAGCAGTGGATAACCGTCCTTTTCACTGAGTGGATATCGAAGGTAAAGATGGTTGACAGTTTTAGCTAACAATTCACTGTCGATTTTTCTTTTCAAAAACGACGCGTTGAACTGGGGTTTTGTAAATTATGTCAGGGTAATTCTCTTTAAACGCACCTATGTTCGAACAAGATCGTGCTTGATGGGAATTTTCTTCTCAAAGGCATGGGAAGCAGCTGAGAAGGGTTATCGAGAGCCTCTGTCAAGGTTTTTGGGCAAAGTTTTTCACTTTTTCCTCTTTGAATGACAGCCGTTAGGAATTCTCGAATTCCGAGTTTTCCACTTTTACTGAATATTTGGTTGATAAGTCGGAATTCTTCAGAAAATCGCAGGTAGTTCAGTTTCGGTTTTCCACTTTTACTGAACAAACAGTGAATTACTCATCACTGGTTATGAAATGCGCAGGTAGATACCTTGTAAAATGATGAAACACGTTACAATATCCTGAAAAATTCTTGAAACGACGAATTGAACGGCGAACAAAACGGAATGATCTTGGAAACCATGGAACAACATACTTCTCTTCACGACGAAGCTCCCCAGGGGGCTTCCTTCGACTATTCCTTCGTCGACACCGTGGGGCGCATCGCTCTCTACGACGACCTGCGTAGCGCACCACGGGTTGCGGAGATAAAGCCCGCCGACACGGCGGCTTATATCGAGGCGCTCGCCTCCACGGTGTACGAACAGTCCCATGGCGCAGGGGGAACCATCCCTTACACCGTTATTCGGGAGGTTTCCGAAAATTTCATCCATGCGCGCTTCAAAGAGGTGGTGGTCTCCATTCTCGACAAAGGGAACACCATCCGCTTCGCCGATCATGGCCCCGGCATCCCCTCGAAAGAAAAAGCCCAAATGCCAGGGTTTTCTTCTGCCGTCGAGCCTATGAAAAACTATATTCGGGGCGTCGGGTCGGGCCTTCCCATTGTGCGGGAGTACCTCGAATCGTCCCATGGCACCATTACTATCGAGGACAATCTGGGGACCGGCGCCGTCGTCACCGTCAGCTTGGTGCGTGAAGAAGACGATCCTCTGGACGACTGGGACGAAACCGACGTGCTGAGCAGCAAGGGAGAGTATATCCCAAGTTCGTCCTACGCTTCGGAAACCGCCGTGGTTCATCAGCCCTACGCAGCGCCCCTCGCAGCCGGCACCGAACCCTATCCCTCCAATCCAGCCGGAATCTATCCCTCCATGGGCTCATCCAGCGCACCAGGGGCGACTCCCTACCCACCCGCCTACGCGCCGCAAGGCTACAGCGCAGTACCCGCGGCTCCAGCTCCCGTACCGGCTCCCTCTTACGGAGCCCCTTACCAGGGATATCCGAGCTACGGGGCCTATGGAGCCGCCCCAACCGCCTATCCGGCCTACGGAGCAGCGCCAGCACCGGCGGCGTATCCGGGTTACCCGAGTGCCGTCATGCCGGCGCCCGCCCTCTCCGAACGCGAGCGAATATTCCTGAAGCTTCTCCTTAAAGAAGGAACCCTCCGGAACAAGGATTTCAGCGACCTGACCGAGACGCCGGCCTCCACCACCAACACCACCCTCAATCGGCTGCGAGAGGCAGGTTTGGTGGAAATGGTCGGGAAACAGCGAGCCCTCACCCCTTACGGCCGACAGATCGCACAGGGTCTCTAAGACCCAAGCCTTGCCAATTTGCTAGAATTGCCCTGAAAGCGGAGAACCACGGCAAAAAACGCCGGCGGAAGGATGATGTATGGATAGCGAGACGCTCAACGAACAATGGGCGCGCATTTGCGCCCAGGTCAAAAGCTACCAGGATATCGACCCCTCCCAGGTTTCCGCCTTTTTCTCGCGGCTCGTTCCCCAGGCCATGAGCGATTCATTTCTCATGCTCACCGCCGACAACGACTTTATAAAGACATGGGTCGAGCAGCATTACACCGAGGTTATCGTACGCGCGCTGCGCGATCTCACCGGCGTCGTATTCGCGGTGGCCATCGCTGTCGACCCCACCCAAGAGCAGCGTAAAATCGCCGCTGCGGGCCAACCATCCCCTGCGGCGCCCCTTTCGGCGCCCGCCCAACCGATGCCGACGCCAACACCCGCGCAGCCAGCAGCATCGACGATAGAGTCTCTCCCTTCTCAGCCCATCGCGGCAGCTGCGCCCCCCTCACCGGCCTATGGTGCTCCCCTGTCTCAGGCGACCCCCTTCGAACCATCCGGCATGGTCGCCCATTCCCTTGCAGAGGACGTCGTGGTCGATCACTACGCGCCTCCCGCGCCCGCACCGCTCTCCCAGGAGCCGGTCGCCGAGCGGGCTTCGAATCCCTCGTCTTCCCTCACGTTCGAGAACTTCGTTATCGGGGAATCGAACCGCATGGCCTACTCCATGGCCGTCGAAGTTGCAGAGTCCCCCGGACGGCTTCCCCTTAATCCCCTGTTCATTTACGGGAAAAGCGGCTTGGGCAAAACCCATCTCATGAGAGCCATTCAGAACTACATCGAGGAAACGCGTCCCTCGATGCGAACGGTCTACGTGGATGCTCAGGACTTTGTCTCGAAGTACTCAGAGGCCGGCGCCATCAAGGACCAGGAGAAGGTCAGCTTCCGCAACTTCCGCGCCTACTATGAGCAGGCGGACATCCTCCTCCTCGATGATGTCCAGCACCTTCAGGGCAAGAAGGAATCCATGAACATGCTTTTCCAGCTGTTCAACACGCTGACCAGCCAGGGCAAGCAGGTGGTGCTCTCCGCCGACCGCGCTCCCAAGAACATCCAATTCGACGAACGTCTGAAATCTCGCTTCTACAGCGGCGGCACCATCGATATCCAGCCGCCGGAAGTGGAAACCAAACTCGGCATCGTCAAATCCTTCACCGACGAGTTCAGCCGCAGCGAGGGCCTGGGAAACTTCACCCTCTCCGACGACATTCAAATGTACATCGCCGAGAACTCCGGGTCCAACATCCGCGAGCTCAAGGGCGCCGTGAATACCGTCATCTACCGCATGATCTACTGCGATCGCAGCGATATCTCCATCGATGAAGTGCGCGAGCTTCTAGCCAATCATTTCACCGGCGGCATGTCACGAAGCTTGACCGTGGAGGACATCCAGCGCGAAGTGGAGAACTTCTTCAAAGTGAGCCATAGCGACATGGTAGGCCCAAAGCGATCCCAATCCATTGTGAGACCGCGACAGATCGCCATCTACCTGTGCCGACAACTGCTCGACCTCCCCTACGGCGATATCGGCAAGAAATTCAATCGCGACCATTCGACCGCCATCCATTCGGCAACAAGTATCGAAGAGCGTTTGAAGACCGATCGCGATACCCAGGAAGAGATTGAGGTGCTGCAGAAGATCATCTGCGAGCTGGACTAGTTTGTTCACAAACTCTTGATAAGAAGGGAAAACCTGCGCATAACAGGGCGACTTTTCAACGACAACAGGAGAGAGCAGAGGATGGCCGCCAGCGCATGGTTCACAAGCGCGCTTGACAACTCACCAAGCAGTAAGTACGTTGCAAGCTCCCCACCTGCGGCTATGCCAGTTATCGACTAATCCACTCGTCTTATTGAGACTACTATTTGAATTCTATTTTTAGAATCCCTCTTCAATGGGAACTACATTTTATTTCTGCACAGCCGTTACCTGTACTTCATGGTTCCACCTCCCTATCGCAACTCCCTTCGCAGCCATCTTCCTTATTCTTCTGTTCGCCCCGTTGACAGTACTTTTTTGCGTTGTATAATTCAAAAGCTACTCTTTAAACCATGAAAGGGAAAGAAACAATGAAACGCACCTATCAACCGAACAAACGCAAGCGCGCCAAGTGCCATGGCTTCCGTGCCCGTATGGCTACCAAGGGTGGTCGCGCTGTTCTCGCTTCCCGTCGTGCTAAGGGGCGCAAGCGTCTCACCGTCTAGGAGATCTTTAGGTGCAGACTATTAAATCCAGCACTGAAATCTCCCAGCTCTTCTCTACGGGGCATCGTCTTCATACGCCATACTTTACGGTTATTGTAGGCGCTCAGGACGACAAGCAGAGCAATTATGAGCGACACGGCCATTCCGGTCGTGTCGCTTTTATTGCGGGGAAGAAGTTGGGGAATGCCGTTTGGAGAAACCGCGCCAAGCGCCGCCTGCGAGCACTCTGCATGGAAATGGGTGGGCCGTGGGCCGGCTTTGACGTGATATTTCTGGCAAAATCAGGCCTCACCCGGGCTTCTTATAGTAAAGTGCTGAAAGCATGCGGAAATGTCGCTGAGCGCCTTGCCCAAGGCGAAGGGAAGAACACCGTTGAAGAAGCTACTCGTACGCATTAAGAGGATTCCGACTCTGGTCGCTATCGGTCTTATTATGTTTTACCGAATGGCTCTTTCACCCCTTCTCCCCCCTTCTTGCCGCTTCATTCCCACATGTTCCGAGTACGGACTCACCGCGTTCAAGCGATATGGGTTTTGCAAAGGGTTCGTGCTCACTGCAAAGAGGATACTGCGATGCCGCCCTGGCGGTCCGTGTGGGTACGATCCCGTTCCCTGAGTCGCTGGTGCATTTGGAAAGGTAAGCTATGTGGGATATCTTTAAAGACTGGATCTTCGACATCATCCAGTTCTTCTATAACTTCTGCCACGACTGGGGACTGGCGATCATCATCGTCACGATTATCTTTCGTATCATTGTCGCGCCCCTCATGCATAAGCAAGCGAAGTCCAATTATGCTATGCAGAAGGTGCAGCCGAAGATTCAGGCCCTGAAAGATCGTTTCCCCGATGATCCCACGCGTCAATCCCAGGAGATGCAGAAGATCTACGCGGAGATGAAGTTCAACCCGCTCGCTGGTTGTCTTCCGATGCTGCTCCAGATGCCGATCTTTATTGCTCTGTTCCAGGTGCTTCGCGAGATGGGCGATCGTATTGGCGAGGGCACGTATTCGTTCTACAACTTGGTTCCGAATCTCGTCACGACGCCCTCCCAGGCTTTCGGCGAGGGATTCGGAACATTTGTTCCCTATCTCATTCTCATGATTATCTTTGCTGGTGCTACCTTCCTTCCGATGGTCCTTCAGCAGTTGAAAACTGAAAACACCCAGCAGAAAAATCAGACGCTCATGATGGGCGCGATCATGTCTCTTATGATGCTTTGGATTTCCTGGGGTTCGCCGGCGGGTGTGTTGCTGTTCTGGGGCGCATCCTCCCTTATCGGTATCGGGCAGAACCAGTTGACGCTTGCGCGCTGCCGCGCTGCCGATCGGCGTAAAGAGGAGGAAGAAGCTCTCGTCGTCAAGCCGATCGAGGTTAACGTCACGCGCAAAGAGAAGAAGAAGCGTCCTAAGAAAAAGCGCTAGACCTTACTGATTTTAGGGAGTGTTTCACATGAAACACTCCCTTTGTACGTTCCGCGGCATCATTTCAACCGCGGTGTTTAAGGTTAGGAGCCTGTAATGACTGAAGAGTTCGAGGACATGATTGAAGAGGTAGAAGACGAGGTGGTGGAAGAATCTCAGTCTTCTGCGGATCCCATTAATACCGAAGAGGTTGTTGAAGAGGACGAGCTTATCGTGACGGACGAGATGCTCGATACCATTGCCGACACTGCTATCGCGGCACTCCAAGATATTCTCCAGTATTTCAATGTCGGCGAAGTGACTATTGATGAATACGAGGGTGACGAGGGCGAACTGATTCTTGATATCAGCGGCAAAGATATGGCTGTCCTTATTGGTCGTCATGGAAAAACTCTTGATGCGCTGCAATTCATTGTGTCGATGATAACGGTACGCACTATCGGTTTCCGTTATCCAGTTATTGTCGATGTTGAGGGCTACAAGAACCGCCAGCGCCAAAAGCTCGAGTCGATTGCGCACAGCTCCGCTAATCGAGCTGCTTCTCAGCACCGTAAAGTTGGATTGCGCCCGATGACCCCCTACGAGCGTCGGATTATCCACATTGCTTTGAGAGACGATGATCGCGTCGAGACCGTTTCTGAGGGGGAGGGTCCTTCCCGCCATGTGGTCGTGGTTCCTCTGTAAAAACTGTTCTAATACTTTCAATGTGCTGATGGGACGCGCAAAGCACGTCCCATTTCCTTTATTATGGACACGTTCGCCTATGGAAAGGAGTTGAGATGGCAGATGATCAGACGATGAGCTTGATGCAGTGCTATCTTGCTTCAATCCTTGAAGCAAACAAAGTTACGAATCTTACTCGCATTACTGATGGGGAACAGGCGCGTCTCCTTCATATAGAGGATTCGCTGGTAGGTTTGCCGGAGGTCAATGAAGCTCCTGACGGTCTCTATGGAGACCTTGGCTCAGGAGGGGGGTTCCCCGGCGTCCCTCTTGCGCTTGCGACAGGAAGAACGACCCTTCTCGTTGATTCGGTGAAGAAGAAAATGGCCATCGTCCAATCTGTCCTTGATGATCTTTCGTTGAGTGAGCAAATTTTCACATCGAGCGAACGCATCGAGGATCTTCCTCTGGAGTACAAGGAGAAATTCGCCGTCCTCACAGCTCGAGCTCTGTCTAAACTAGTTTCTCTTATAGAGCTTGCTTCGCCCCTTTTGAAAAAGGGCGGTCGGTTAGTCTGTTATAAAGCCCAGCTATCATCGGAAGAACTTGATGAAGCTCTTGCTGTGCAAGACCTTGTGGGTATGAGAATGATCTCTCAGCGTGAGATTTGCTTGAGCGATGGAGAGACCATGAGAACCATTGTAGTGTTTGAGAAAGTCGGCAAGTCACGCATCAAGCTTCCTCGAAGAATTGGCTTGGCTCAGAAACAGCCACTGCGTCCCCGTAGCTGAATGTAGTATGTGATCGTGTTTCACGTGAAACACGATCAATTTGAATCCTTCTGTCGAACATCGCCTGAACCAGCTTGAGGCGATGATATACTGTGCTCCAATCAAGGAAGGAGGTTCCTGTGGGATTCTTTGATGGTCTTAAACGAGACACAAAACAAGCCCGGACTGTCGAAGAGGTTGATCAACCTCAGACTCAGGAACAAGAAGTGGTAGCCGCTGAAGAGGAACTCGTTGACGATCCTGAAAATATTGAAGTGGTTGTCAGGGAGGTTGAGGATTACGCAGCTCCTGTGATTCCTCGAGAACCTTTGAAGAGCTATAAAGACAAAGCGCCGGTGCGTCATGTTGTCGGACAGACGAAGATTATTGCCATCATTAACCAAAAAGGTGGCGTAGGGAAGTCGACAACAGCGATCAACCTTGGGGCTGCACTGGGAGAGATGGGCAAACAGGTGCTTCTTGTCGATCTTGATCCTCAGGGAAATTGCTCCAGTGGCCTAGGCGTTGAGAAGAGTCTTATACAGCAGTGCATCTACGATGTTCTCCTTAACGATGTTCCTCTTGAAGAGGTAATTATTCCTGATATCGCCGAGGGATTAGACATTGCTCCGGCTACGATTAATCTTGCGGGGGCGGAAGTCGAGCTGGTCTCGGAAATGGCGCGAGAGAATCGCCTTAAGGATGCTGTGGGTAGCATGCGGGGCAAATATGATTTCATTCTCATCGACTGCCCGCCTTCTTTGGGTCTTTTAACAGTTAATGCTCTGGTGGCGGCTGATAAATTGCTTATTCCTATCCAATGCGAGTTCTATGCCTTGGAGGGTGTGACAAAACTTCTCGAATCAATGAAGCGTGTCAAATCTCGCCTTAATCCTACTCTGGATATCTACGGCATTCTTCTTACTATGTACGATAGCCGTACGACGCTCTCGAAGCAGGTTGTCGATGAAGTGCGTGAGTATTTTGGGCGCCTGGTGTTCGCCACGCCTATTCCTCGCACGGTTAAATTGTCGGAAGCTCCGAGTTTTGGGCAGCCGATTACCCAATACGATCCCAAGGGAAGAGGCGCTCTTTCCTATATTGAATTAGCGAAGGAAGTGATTGCACGTGGCTAAGCCCGAACGTCGTGGAGGACTCGGTCGAGGTCTGGGTTCCCTCCTCCCCGGTTCCTATGAATCACCTGCCCCTGTTTCCCCTGCGCCCGAGCGCCAGAGAGTGACAATTGAAGTAGATGAAGAGGCGGCGCGAGAGGCCCCTGTTTCCACACGGCCCGTACGGACGATGGTTGAGATAGAGGAAGAACCAGTTAAGGTCTCTGAACCCATTGTGCGAGAAGCCATCATTGAGGAATCGAGGACTGAGGAGGTTCCTGCACGGGGAACTGATGAGGTGGAGATTGATAGAATCGCCCCTAATCCTGATCAGCCGAGAACCCAATTTAAAAAAGAGGAAATAGAAGAACTCGCTGCTTCTATTGAAAAGGATGGTCTGCTCCAACCTATTCTTGTAAGGCAAATGGCCGATGGTACCTATCAGATCATTGCCGGTGAGCGCCGTTGGCAAGCCTCTAAGGCTGCTGGTCTTAAGAAGGTTCCCGTTCGTGTAAAAGAGGTTGATGACGACCAAGCCCTTGAGCTTGCGTTAATTGAAAATATCCAGCGCTCTGATTTGAACCCGATAGAAGAGGCGTACGGATACCGTCGGTTGATGGAGCGACGCTCGATGACTCAGGCGGAAGTGGCACAAGCAGTTTCCAAAGGTCGTTCGACTGTCGCCAATGCACTTCGACTTCTCGATCTTCCTGAAGAGGCTCAGCAGCTTCTGTTTGAGGAAAAGATCACGGCGGGCCATGCACGGGCCATTCTTTCAGTGCCCACAGCTGAAGGTCGTCTTTCCTTGACTCAGAAGATTATTGATAACGGTTTGAACGTACGCGAAGCAGAGAATCTTGCTCGCCTTATGTCAGGTAAAAAGGACGGCTCTGCCTCGACTCCTCGTGAGCCGATGCCTGCGGTTTACAAGTCTGTGGCGAAGACCTTACGCGAGACACTGAAGACTAACGTGCGTGTGAAATCGTCTAAAGGGAAGAACAAAATCGAGATTGAATTCAAAGATGAGGAAGATTTGCGGCGACTCTTCAGCGAGCTTGTTGGTGAGTAACTTTCGATAGCATTTAATGACTAAGAAAAGAGTCTGTTTCACGTGAAATAGACTCTTTTCTTTTGTTCAGGCTCGTGAGCCTGCACGGCGCGCGAAGCGCGGCGGGCAAAAAACCACCCG
>OLRK01000109.1_pt1 | contig 99788 bp, 80 predicted proteins | sample 1672911 | NCBI WGS metagenome assembly OLRK01 (sample SAMEA3136736, study PRJEB25190) | human gut metagenome | biome: human gut; feature: human-associated habitat; material: faeces | place: Austria | collected 2013
GCTACCAGAAAAGGCCCATGGACAAGTCTTAAGGAGGTGATCCAGTATCTCCCGGCCGGCGGGGTTAAGCCGGATGTTTATTGCGACGTCGCAACAGGGAAAAAATACGAAAACGGTAGAAACCTGTCGGAAGATATGGTAGGATAAAGATGCTGTCGAACCTCCAGCAGAAAGGAGGTGACACCCTATGGAGTACATAATAACTTTCCTTATCTCTGTATTGGCAAGCGTAATTGGCTACTACGCTTGTAAATGGCTGGACAGAGATAAATAGGCAGCAACAGCCTAAACGGAGTGGTTCACCGTAATGAACAAGAAAACCCCAGAGGGTGCCACCTCTGGGGTTTTCGTTTTGCCCTATGGACAATAATAGCTTTCCTTAGCTACACTCATCATATGCTATTTTAAGCGAAAAGTCAATACCCCAGAGGTGGTTACCCCTGGGGTTTTCGTATGCTGTATGCAAATATTCTACTGAGCCTGTATTTTGGCCAAAAGCGCCTCCTGAAGGACCTGGGAAAAATTAAGACCTTTGGCCATAGCCTCTTCATTTAGCCATTCCGGAATCGACAAAGTTTTTTTGACAGCCTTTGAATTATGTTTTTTCCGATATGCTTCCAGGTCAAAACATAACACAACCAGACTGGAATTCTCATCATCCAGTTCGATCTGTCCAGGAAGAGAGGGGACGGGAAGTGCTTCGTGGTCTGTAAGGCGATCTGTGATTGTTAAGCCAAGAGCTTCGTTTGCCATTTCGTAGGCTTCTTCCATGGAATCGCCCTGGGTCAGGCATTCTGGAAAATCCGGAAAGGAAACCCAGAAACCGCCCTCCTCGGCGGTATGGAAGACTGCCGGGTAAAAATATTGTTTCATAAAGGGAGCCTCCTTTGGGGCGGCGGGACTATTTCAGCCCCGCCTGTTTAAGAATTGTTTGTTCCAGGCCCTTTTTAAGATCCCTGGAGTGATAAGGAACGATAACTGTTTTATTGGTTTGGATGTTTTTCAGTTTTATATGCGACCCATTTTGACTGACAACTTCAAACCCGTTTTTCTTTAGGAGTTTTATCATCTCCTGCGGTGTCATTGGCATCCTGTTTATCTCCTTTCCTTATCTACATACATTATAGCACGTAATATTACGTGCGTCAATAAAAATACGTAATATTACGTAAAAACATAGTAACCAGAACGTCCTTCATGTGAGGGGCGTTCTTTTTATGCAGAAAGTGAGGAACACATATGGTAAGAGTTGGAAGTGCAAGATCGAATGAAAATGGTGGAATCAATGGCGGAAAGCCGGGAGACCAGAAGAACGGAAGAGAGGTGTCCACGCAGGACTGGTATTTACACAGCAAAGGATGGGTCGTCATCCGGGCGAAAGATAAGCCAGTACGTGACCTGATTGCCCACAACATGGAATCCATTTGCGCCAACAATAATATCGGTTACTGCCAGGAGCACAGGCCAAGTCTGACTGCTCTTGCTGCTGGATATGGATATGATGCCAGCAGGGTGACAAAACCCTGCGAGACGGATTGCTCCGAAGCCGTCCGGGTATGCTGCCTGTATGCCGGAGTTAAAGTGGCCAGTTTTAACACAGCCAATGAGGTGAGTACATTGCGGGCGACCGGTAAGTTTGATATCTTAAAAGATGACAAGTACTGTAAAAAGCCAGACTACTTATTGCGTGGGGATATCCTGGTAACGAGGACAAAGGGGCACACGGTAGTTGTTTTGGATGATGGGGCCAAAGCTGCTCCGCCGGAGCCGGAAAAGAAATCCGGCTGGATCCAGGTGGGCGGGGCCTGGCGGTACTACCACGGTGATACCGGCGAGCCGGTACGCAATGACTGGCACCGGGATCCCGACGACCGGTGGTACTGGTTTGACGGCTCTGGCGCAATGGTTACCAACGCATGGCGACAGGATAAGGCTGGCAAGTGGTATTACCTTGGCTCTGATGGTGCAATGGTCACCGGAAGGCTCATGCAGATCGGTGACGAGGTCTTTGCCTTTGGTCCGGATGGTGCCATGCTGCGGGGAGAGATCCGATGCCGGTGCAATGAGAGGGGAGCACTGACAATCGTATAAAAATGTAGAAATGTCTGGAAGTGTGTAGTATAATAGGCGTGTTACCGCCCCTATACCGGTAAGGAGAGGGGGTGTTTCGTAATGGAATACATTTTGTCTTTTATCGTCACTGTTGTGGCGGGCGTGGTTTGCCACCTCATCTGCAAATGGTTAGACAGTGATAAGTAGCCGGTAACTAGCCTGTGGTTTAAGCCACCACTATTAAACGGAATAGAAAATCCCCGGACGCGCATCCGGGGATTTTCGTTTTGCTGTTTCGCAAGGAAACATTTTGTCTTTTTGCCTATAGGCATTATAGCATATGCCAATCATGATTGCAAGATACATGGTTTGCTTTTTTTGTCTCCGAAGCGCTGGCAAGGGACTTAAGACACGGAAAGGGGCTTGACAGACAGCCTGGATCCGTGGATAATACATGTAATATATCTGGTCATTTCTGACCATTTTTCCACCTATATAATTAAAGAAGGAACTATGTACGCAAAAGCGAAAAGGTTGACACAGTGGGGATCCTGCGACCTTGGTGAACGCGGGTACAGTCCCATTGAGATCCTGCGGTACTTCTACGGAAGCGATCTGTATATCAATACAGCGGAGGCCATTTCCGGGATCCCGGCCTCCTGGCCGGGGGAGGATCTCGTCATAGGCAGCAGCGGAAACAAGGTCCGCCAGATACAGGAGCAGCTGGATGCGGTCGCCACCGTCTATTCGGCGGTTCCCAGGATCGCCGCAGATGGGATCTACGGCCCGGCCACAGCCAGGGCGGTGGAGGCGTTCCAGTCGGTCTTCGGCCTTCCGGTGACGGGAACGGTGGATTTTTCCACCTGGTATAAGATCTCCCATATTTATGTGGGAGTCACAAGGATCGCGGAACTGAAGTGAAGTCGAAAATTGTCGTCATGATTCTATTTTCGTCTTACAGCGTCCATACTACAATAAAGGAACAGAACTAAGATGCTGCAAATCTACAAAAGAAATGGAGACAGGCGTAATGACAAACAGAGAAAATGCTGCCCATAAACTGCTGCGTATTCTTGGTGCCAATGGAGGCTACCTGGGCTTTTATTATACGGCCACTGCCATTGAGATCGTCATGGACAGCGGAAATACCATTTATCAGTGCAAGTGGCTGTATAATGAAGTGGCCGAACGTTATCATACAACGCCCTTCTGTGTGGAAAGGAACATAAGGACTATGGTAGATATGATATGGAATTATGGAAACCGGCAGTTCTTAAAGGAGCTGGTTCCGTATCCATTCAATGCCAAGCCGAAGAACGCCCAGTTCATTGACGGTCTGGTGGCCTATATGGCGGAGCATGAAGAAGAATAAGGCCGTTTCCAGTGGAAGGCCGGAGTCCCGTACAGGGGACTCCGGTCTTTTCCTTCCCTGCTGAATCTCCGCGGAAACACTTGCCAAATCCGTTCCCCATGGGTTATAATAAATGAATCTGCCATATAGAACAGAAGGAGAAAGCAATGAAAAAGATTCTTGACCGGATCACAGAGGAAATGAAAGGGGCTTTCACCGCCGCAGGCTACGACGCCACCTACGGTAAGGTGACTTTATCCAACCGCCCGGACCTCTGCGAATATCAGTGTAATGGCGCCATGGCTGCGGCCAAAGCCTATAAAAAGAAACCCATCGACATCGCAAACGGTGTGGTGGAGCATTTAAAGGACAGCGAGATCTTTGAGGAGGTTTCCGCGGTTATGCCGGGCTTCATTAACCTAAAGATCGGAAGCAGCTTTCTGGCCGATTATATGAATGGGATGCGGACTGGAGAGAAGCTGGGAATGGAACCGGCGGAGCATCCGGAGACCGTGATCGTGGACTACGGCGGAGCCAATGTGGCAAAGCCCCTGCACGTGGGCCATCTCCGTGCCGCTGTCATCGGTGAAGCCATTAAGCGCATGGGCCGTTTTGTGGGCCATAAGGTGATCGGCGACGTTCATCTGGGAGACTGGGGGCTCCAGATGGGTCTGATCATTGAGGAATTAAAGGAGCGTCAGCCGGAGCTCTGCTATTTTGACGAAGGCTATACGGGAGAGTATCCCGGGGAGCCGCCCTTTACGATTTCTGAGTTAGAGGAGATCTATCCGGCAGCCAGTGCAAAATCCAAGGTGGATGAGGCGTTTAAGGAGAGGGCCCAGGAGGCCACCTTTAAGCTCCAGAGCGGGTATGCGCCCTACCGTGCCATCTGGAACCATATCATGAGCGTATCCTTAAAGGATCTAAAGAAAAATTACTCCAATCTGAACGTGGAGTTTGACTTATGGAAGGGTGAAAGCGATGCCCAGCCCTATATCCCCGCGATGATCGATGATCTTGTGGAAAAGGGCTTGGCCTATGAGAGCCAGGGAGCCCTGGTGGTGGATATTGCAGAGGAGACAGATACCAAGGAGCTGCCGCCCTGCATCATTAGGAAATCCGACGGGGCTGCTCTTTATGCCACCTCCGATCTGGCCACCATTGTGGAGAGGGAGCAGGATTTCCATCCGGACCACTATATTTATGTGGTGGACAAGCGTCAGGACCTTCATTTCACCCAGGTATTCCGGGTGGCAAAGAAGGCCGGGATCGTGGCACCGGAGCGGAAAATGGATTTCGTAGGCTTCGGGACCATGAACGGCAAAGACGGAAAGCCCTTTAAGACCAGAGAGGGCGGAGTCATGCGGCTGGAAAACCTGATCGCCGATATCAGCGAAGCCGCCTACAACCGGATCATGGAAAACCGGACCATCTCTCCGGAGGAAGCCAGGGAGACCGCAAAGATCGTGGGACTGGCCGCATTAAAATACGGCGATCTTTCCAACCAGGCCACCAAGGATTATGTGTTCGATATCGAGCGGTTCACGTCCTTTGAGGGAAATACGGGGCCGTATATCCTCTATACCATTGCCCGTATCAATTCGATCCTGAAAAAATATGAGGCTGTCTGCGGGACTCCGAAAGATCCGGTGATCCTGCCGCCGGAGGCAGAGCCGGAGAAGACTCTGATGCTGGCCTTATCCAGATTCAGCGAGGTAATGGAGGCAGGCTTTGAAGAACTGGCTCCCCATAAGATCTGTGCGTATATTTATGAGCTTTCCAACGCTTTAAACCACTTCTACCATGAAACGAAGATCATTGCAGAAGAGGATAAAGAGAAGCAGGCGGGATATATCGGCCTGGTAACGCTCACCAGGAGCGTGCTCACCACCTGCATCGATCTTCTGGGCTTTGAAGCACCGGAGCGGATGTAGGATCCTGCAGGACCAGAGGACTGGAAACAGGACAGGGGGGCATCATGAAGGTAACCGGACTTTCCGCAGATACCTTCTGGAAAGGTGAAACGGAGATCAGAGGAGAAGTGACCGACGGTACGGAACGGTACAGAGTCCGTATTCTGCGCAAGGGTAGTCAGATTTTTGACTACTCTTGTTCTCGTGTGGATAAAAATGGGAAGCGGACCGGGTATTGCTCGCTGGGCTGCCATGGAGAAGGAGGAAGCACAGTCCTCTGCCCCCACGGAGAGGCTGTATATGGAGCATATATAAGAAAGGAAGGGACGGAGGGCCTGAAACCGGTATCCACGTCCCAGAAGGTCCGCTTCATGGTACGGGAGTACACCAACCGGGAGGTGGGCAGGATCATGGGAGACGGAGAAGAGGGGCGGATGAAGCTGATCCCCCTGGTCTCTTTTTCCAGGGACCAGATCCGGGTCCGCTTCCAGATCTGCCGGGAAAAGTCCTTCCTGGTAAAGGATCTGGTGACCTTTTCCCAGGCCGTGGAGTTTGAACGGTTCCTGGAGTACGGGAAAGGAAGATCCTTTCACCATAGTCTGACAGCCTTTGAGGAGGAGTGCCGCCCCCTGGTGCTTCTGGTCCTGGAGCTGGTGGGCGCATACAGGGAGTCCTATGCCCAGTTTAAGCGGGGAGCTCTGGAGACAGAGCCGGTCCTTAAGGAACTGGTCCTGGGAAAGTCTGCCCGGGAGCGTTTTTTTGGGATCCTGGAAGGCAGGAGCCTGGAATGTGAGGATCCCCGCCGCCAGAAGCGGAACCTGACGGTAAAAAAGGAAAATCCGAAGATCTGCTTCCGGGTGGAGAAAACTGGAAAGGACGGGGTAAAGCTCACAGTTCCGGAAGAGATCATGGCGTTTTCTGGCGAAAAGCATCTGCTTGTGGCGGACTGGGGATCGGTCTGCATCTGCGACCAGGAATACACGGACGCATTGACGGTCCTGATGGAATATACGGTCATGGGCCAGGACGCGGAGAGGGAGATCTTCATCAATGACCGGGATATGCCTCTGTTTTATGAACGCGTCTTAAAGAAGCTGGATATGCTGAAGCTTCTGGAGGTCCGGGACCTGGATCTGGAAAGCTTCCGGCCAAAGGAGCTTAAGTGCTCCTTTTATTTCGACAGTCCGGGCCCCCGGGAAGTGACTCTGAGACCGGAGCTGTCCTACGGGGATTTTTCCTTTCATCCTCTGGAGGACGAAAACGTGCCCAGGGAGATCTGCCGGGATGTTCCGGGAGAATTCCGGGTGAGCCAGACCATTACCCGGTATTTTAAATATACGGAGGATGGGACCAGGAATCTGGTGATCCGGAATGACGATGAAGCGGTCTACCGCCTTATTTCCGGGGGAATGGGTCAGTTCATGGAGCTGGGAGAGATCTTCCTTTCGGAGTCCTTTAAGAAATTCCGGGTCCTGCCGCAGGCAGACGTATCCGTAAGGGTAAAGGCAGAGGACCGGTGGCTGGATCTGGAGGTGGAGACCGATGGGATCTCCAGGGAGGAATTAAGTGCCATCCTGGCAGAGTATGACGCCGGGAAGAAGTTTTACCGGATGAAAAACGGAGATTTCCTGGCTCTGGGAGACGACGGCCTTCTGACGGTATCCAGGCTGGCCAGAAGCCTGGGAGTGGAAAAGGAGCTGGCAGGACCGGCGCCGATCCGCCTTCCCATGTACCGCGCCATGTTCCTGGATGGAATGCTCAAGGAGGACCGGAGCGTGAGCTTTTACCGGGACCAGCTTTTTAAGGCAGTGGTCCGGGGCATGAAGGACGTGGAGGACAGTGAATTTGAGATACCGGAGCCGTTTGCCGCTGTACTGAGGGGATACCAGAAAACGGGGTACCGGTGGCTGAAGAGCCTGGACGCTTATGGCTTCGGCGGGATCCTGGCCGACGAAATGGGGCTGGGAAAGACGATCCAGATCATTGCCCTGCTCCTGGATGAAAAAAGACAGGGCGGCGGAAGGACCCTGATCGTATGTCCTGCCTCCCTGGTCTATAACTGGGAAAACGAGATCGCCCGGTTTGCGCCGGAGCTTTCTGTGGCCGCCGCAGCCGGAAGCCAGGGAGAGAGGGCGCAGCTTTTTAAACGGCTTTCGGCGGAAAAGGATGGGGGAACGGACGTTGTCATTACCTCCTACGATCTGCTGAAGCGGGACCTGGCCTTTTACCGGTCCATGGATTTCCGTTACCAGATCATCGACGAGGCCCAGTACATCAAAAATGCGGCGACCCAGGCATCCAGGGCCGTAAAATCCGTCAGCGCCAGGACCAGGTTTGCCCTGACGGGAACTCCCATGGAAAACCATCTGGGAGAGCTGTGGAGCATCTTTGATTTTCTCATGCCCGGCTTTCTGTTCACATATCAGAAGTTTAAAAAGACCTTTGAGACCCCCATTGTGCGGGACGGGAGCCGTGAGGCCCTGGAACGGCTTCACCGGATGATCGGCCCGTTCCTGCTCAGAAGGTTGAAAAGGGATGTGCTGAGGGAGCTTCCATCCAAAATGGAAACAGTGCTCTATTCCCGGATGGAGGGAGAGCAGAAGCGGATCTATACGGCCAGTGCAGCCGCATTAAAGGAGCGGCTGCTGGCCGGGGAACTGGAGACAGGGGAGGACAGGATGCAGATCCTGGCGGAGCTTCTGCGCCTCAGACAGATCTGCTGCGATCCGTCCCTGTGCTTTCCGCGGTATAAGGGCGGATCGGCCAAGCTGGAAACGTGCATGGAGCTTCTGGAAAACGGGACCAGGGCTGGTCATAAGATCCTTTTATTTTCCCAGTTCACGTCCATGCTGGATGTGATCGCCGGGAGGCTTTCAAAGGAAAAGATCCGCTTCTACATGCTCACCGGGGCCACGCCAAAGGGCCGGCGGATGCAGATGGTATCGGACTTCCACAAGGATGATGTGATGGTGTTCCTGATCTCCTTAAAAGCCGGAGGAACGGGCCTTAACCTGACGGCGGCGGATGTGGTGATCCACTATGATCCATGGTGGAACGCGGCGGCCCAGGACCAGGCCACGGACCGGGCCCACCGCATGGGACAGGAAAACCAGGTGACCGTATTCCGGCTGGTCACCAGCCACACAGTGGAGGAAAATATCCTGAAGCTGCAGGAAAGAAAAAGGGATCTGGCGGACTCGGTGGTCACTGAAGGGACCGGAAGCTTCGCCGGACTCACCAGAGAGGACCTGCTGGCCATGCTTGACACATGATCGCGTGAAAATCGTCAGAAAATATTAAGATTCTGCCGGCAGGAGCATGGTATACTTGAGAGTACGAAAATCTACAATGCAGGGAGACAGACAATGTTTAAGAGAACACGGATCTTGAGCCTGGGACTGGCCATGGCCCTTTGTATGGCCCAGACGGCCCAGGCAGAAATACTGATCACACCACTGGATGTCAGCAATCCGGCGGGCCAGGGAGTCCAGATCGTGCCGGAGAGCCAGAGTGGGGCGGGAACCCAGGCCCAGAACCAGCCAGGCCCCCAGGCGGGGAACCAGAGCATCCAGTCCGGCTCCACAGGTCCCCAGGCGGGAGATCTGAGCACCCAGTCCGGCCCTACGGGCTCCCAGACAGGGACTGTGACCGCTCCGGCCTCCGGGATCCTGGAATACAGAACAAATGCACCGGTAAACGGAACGGCCGGAGCTGTCCAGGACATGGAGCTTTCCATGCCGGCAGTGTCGGCGGAGGCGGCCATTCTTTTTGATGCCACCCATAATACAGTGCTGTTTGAAAAAAATGCAGATGAAAAGCTGTACCCGGCCAGCATCACAAAGCTGATGACGGCTCTTCTGGTGCTGGAAAAGGCAGATCTGAACGATACGGTGGTATTTTCTAAAACCGCAGTGACGAACCTGGAATCCGGGGCAGTGACCTTAAATCTCCAGGAGGGGGACCGGGTATCAGTCCGGGACTGTTTATACGGTCTTCTGCTGAAATCGGCCAATGAGGTAGCCAACGGGCTGGCAGAGCATGTGGGAGGAAGTATCCAGGGATTTGCAGACCTGATGAACCAGAGGGCAGCAGAGCTGGGGTGTACGGGGACCCATTTCACCAATCCCAGCGGCCTCAATGACCCGGACCACTATACTACGGCCAGGGACATGGCGAAGATCGCCGGGGCCGCCTTTAAAAATGAGACGCTCCAAAAGATCAGCTCCTCCTTAAGCTATGAGTTCCCGGCTACAAAGGCGGCAGCGGCCCGTACCATCACGCCGGGCCATAAAATGCTCTATCCCAGTGATTCCAGATATTACGAAGGGATAGTGGGAGGAAAGACCGGGTATACTTCCCTGGCAGGGAATACCCTGGTAACGTGTACAGAAAAGGACGGAGTCCGGCTGATCGCTGTGGTATTAAAGGCCAGAAGCACCCATTACGGGGATACGAAAGCCATGCTGGATTATGGCTACAAAAAGCTTCAGGCATTCGGCAGCGGCCCGTACCATCAGTGGGTGCAGAACGGAGACGGCTGGTATTTCCGCACGGCTGACGGACAGCTCCTTAAGGGGTGCCGGGCGGTCATCGACGGAGCGGAATATGGCTTTGACGATGCTGGAAAAATGCAGAAGGGCTGGCAGAAGTACGGAGAGGACTGGTACTATTTCCGTTCAGACGGCTCTATGGTAAAGAATGACTGGAGACAGGACGGGGATAAGTGGTTCTATCTGGGGAGCGGAGGAGCCATGGTCCGGAACGCCTGGATCGATCAGACGTATTATGTCGGGGCAGACGGCGTCTGGGTCCGGCAGTAGGTTAAATTTTGGAAAGGAACAGAAAAATATGAAAAATCCGATCAGAGTCACAGAGGCAGAATATGAGAACAGAAAAACAGGGGAAAAAGCCACCGGCTGTACCGTTCTGATCCACGGAGAGATCAAGGCAGTGCTGGATCAGCTGATGAAGGAAAATCCGGAGATCAAATCCTATGGACAGGCCCTGGCAGGAATCGTTGATCTGGGCGTCAGCGTACTGGAGAGCCAGGCCCAGGCAGTCCAGGCCCGGGCGGCAGAGGCCCAGGAGAACGCCTCTGACCATAAGGAATAAGAGACATGGGGATCATTCCCGGCCTTCTGGCTGGCGGAGCGGCCGCGGCGCTGTTCCTGGGACGTTCGGAGTATGAAAAGGACTGCCTGGTGACGGACACCTATGAGATCTGCTCTCCGAAGCTTACGGAAGGCGGCCGGACCCTTGTTTTTTTAACAGACCTTCATGATAAAGAGTTTGGTCCCGGCAACCGGCGGCTGCAGGAGACCATAAGAGCCGCAGGGCCGGACGCTGTCCTCATCGGCGGCGACATGATGGTGGCAAAGGGGAAGGGCGAACTGGAAACGTCTCTGAGGCTTATAAAGGCCCTGGCCGGGGAATTTCCTGTATACTGCGGCAACGGCAACCACGAACTCCGTATGAAAAACAAGACGGAGATCTACGGAAACAAGTACTGGGAATACAGGGAGGCCCTGGAAAAAATGGGGGTCGTCCATGTTTCAGACGGCCATGTATGCCTGGACAGGGATCTGGTCCTTTACGGGGTGGACCTGCCGGAACGGTATTACCGGCCGGGAACGCCGTCCATGGAGCCGGGATTTATGGAAAAGGCCTTGGGAAAGTCAGATGAAAAACGGTTTTCCATTCTCCTGGCCCATTCTCCTGTGTTTTTTGAGGAATATGCGGCCTGGGGGGCGGATCTGACCCTTTCGGGCCATTTTCACGGCGGAACCATCCGTCTGCCCGTTCTGGGAGGGGTCATGACGCCCCAGTATCAGTTTTTTTACCCCCGCTGTGCCGGTGAATTTACGGATGAGAAAGGGCGCAGGATGCTGGTGGGCCGGGGACTGGGGACCCATTCCATCAATATCAGGTTCTGTGATAAACCACAAGTTCTAGTGGTGAAATTAAAACCGTAAACAATATTTTGTTGCATAATCTTTTGGCAAACCTATTTACAGCAGATGAAAAGTCTGATATACTGTGTTAGCAATGCCCAGGAAGAGAGTTCCGGAACGCGGGACTCTCTTTTTATAGCCGGCGGCTGCCGGAGGGCTTCCGGAGGCGGATCCCGACAACAGCCCCGGGCGGAGGAGAGGACATGGAACTGTCGTACAAGCTGGAGAAATTTGAGGGTCCCCTGGACCTGCTGCTCCACCTGATCGAGAAAAATAAGATCAATATTTACGATATCCCCATTGCAGAGATCACGGACCAGTACCTGGAATACGTAAGCTGCATGGAAGAGGAATCCCTGGATGTGGTCAGCGAATTCCTGGTGATGGCAGCGACACTTTTGGATATCAAGGCCAGGATGCTGCTGCCCCGGGAGGTCAGTGAGGAAGGGGAGGAAGAGGATCCCCGGGCCGAACTGGTGGAACGGCTCCTGGAGTATAAGACGTATAAATACATGTCCCTGGAGCTGAAGGACATGGAAGTGGATGCAGACAAGGTCTTTTATAAGGCCCCGACGATCCCCAGAGAGGTGGAAAAGTATGAGGAGCCGGTGGATCTGGACCAGCTTCTGGACGGCCTGACCCTGTCGAAGCTCCAGAAGATCTTTGAATCTGTGATGAAGCGCCGGGAAGACAAGATCGATCCGGTGCGCAGTACCTTCGGGACCATAAAAAAGGAACCGGTGAGCCTGGAGGAAAAGATCGAGGCTGTGCTGGAATACGCTGAGAGGCACCGGAGGTTCAGCTTCCGGGGCATGCTAAGCCGCCAGAGGGACAAGACGGAGATCGTGGTCACGTTCCTGGCCCTTCTGGAGCTGATGAAAATGGGCCGGATCCATCTGACCCAGGAGCATTTGTTTGACGATATGATGATCGAGGCCCTGGAGCCGGAGGAGACCAGGGACCAGACCGGGACCCGGGCGGAGGAGATCGGATGAGAGTAGAGGATTTAAGGGAGCAGGAGGCCGTTGTGGAGGCCGTGCTCTTTACCATGGGCCGGTCAGTGGAGATCCGGCAGCTGGCTGCGGCCCTGGAAACGGGAGAACAGGAGGCAGAGGCTGCCGCAGAAAGGCTGAAGGCCCGTTATGAGGAGAGTGTCTGCGGAATGCAGGTGCTGCGGCTGGAAAACAGCTATCAGATGTGTACCAGGACCGGATATTATGAAAACCTGATCCGGGTGGCTGCGGCGCCGAAAAAGCAGGTGCTGTCGGACGTAGTCCTGGAGACCCTGGCCATTATTGCTTATAAGCAGCCGGTGACCAAGGCGGATATTGAGAAAATAAGAGGCGTCAAATCGGATCATGCGGTGAACCGCCTCATTGAATATAATCTGGTTTATGAGGCAGGAAGGCTGGACGCGCCGGGAAAACCGGCACTGTTTGCGACCACAGAGGAATTCCTGCGGAGATTTGGAGTGAGCTCCACGGAGAATCTGCCGGAGATGGATCTGGAACAGAAAGAAGAGATCCGGTCAGAGGTAGAGGAGGAGCTGAATCTGAAGGCAGGCCCAGGCGGGCTGCTGGATGGAACGACAGAAAACGAGGAGGAACAGGACCATGAGATGCAGTGATATCAAAGTCATAAAAAAAGACGGCACCCGGGAGGATTTTAATGTACAGAAGGTGGTGGTGGCCGTCAATAAGTCCGCCAACCGGGCTATGATCACATTTTCCCGGGCGGAGATCAATTTTATCTGCCAGTTCGTAGAGGAGAAGGCAGAGCAGATGGAGGTGGGCGAGATCCCCATTGCCCAGATGCACAACATTGTGGAGGGAGCCCTGGAGCGGGTCAATCCCCTGGTGGCCAAGAGCTACCGGGATTACAGGAACTATAAGCAGGATTTCGTGCAGATGCTGGACGAGGTGTACAAAAAGAGCCAGTCCATCATGTACATCGGAGACAAGGAAAACAGCAATACGGACAGTGCCCTGGTATCCACCAAGAGGAGCCTGATCTTCAACGAGCTGAATAAGTCCCTGTACCAGAAATTTTTCATGACCGTGGAGGAGCTCCAGGCCTGCCGGGACGGATATCTGTATATCCATGATATGTCCGCCCGCCGCGATACCATGAACTGCTGTCTTTTTGATGTGCAGACTGTGCTCACCGGCGGCTTTGAAATGGGGAACCTGTGGTATAACGAGCCCAAGACCCTGGACGTGGCCTTTGACGTGATCGGAGATATCGTTTTAAGCGCTGCCAGCCAGCAGTACGGCGGCTTTACAGTCCCCAGTGTGGAAAATATCCTGGCCCCCTATGCGGAAAAGTCATATGAAAAATATATAAAAAAATATACGGACCTGGGCATTTCTGAGGAGAAAGCAAAGGAAGTGGCCTGGAACGACGTCCAGAGGGACATGGAGCAGGGCTTCCAGGGCTGGGAGTACAAGTTTAATTCCGTTTCCTCCAGCCGCGGTGATTACCCCTTTATCACTATGACCGCAGGGACCGGGACCAGCCGGTTCGCCAAAATGGCCACTATTACCATGCTGAACGTCAGAAGAAAGGGACAGGGAAAGAAAGACCATAAAAAGCCGGTCCTTTTCCCGAAGCTGGTATTCCTTTATGATGAAAACCTCCACGGCCCCGGAAAGGAGCTGGAGGATGTGTTTGAGGCGGGGATCGAGTGCTCCTCCCGGACCATGTATCCAGACTGGCTGTCCCTGACAGGAGAGGGCTATATTGCCAGCATGTATAAGAAATATGGAAAGATCATCAGCCCCATGGGCTGCCGCGCCTTCCTGTCCCCCTGGTACGAAAGAGGTGGAATGGAGCCGGCGGACGAACAGGATTCTCCTGTATTCGTGGGCCGCTTCAACATCGGCGTCGTAAGCCTGCACCTGCCCATGATCCTGGCAAAGGCCCGCCAGGAGAGCCGCGATTTCTACCAGGTCCTGGACTACTATCTGGAGCTGATCCGGAAGATCCATATCCGCACCTACGCATATCTGGGCGAGATGCGGGCCTCCACCAATCCGCTGGCTTACTGCGAGGGCGGCTTTTACGGCGGCCACCTGGGCCTCCACGATAAGATCAAGCCTCTCCTTAAAACAGCCACCGCATCCTTCGGGATCACAGCCTTTAATGAGCTCCAGCAGCTTTACAACGGCAAGTCCCTGGTGGAGGACGGCCAGTTTGCCCTGGAGGTGCTCCAGCACATCAACGACAAGGTCAACGAATTCAAGGAGGCCGACGGAAACCTGTACGCCATCTATGCCACACCGGCGGAGAACCTGTGCGGCCTCCAGGTAAAGCAGTTCAGGGAAAAATACGGGATCGTGGAGAACGTGTCCGACCGGGAGTACGTAAGCAACGGCTTCCACTGCCATGTGACCGAGGATATCACCCCCATTGAGAAGCAGAATCTGGAATACCGGTTCTGGGAGCTCTCCAACGGAGGAAAGATCCAGTATGTGAAGTATCCCATCGACTATAACAAAGAAGCCATCAAATCCCTGGTGCGCCGGGCTATGAAGATGGGCTTCTACGAGGGCGTGAACCTGTCCCTTTCCTACTGCGACGACTGCGGCCACGAAGAGCTGAACATGGACGTATGCCCGGTCTGCGGCAGCAAAAACCTGACAAAGATCGACCGGATGAACGGCTACCTAAGCTACTCCCGTGTCAAAGGCGACACCCGCCTAAACGACGCCAAAATGGCCGAGATCGCCGAAAGGAAAAGTATGTAATCCAGCAAAGCCGTGCGGCAGAGCCTTCCAGGACCCGCCGTGCGAGCTTGCTCGCAAAGGAGGGGCCGGGAAGGCTCTGCCATAGGGCGCAGCCCTCACATGAATCATTGGGCGTCCATAAAGGCCACTTTTGGAATTCCCATTCCCCTCGCCCAATGATGAATGTCACGGCTTTGCACCCCGCGGAAGGAGTTACCCGCCGTGCGATCCTGTTTACCAAGGCGTGTCCGGGAAGCCTCTGCCATAAGGTGCAGCCCCCACACTCCGGACGGAAAGAAAGGAAAATACCCATGCGATACCATAATATTACCAAAGACGACATGTTAAACGGCGACGGCCTGCGCACCGTCCTGTGGGTGGCAGGCTGCAGCCATGGCTGCAAGAACTGCCACAATCCCATCACCTGGGATATCTGCGGCGGGATCCCCTTCGACGATGCGGCCAGAGAGGAGCTGTTTGCCGAACTCAGTCAGCCCTACATCTCCGGCGTTACCATGAGCGGCGGCGATCCCCTCCACATGGCCAACCGGGACGAGATCGGAGCCCTCATAAAGGAGATCCATGAAACCTTCCCGGACAAGACCATCTGGATCTATACCGGCTATCTTTGGGAGGAGGTAAAAGACCTTCCGTTTATGCCCTTGGCAGACGTACTGGTGGACGGTCCTTTTATAGAAGAACAAAAAGACACCGCCCTTCACTGGAAGGGCAGTGCCAATCAGAGAGTCATTGATGTGAAGCGGTCCCTGGCCGAAGGCCGTGTGGTCCTCCACGCCTGATCCCGCCGGAGCGGAGCGTCCGGCACTCCATCCCGCAGAGGGAGACCTTGCCGCAGGCAGGCTCCTTCCTTATCTTCCAGAATCCCGCGAAAGTCTCACCGCCTTCCCCGAAACCAAGGATTCCTTTACCGCATCCAATAGTTCCAGAACAGAGATCACGTCCGTCCCCGGGATGAGCGCGGTCTCTTTTTTACTGCGGACACAGTCCGCAAAATACTCCGTTTCCTCCCGGTACGGATCGTATCTGGGAATTTCCAGCTCCTCTCCAGGCTTATCCGCCTTATAAAGCGTCATGGCCCCATCCCGGCTCTCATAGACCACAGAGGCCCTTTCGCCATTTACCCGGAAGGACGCGGAAAACGGGAAATTCCCGATCATATCCATAAAGCCCTCGGCCACTGCCGGAACACCCGAGGAAAAGCGCAGGCAGGTGGAAACGTTGTTAAAGCATCCGTTCTCCTCCCTATCCCCAATGGCGTAAACCGTTTCCGCCGGACCGAAAACACTGTATAAAAAATCAAGCTCATGGATATGGAGATCATAAAGCCCTCCGCCGGATTTTTCCGGATCCTGGTGCCAGACAGTCCAGTCCGGGTGAGAGGAGAGACGGCTCATGTAGACATTTTTTATCCTCCCCAGCTGTCCGCTCCGGATCAGCCGGGCCAGGGCCCTGTACTCCGGCCAGAAACGGACCACCTGCATGACCATAAAGGGAACGTCTGCGTCCGCTGCCTCCGCCACCAGCCTCCGGGCCGTCTCTGCATCCAGGGCCAGGGGCTTTTCACACATCACAGGGACCCGGCGGGCCAGAGCCCGCCGGACCATCTCCTCATGGGTATAGGTGGGGGTGCAGATGAGGACCCCGTCCAGGGCCTCGTTCCGGTACATCTGCTCCTGGTCCGTATAGTAGGGGACCTGGAACCTCTCCGCTGTCTTCCTTCCCTTTTCCGTATCCCGGCCGCAGATGCAGGCCAGGGATACGGTGTCAGAAGCCTTCAGGGCTTTTCCATAGGTGACACAGATGGAGCCGGGACCGATGATCCCGATCCGGAACCTAGTGGAGATTTTTTCTGGGATCATATTCAAAGCCATTGTCCAACGGGAACAGGGGATGCGGTACGGTCTCGTAGCGGAGGGTCTTTAAATCCTCGTTGGTGCTTCCCTTCGTCAGCACCAGGATCGCTCTCTTGGCAAAGGCCTCATGCTCTTCACCCAGATATCCGAGCTTGCAGACCACAATGGGAGCTTTGGAAAGATCCAGGCCCATATCCAGGAAGACCCTGGGGCCGGCATAGCCGATGTGCTGTTCGGCCAGGATGATGTCGATATTGTGGGTACGGAACACGGCCACGTCGCCGTTGGACCGGCCAAAACCGTCCCAATCCTTTACGTAGTTCATGACGGTTCCGGTTGCAGTCACCGGGCTGGAGGTCTTTGTATCAAATTTTGCGCCGAAGGTCAGGGTGATCTCCTGACCCACCTTGCCTTCGCAGGCCTTTGTGGCCTCGGGATCATAAAAGCCGCCGTAAGCCACCGGGTGCGGGAGAGAGAGGACTCTTTCATCAGCGATGAGCATTTTTACAAACTCTGTCACATCCGAAGAGGAGCCGGCTGTGGGGTTGTCTCCGGAGTCGGAAAGGAATACGGGATACTGTCCCCTTCCAATGGACTCGAAGGCTGCGTCGATGGCTTCTTTTTCATGGAGAGCCTCGGTCTGGAAGCAGAATTCATCCTTTTTGGACCAGATAAAGTCTGCCAGCCGCAGGGCCTCTGCATCTGCCAGCTCCTGGTTTTCCGCAACCACATAAACGGCTACGGAGCTGTCCGGGTTGTCGGCCCAGGGGAAGCCCATCAGATAGGAGGCGGCCATGATGCCATCCTTTTTCTCGGTCTCCCGGAGCTCGTTGATCAGCGTGATCATGGGCTCCACAGTGGTGGAGGACTGTTCTCCTGCAATGAGGATGGGGACCCGTACCCAGGCAGATTTTGCCTGAACGCCGTCGTTTAAGGCATGGATGGTCATTTTTGCTGCATGGATGCCGGTCTCAGTGCAGTCTGTATGGGGCGCGCACTTATAGCCCACGAAGCCGTTGCAGTTTTTGTGCATCCGTTCGGTCATGGTAGTGTGCATGTCCAGGGATGCGAAGATCGGGATATCCGGGAACAGCTTTCTCAGATCCTCTAATAAATAGCCCTCAGCGTCTCCGATCTTTTTGATCCGCATGGAGCCGTGGAGGGAAAGGGTGATGGCATCCAACGGTTTTTTCTCGTTTTCCTTTCTGGCCACCTCAAGAATTTCATTTTTTATGCCCTGGTAGAAGTCGTAGTCCACCTCTCCGTTGGGGACAGCACGGCAGGAAACGGCCGGGACCACTTCATAGCCTGCGTCCATTAAGGTCTTTACAACGCCGGTCAGGGAATCGTTATCGCGGAAGTTCTCAAAAAATTCCTGTCCGCGGAGTACACGGAATTCGTTCTCTCCCGCAACGATGGGGTTGAAGGAGTTGGATTCATGATGCATGGCTGCAACTAAGACTCGTTTCATTCTGATACCTCTCCTGTATAAATTTTTTGATAATAAGGGGCTGAAGGTTTTATATTCAAACCACCGCGTTTATTTTACCACTGTACTGCGTCTTTGTAAATAAAACCGGCCTGAGATTCTAAAAAAAAGAAAAGGCAGAATAGACAAAAATGATAAAAAATTTTTGGTAAAAACATTTAAAAATAAGGAATGGAACGGATTAATTTTAAAAATACTTGTATAAAATAACAAAATACGTTATAATAAAATCTGTAATTCCGACGGGTGTAATGGCACGCCCGGCAGTATTAGGATTATACAATGAGAAGGGAGAGCTCAGAAAAGATGAGAAAGAAAATCGTATCCATCGCTCTTGCGGGCGCTATGGTGCTCAGCCTTGCCGCATGTGGAGGCGGCGATAAGGCAGCAGAGTCTACCACAGCCAAGGCCGCAGGAGAAACAACGACTGCAGATGCAGCCGCAGTAAAAGAATCCAAGGCAGCCAAACAGGAAGCGTCCACAGCCAAGTCTCCGGACAATGACATTGTGATCGCACTCCAGGCGGACGCGACCCACCTGGATCCGCACGTTTCCAGTAATGGTGTTTCCAACCAGGTCACCAACGAAATGTACGAGACACTGCTTACCTTCGACGAGGATACCAACGTGGTTCCGCTGCTTGCAAAAGAGTGGTCCGTATCCGAGGATGGTAAGTCCTATACCTTCGTATTAAACGAGGGCATCAAGTTCCACGACGGCGAGCCGTTCAACGCAGAATCCGTAAGAGCCGTATATGACCGTGGTCTGAAGGATTCCAGCTTAACGCTCCAGAGAACCATCAATGCCTGGGAGGATGTCGTGGTTGACAGCGAATACCAGGTGACTATCAAATTAAAAGAACCCAACAACACATTCATCAACAAGATCACCCAGTTCCGTATCGTATCTCCCAAGGCTATGGCTATGGAAAACGCCAGCGATTATCTTGCAAAGAACTCTGCTGGTACAGGCCCGTTCGTACTTTCTGAGAGAGTAGACGGCGGCTATACCAAGATGGTGCGCAACGAGAACTACTGGCAGGAAGGCCCGTCCGTAGACAGCCTGACCTTCCAGGTGGTTCCGGAGGATGCAGCCCGTATCGCTATGCTGCAGACTGGCGAGGCTGACGTGATCTACCCGGTACCCACCACAGACGTTGGCCAGATCGAAGGTGATCCGTCCATCATCATCGACGTGGCACCGGCAACTACATACAGATACGTAACTCTGAACACCGAGTGGGCTCTTCCGGACGGAAGAAAGCCGTTCGCTGACAAGAGAGTCCGTCAGGCGTTCAACTACGCATTTGACAGTGAGGCATACGCAAAGGTCGTATTCAACGGCTATGCGAAAGAGCCCACCTCCATCTTCTCCGATTCCATCCGCTTCTTTGCTGAGCAGACTCCGTACAAGCCGGATCTGGAAAAGGCAAAGGCTCTTATGAAAGAGGCTGGATTTGAAGACGGCTTCGACGTAGAGCTGATCGTTGACAACACCACCATCGAGCAGAAGGGCGCTGTATTTGTACAGCAGCAGCTGTCCCAGATCAATGTCAACGTAAAGGTACTTCCCAACGAGTCCACTGCCAACGCAGAAAAGACAAGCGCGCCGCTTGAGGATACGACCGTTCAGATGTGGTATGTAAACTGGGCTTCCGGTTCTTACGAGGCTGACGGCTCCATGAGAAGCATCCTTCACGGCGAGAAGTTCCCGCCGGAAGGCTACAACACTGCATTCTGGAATAACGAAGAATTCAACAAGCTCCTTGATGACGCGTTAAAGATGACCGATGATACCCAGATCGCAGAGGCTTATGCCAAGGCTCAGGCAATCGCATGGGAAGAGTGCCCGTGGATCTTCTTAGGCAACGATAACACCATCAACGCTTATAAGACCTACGTGACCGGCATTCAGTACAAACCGGGCGGAACAATGGTATTCAGAACAGTTGGTCTGGATCACGAATAATATTTAATCGGAAACGGAGCAGCTAAAACTGCTCCGTTTTCATCAGGAGGTATTCAATGGGGCGCTATATAGCTAGACGTTTATTGGAAACGATTCCCTTAATGTTAATTATTTCCATTTTTGTGTTTATGTTTATCCATCTGATCCCCGGCGATCCGGCCAGGACTCTGGCAGGCGTCGAGGCGACACCGGAAGAGATCGAAGCCATCCGTGAAGAATTCGGGCTGAACGATCCGCTCTTAAAGCAGTATGCAGACTATATGATCGGCTTATTCAAAGGCGATATGGGCCGTTCCTTAAAGTCCAATATCCCGGTAACTGAGCTGATCTGGTCCAGATTCCAGTTCACCATCCAGTTAGTATGCGCAGGCCTTGTATGGGCTCCGTTTTTAGGTATCTTTATCGGCGTGATGTGTGCCATCAAACGAGGGACCTGGGCGGACCTGGGCGGTATGTTCTTAGCCATCTGCGGACTTTCTGCTCCCGGTTTCTGGCTGGGCCTTATGGGGATCCAGTTCTTCTCTGTAAAGATGGGCATGCTCCCGTCCGCAGGCCTGGAGTCCTGGAAGAGCCTGGTGCTGCCGTCTTTAGTAATGGGTACAGGTATCATGGCTACCCTTGCCAGATATTCCCGTTCCTCCATGCTTGAGACCTTAAGAGAGGATTATGTCCGTACTGCCCGCGCCAAAGGACAGAAGGAGTCCATCGTTATGTTCCGCCATGCGTTCAAGAACTCCCTGATCCAGGTCGTTACGATCCTTGGCCTTCAGATCGGCGGACTGTTATCCGGTTCCGTTATCACGGAGAACATCTTCTCCATCCCCGGAATGGGCCGTCTTCTGGTAGACTCCATCTCATTCCGTGACTATCCGGTGATCCAGGGACTTTTAATGATCTTTGCCCTCCAGTACGTTCTCATCAACCTGGTGGTTGACGTATTATACGGCGTGATCAACCCGAAGATCCGCCTCGATTAACAGCAAGCAGGAGGATATTATGCCAAACACACAGAATGAACAGGTGAAAACCGATACCTCTTTTGAGGAAAATTATATTGACGAGAACGTCAGCGTCAAAACCAATAAAACAAAAGAATTTATCAAAAAATTCATGAAGAGGAAGACCGCAGTGGCCGCCTTCTTCGTAATGTGCTTCCTTCTGCTCATGGCTCTCTTCGGACCGAGCCTTGCCCCCTATGCGCCGGAAGCATACGACTATGACAATATCCTGGCAGGCCCCAGCGCCAGCCACTTATTTGGTACGGACCAGTACGGCCGCGATATCTTCAGCCGTATTTTAGCAGGTACTCCCCTTACTCTCGGCGTATCCCTGTCCTCCGTTATCGTGGGCGCTGCCCTGGGTACGGTCCTGGGACTTCTGGCCGGCTACTACGGCGGCTGGATCGAGATGCTGGTAATGCGCGGAGCTGACGTATTATTCAGCTTCCCGGATATCCTGCTTGCCATCGCCATCGTAGCTCTTCTGGGCCCTGGCATCGTCAACGTATTCATCGCTGTGGCCGTATTTACGGTCCCCAGCTTTGCCCGTATCATGCGAAGTGCGACCCTGGCCGTGAAAGGCTCCCTCTATGTAGAGGTGGCCCGGAGCCTTGGATGTAAGGACGGACGTATCCTGTTTGTCCATATCTTCCCGGGTACGCTCCAGTCCCTGATCGTAAACTTCACCATGAGAATCGGTTCTGCCATCATGGCAGCATCTTCCTTAAGTTTCCTCGGTTTCGGCGCAAACATTGCTGACCCGGAGTGGGGCGCAATGCTTTCCCTGGGCCGAAGCTACCTGAGCACCGCACCGCACATGGTTTACCTGCCGGGTCTTGTGATCTTCATCACAGTTCTTGCATTCAACCTGTTCGGCGATGGATTAAGAGATACTCTTGACCCGAAGATCAAGTAAGAGAGGGAAATAGGAAAGGAGCCAATATGTCACAAGAAGTATTACTCAGCGTAAAAGACTTACGCACAGAATTTTTCTCCAGTAAGACCAGCAGTGTGACTGCGATCAAGGACGTTTCCTTCGATATGTACCGCGGAGAGGTCCTGGGTCTGGTGGGAGAGTCCGGATGCGGAAAGAGCGTTACGTCTTTATCGATCATGCAGTTATTAAAGGATACTCCCGGTAAGGTCACCAACGGTTCAGCTACGCTGGACGGCGTCAACCTGGTGGAAGCCAGCGACGCCCAGATCCGCGACATCCGCGGCGGCAAGATGAGCATGATCTTCCAGGAGCCCATGTCTGCATTGAACCCGTCCATGCGGATCGATAAACAGATGATCGAGACCATCCGCCTGCACCAGGATATGACCAAGGAGCAGGCTCTGGCCCATGCGGCAGATATGTTAAAGAAGGTCGGTATCCCTGATCCGGCCCGGGTATTAAAGAACTACCCGCACCAGTTATCCGGCGGTATGAGCCAGCGTGTCATGATCGCCATGGCCCTCAGCAACAACCCGGAGCTCCTGATCGCCGACGAGCCCACCACCGCCCTGGACGTGACCATCCAGGCCCAGATCCTGGACCTGATGAAAAAGCTCCAGAAGGAGGACGGCTCCAGTATCCTGCTGATCACCCATGACCTGGGCGTTGTGGCAGAGATGTGTACCCGCGTGATCGTTATGTATGCCGGAAAGATCGTGGAGATGGCACCGGTGGAGAAGCTGTTTGCCACTCCGTCCCACCCCTATACCCAGGGACTGATCGCTTCCGTGCCGAAGTTAGGTTCGGGCGTAAAAGTGCTTCCCAGCATCCCGGGCAGCGTACCGGATCTGGCTTCCATGCCGACTGGCTGCCGTTTTGCACCGCGCTGCAAGTATGCAACCGACAAGTGCAGAGAGCAGGAACCAGAGCTTTTGGATATCAGTGAAGACCAGAAGTGCAGATGCTGGCGGACACAGGAAGGGTAAGGAAACAGATTATGGAAAAGAACGTAATTCTTTCATTAAAAAATGTATCTAAGACTTTCCCAGTGGGAAAATCTCTGTTAGGCAGGCCGACAAAGTTCGTTCATGCCGTAAATGACGTAAGTTTTGACGTTTACGAAGGCGAGACCTTCTCCATCGTAGGCGAGTCCGGCTGTGGTAAGTCCACCACCGGACGTCTGATCAACCATCTTCTGATCCCGGATTCCGGCGAGATCTGGTTCCAGGGAAAAGAGATCTCCCATATCTCCCAGGATGAGATGCGTCCCATCCGTAAGGATATGCAGATGATCTTCCAGGACCCGGCGGGAAGCTTAAATCCCCGTATGAGAGTTTCTGAGCTGATCGAGGAGCCGCTCCTGATCCATACGGACATGAGTGCAGAGGAGAGGGCAAAGATTGTAAACAATCTGTTAAAGATCGTTGGTCTGAGCGATAAGCATGCCAGCCGTTATCCTCATGAGTTCTCCGGCGGACAGAAGCAGAGGATCGGAATTGCCCGTGCCCTTACGGTAAACCCCCATCTGGTGATCGCCGACGAGCCGATCTCCGCTCTGGACGTTTCCATCCAGGCACAGGTATTAAACCTTCTCCATAAGCTCCAGGAGGAGTACAAACTGACATATGTATTTATCTCCCATGACCTTTCCGTTGTGGAGATGATCTCTGACCGTATTGCCGTTATGTACCTGGGCTTCGTTGTGGAGACCGCTCCCAAGGAAATGCTGTACAAGACTCCGCTGCATCCTTATACAGAGGCTCTTCTTTCCGCAGTTCCGATCCCGGATCCGACGCTGCATAAGGAAAGGATCATCCTGGAGGGAGATATCCCGTCCACCATCAACCTTCCCAAGGGCTGTCCCTTTGCCGCCCGGTGTAAGAAATGTAAACCGGAATGCTTAGAGCAGAGACCGGAGAGAGTTGAGGTCGAGCCGGGCCACTTTGTTGCATGTCATCTCTATAAGAAATAGGATGGTAAATTCAGAGAAACAAGGAGACTGATAAAATGAATAAACCGTTAATTGAAGCATGTGTGGATTCCTACCAGTCCTGCGTCAACGCATGGAAGGGCGGCGCTGACAGACTTGAGCTTTGTGCTCACTTAGCCATCGGCGGCTGCACACCGTCCCCGTTCGTATTCCGCCAGGTAATGGAGGACTGCGACCATATCAAAGCAAATATCCTGATCCGTCCCCGTTTTGGCGACTTCCTCTATACAGAGAAGGAAATGGAATTAATGTGCGACGAGATCCGCATGTTCCGTCTTCTGGGAGCCAACGGCGTTGTGATCGGCGCTTTAACTCCCGACGGAGACCTGGATATGGAGAAGATGAAACGGATGATGGACTGCGCAGGCGGTATGGATGTTACGCTTCATCGTGCCTTCGATATGACCAGAGATCCCATGGAGACACTGGAAAAGGCCATTGAGCTGGGCTGTAAGACGATCCTTACATCCGGACAGCAGAGTGACGTGGTTGCCGGTAAGGATCTGTTAAAGGACGTGTATGCGGCTGCCGCAGGCCGGATCGACATCATGGCTGGCTGTGGTGTTAAAAAATGGAACATCCAGGAAGTCCATGACCATACTGGAATCGTAGTTTTCCATACCACAGGAAGAAAGGGAGCCTTAGACAGCGGCATGAAGTACAGAAAGAGTACGGTTGCCATGGGACTTCCCACCCTTTCCGAGTATGAGATCTGGGAGACAGACGAACAGGAATTCAGAGAGTGCGCCCAGATCGTGCATTCCTTTGGTAAATAAGATCCCCGAAGGGCAGAAGGGAAAGGCAGGTTCTTTTGGAAATGGACTTGCCTTTTCCCTTGTATAAAACCAAAAGACAGGAGAGAACTCTATGATGTTTACAGAAAAAGCAATGAAAGCGGCGGAAGAAAAGTTCAGCCGCCTGTTAGAAAAAGCAGGAGAGAAGAAAAGAGAAGAAATCCTCTCCAGACTGGCACAGGCAGAAAAGACGGAAAGCGACGATGTGATCGCCGCCATCAAATGGATCTATGCCAACAGCCCTTTAAGCGACCTGGCCAACTACGATTTTGAGATCTTCCAGTCCTGCGCAGAGCATGGAGTGTTCTTAAGGGAAAATTCCCCCTTTGCAAAGGATCTTCCGGAGGACATTTTCTTAAACTATGTGCTTCATGTGCGTGTCAACGAGGAAGAACTCTGTGACTGCCGTAAATTCTTCTATGGACTGCTGGCAGACCGTGTCAACAGCCTTTCCATGCACGACGCCATCATCGAGGCCAATTACTGGAACGCAGAAAATGTAATGTACCAGGCCACCGACAGCCGTACCATCTCCGCACTGGGAGCATATTATTCTGCATACGGCCGCTGCGGCGAGGAATCAGCCTTCGGCGTAAACGTATACCGTGCCATCGGTATTCCTGCCAGACAGATCTACACACCGCGCTGGGCCCACTGTGACGACAACCACGCCTGGGTGGAGGTCTACTGCGACGGCGCATGGCACTTCCTTGGAGCCTGCGAGCCGGAGGAGGTATTAAATAAGGGCTGGTTCACCAACGCTGCCAGCCGCGCCATGCTGATCCACAGCCGCTGCTTCGGCGAGATCAGCGGAGAGGAGATCATCTCCAAGGTGGGAATGGCTTCTTTCCTGAATAACCTGAAATTATATGCAGTTACAAAATATCTGAAGGTCTGCGTAAAGGACGAGGCCGGGAAGCCGGTACAGGGCGCCCAGGTGGGCTTTGGGATCTTAAACTATTCCAGCTTCTTTGATGCTGCCATCATGGATACCGACGAAAACGGCTGCTGCGGCCTGACCTGCGGCCTGGGAACCATGCATATCCATGTAAAGAAGGACGATGTATTCTGCGAGCGTCTGGTCTATACTCCGGATGTGGATACAGTGGAGATCGTTTTAAAGAATGAGCCGGTGAATTATGATACATGGGAGCACTTCGTTTCCATTGCACCCAAGGACCAGATCGTCAACGGTGCAAAGCCCACAGAGGAGCAGAAAGAGCTGGGCATGAAGAAGACGGACGCTGCCAATAAAAAGCGTGAGGCCAGAGTGGCAGCCATGTTTGATGCAGATAAGGCGAAGGCCATTGTGGACAAATACGGTTACGGCCAGGAGATCTACGAACTTCTGTTTGAGAGCCGCAGCAACGTGACCCGGCTGGAGGAGTTTTTAGAGGACGAGACCTTCTCTGCCCATGCAAAAGAGAAGCTGCTTCTGACTCTTTCCAAAAAGGACAGAAGAGACGTGGATACAGATGTATTAAAAGAGGCCCTGGCCCTTACAAAGGATTATACCTTTGAGGATGAGGAGCTGTTCTACCAGTATGTGGTATGCCCGCGTGTGTTCAACGAGCCCTTAAGAAAGAACCGCCAGTTCATCCTGGACTTCTTTACAGAGGAAGAAAAGGCTGCCTTCCGTAAGGATCCCAGATCCGTATGGGAGTATATCAATAAAGAGATCGCCTTCAACCCGGATATCGAGTACGGTCAGATCGTGACCCGTCCCGTGGGAGCTTTAACCGTAAAGAACGGAAACCAGCGCTCCAAAAAGATCCTGTTTGTGGCCATCTGCCGCGCCCTGGGCATCGTATCCAGAGTGAACCCCATCAACGAGCTGGCAGAGGTCTATGAGGACGGCCGCTTCGTTCCAGTGGAGATCCTGGACAAGGGGGGCAGCACCATCGTCTTCCAGAAGGGAGAGGGTGAGAACTGGGCATACTTCCCGGACTTTTCTGTGAGCCAGCTTGTGGACGGCGGATACCAGACCCTGGATCTGGAAAATGAAAAATGGGACGGCAATGAGCTGGAGATCTCCGTTCCTGCCGGCCAGTACAAGGTCATCACCGACAACCGTCTTCCCAACGGAAATATCTTCGCCAGCCGGTACATCTTCGTGGTGGGCGAGGGCGAGACAAAGACTGTGAAGCTGGAGAAATACCATGCAGATCTGGCCGACATGCTGGATAACTTCACTCTGGACGAGTTCAAGGTATCCGATGAAAACGGCAATACGGTCAAGGGCAGCGAGCTCACAAAGAACCCGGCTGTGCTCATGTGGTTAGAGCAGGGTAAGGAGCCCACGGAGCATATCTTAAACGAGATGCTGGAGCAGGAGGCCGACTTCCAGAATCTGCCCGCCGATATCATCTTTATGGTAAAAGACAAGGCAGCCCTGGAAAACGCCAAGCTGACCAAGGTCCTCAGCACCTTCCCGAAGATCCGTGTTCTCTACGACACCTTCGTTCCCAATGTGGAGACACTGGCCCGCAGAATGTATGTGGACCCGGAGAAGCTTCCTCTGATCATCGTTACCACAAAGGAGCTTAACGCCGTTTACGCATGCAGCGGCTACAACGTAGGCAGCGGCGATATGTTAGTGAAGATCTGCAGGAACTTTGCAGGAAAATAGACTGGAACCATAAGAAACGGTAGTTATACAAGCACCCGCGTACAGAGGCATGAGATCTGTGCGCGGGTACTTTTAATTTCCGCCAGCCGCCAGCGCCGCCCCGCTCTCCGGGAGATGCACATTTGCAGGAGCCGCGGTCCATATCCCAGGGACTTCTATAAGCCTCAACGGCTCCGAAACCCAGTGCAGATCCCGGAGAGCGGGGCGGCGCGTCCCATGCGGACATGAGAAAAAATATTCCCCATTGAAATCCCCCCTCAAACTTGATATAGTAGAATCCAGCACGGATTTCCCCCGATCCATCCATGGGCCGGAGGAGGCCCCTGCCGCAGGCGGGGGCTGCTTGAATGGTCATAAAATATCAGACAGGAGAAAATTTCAGAATAATGAAAAGAATCGCAAAATTTGAAAAAATATCCTTTAAACAGTTTCTCACCGACTGGCAGTCAGAGTATCCCGATGACAGCGAGGACCGGATCCAGGAGATCTATGATTCCATCCGCCTTCCCCGCCGCGCCACCGCCGGTTCCGCCGGATACGATTTTTTTGCCCCCGCAGGCTTTTCCCTGGATCCGGGCCAGTGCACCAGGATCCTCACCGGGATCCGGGCCAGGATCGACGACGGCTGGGTCCTTAAGATCTATCCCAGGAGCGGTCTGGGCTTTAAATACCGTTTACAGCTGAATAATACGGTGGGGATCATCGACAGTGATTATTATGGCTCCGACAATGAGGGGCATATCCAGATCAAGCTGACCAACGACAGCCGGGAGGGAAAGCGTCTGGAGGTAAAGGAAGGAACGGGCTTTGCCCAGGGGATCTTCCTGGAATATGGGATCACCGTGGACGACGAGACGACGGAGGAAAGAAACGGCGGCTTTGGCAGCACCACCAGATAGGGACGGAGAGCGCATATGAAACAGAATTTCCGGAAACACTTAAGACCGCTGGCGGTCCTGGCAGCAGCGGCGGTCCTTCTTACGGGCTGCAAAGGAGTTACAGAGGAGGAGAAGGCCGCCCGGGAAAACGGGATCGCCCTTTTAGAAAGCGGCGACTACGAGGGGGCCCTGGACCAGTTTGAGGCGCTGATCCAGGACGCAGACCGGGTCACAGACTTTGAGGTGGATATCCTGAAATACCGGGCAGAGGCCGAATATGGTCTTAAGGACTATGAAGCTGCCGCCCATACGTATGATATCCTGAGCCAGATCGACAAAGAGCGGGCGGAATACGGCTATTTTGCCGCTCTGTCCCTGGCAAAGGCCGGGGATCCCGCCGGAGCCTGGGAAAAGCTGGAGCAGGGAAGGGCCTTGGACGAGGACGGAACGGCCCCGGGCTTCGCAGAGGCCATGACGGCTGTGGGAGAGGCGTACCTGGATTCCGGCGATCAGGAACGGGCAGACGCCGTTTATACGGAGCTGATCCAGTCGGGGAAGGCCGGTACCTCTGTATATAACCACCTGGCCATGGCGGAGATCAAGGCGGGGGACTATGAAACAGCCCTCAGCTATTGTGAGACAGGCCTGGCTCTTTCGGACCGGACGGCAGTCCGGGAGCTTAAATTCAACCAGGCGGTCTGTTTTGAGCATCTGGGCCAGTACCAGAAGGCTCTGGAGCTGTTCCAGGCATATACGGAAGAGTTTGGAAGCGATGAAGCGGCGGAGCATGAGATCGCCTTTTTGAAGACGAGATAGGAGTTTTTCATGGCAGAAATGATTGAATTAAAGGAGCAGGAGGAACGGGTGATCCTGGTGGCCGTGAGCACCGGAGAGGACGATGATACGGCCGCCTCGGTGGACGAGCTGGAGGAGCTGGCGTCTACGGCGGGGGCCGTTACGGTGGGAAAGGTGATCCAGAACCGGGAGAACGTCCATCCAGGGACGTATCTGGGGAAGGGAAAGATCGAAGAAGTGAAGGAGCTTTTATGGGAGCTGGACGCCACAGGTATCATCTGTGACGACGAGCTTTCCCCGGCCCAGCTTAAAAACCTGGAGGACGCCCTGGATACGAAGGTCATGGACCGCACCATGGTGATCCTGGATATTTTCGCATCCCGGGCCAGGACCAGGGAGGGAAAGATCCAGGTGGAGCTGGCCCAGCTCCGGTACCGGGCCGTGCGCCTGGTGGGGCTCAGAAATTCCCTGTCCCGTCTGGGAGGAGGGATCGGCACCAGGGGACCGGGAGAGAAGAAGCTGGAGGTGGACCGGCGTCTGATCCATGAGCGCATCAGCCAGCTGAAGTCTGAGCTGGAGGATGTGAAGCGCCACCGGGAGGTGGTGCGGAAAAAAAGAGAAAACGGAGGGGCCTTGACGGCGGCCATCGTGGGCTATACCAACGCGGGAAAATCCACGCTGTTAAACCGTCTGACCCAGGCTGGGATCCTGGCCGAGGACAAGCTGTTCGCCACTCTGGACCCCACCACCCGGGCCCTTACCCTGCCCGGAGGCGAGCGGGTCCTTTTAACGGATACGGTAGGCTTTATCCGGAAGCTCCCCCACCATCTGATCGAAGCCTTTAAGAGCACTCTGGAGGAGGCAAAGTACAGCGATGTGATCCTCCATGTGGTGGACTGCTCCAATCCCCAGATGGATATGCAGATGCATGTGGTCTATGAGACTTTGCGCCAGCTGGAGATCACAGATAAGGAGATCGTCACTGTGTTCAACAAGATCGACCGGGAGGGAGCCGATACCGCAGGCCGGGATATGGCAGCCGATTACCGGGTGAAGATCTCTGCAAAGACGGGAGAGGGGCTCCCGGACCTTCTGGGCGTCCTGGAGACCATCCTCCGGAGCCGGAGGATCTATTTTGAAAAGGTGTTCTCCTATGCAGAGGCCGGGCGGATCCAGCGGATCCGGAAAAACGGCCGCCTCCTGTCAGAGGAATATAAGGAGGACGGGATCCATGTGACGGCCTACGTGCCGGTGGAGCTGTTTGAGGAGCTGTACCGGTAAAGAGAGATACAGAAAGGGATATGCACATACCTGGTGGATAACCTGTGGATAACTACACAATATCTGGTTCATGATAAAAATAAGAAAACCAGATATTGTGTTTTTATTTCGGCTCTGCTATAATAGGGAATACGACATTGGCGATATCCGAAGAAAGGGGAATATAGATGATACAGGTCATCAAGCGCGATGGTGAGATCGCGGATTTTAATTTAGGGAAGATCACAGAAGCAATCAAGAAAGCCTTTAAAGCCACAAAAAAGGACTACAACAATGAGATCCTGGAGCTTTTATCCCTCCGGGTAACGGCAGATTTCCAGAATAAGATGAAGGACGGAAAGATCTCTGTGGAGCAGATCCAGGACAGCGCGGAGCACGTGCTGGAGGAGACCGGATATACGGATGTGGCAAAGGCTTATATTTTATATAGAAAACAGCGGGAGAGGATCCGCAATATGAAAAACACCATCCTGGATTATAAGGATGTGGTGAACAGCTATGTGAAGGTAGAGGACTGGCGTGTGAAGGAAAATTCCACAGTTACATATTCTGTGGGCGGACTGATCTTAAGCAACTCAGGGGCGATCACGGCCAACTACTGGCTGTCGGAGATCTATGACACAGAGATCGCCGAGGCCCACAGGAGCGGAGACCTGCATCTCCATGACCTGTCCATGCTTACCGGATACTGCGCCGGCTGGTCCTTAAAGCAGTTGATCATGGAGGGCTTAGGCGGGATCCCTGGAAAGATCACCTCCTCCCCGGCAAGGCACCTTTCCGTGCTGTGCAACCAGATGGTGAATTTCCTGGGGATCATGCAGAACGAGTGGGCCGGAGCCCAGGCGTTTTCTTCCTTTGATACATACCTGGCGCCCTTTGTACGGACGGACCGCCTGGACTATCCGGCGGTGAAGAAATGCATCGAATCCTTTATTTATGGCGTCAATACCCCCAGCCGCTGGGGCACCCAGGCTCCGTTTTCCAACATCACCCTGGACTGGACGGTGCCGGACGATATGGCCAATATGCCGGCTATCGTAGGCGGAAAGGAAATGGACTTCACCTACGGAGACTGCAAGGCGGAGATGGATATGATCAACCGGGCCTTCATTGAGACCATGATCGAGGGAGATGCCAATGGCCGCGGCTTCCAGTATCCAATCCCTACTTACTCCATCACAAAGGATTTCGACTGGTCCGACAATCTGAACAACCGGCTGCTGTTTGAAATGACCGCCAAATACGGCACTCCGTATTTCTCCAACTATATCAACAGCGATATGCAGCCCAGCGACGTGCGCAGCATGTGCTGCCGCCTGCGCCTGGATCTCCGCGAGCTGCGGAAAAAGACCGGCGGCTTCTTTGGTTCCGGAGAGAGCACGGGCTCTGTGGGCGTTGTGACCATCAACATCCCCAGGATCGCATATCTGGCAAAGGATGAAGACGATTTTTACGAGCGTCTGGACCATATGATGGACATCGCGGCCCGCTCCTTAAAGATCAAGCGGGAAGTGATCACAAAGCTTCTGGACGGCGGCCTGTACCCCTACACCAAGCGGTATCTGGGCACCTTTAAAAACCATTTCTCCACCATTGGCCTTATCGGTATGAACGAGGCATGCTTAAATGCCCGGTGGATCCGGAAGGATCTGGTGAGCCCGGAGGCCCAGAGGTTTACAAAGAATGTGCTGAACCATATGCGGGACCGTCTTGTGATCTACCAGGAGGAGTACGGCGACCTGTATAACCTGGAGGCAACTCCGGCGGAGTCCACCACCTATCGTCTGGCCAGACACGATAAGGAAAAATATCCGGATATCATCACCGCCGGGTGCGAGAAGGACGGAACGCCCTATTATACAAACAGCTCCCACCTTCCGGTATCCTATACAGCGGATGTGTTTGACGCCCTGGATATCCAGGACGAGCTGCAGACCCTGTATACCTCCGGTACGGTGTTCCATGCATTCCTGGGCGAAAAGCTGCCCGACTGGAAGGCAGCGGCCAAGCTGGTACGGACCATTGCAGAAAATTATAAGCTTCCTTACTATACGCTGTCTCCCACCTATTCCATCTGCCGGGAACACGGCTATTTGAACGGTGAACACTTCACCTGTCCTGTATGCGGGGAAAAGGCAGAGGTTTACAGCCGGATCACCGGCTACTACCGTCCGGTCCAGAACTGGAACGATGGAAAGACCCAGGAGTATAAGGAAAGGAAGATGTACGACATCGGCCATTCCGTCTTAAAGAGATCCCCGGAGGCTTCCAGGGAGATCGCCCAGGCCATTCATCAGGCCAGGGAAGAGATCCAGGAGGCCAGAAATGAGGGAAAGGCCGGAAATGAAGGGAAGGCCAAGGAGCCGTCCATGATCCCCCAGGGAAACGGCGCGTTTCTCTTTACCACCAAGACCTGCCCAAACTGTAAGATCGCCAAAGAATTTTTAAAGGATGAGCAGTACCAGGTGGTGGATGCAGAAGAAAATCCAGAGCTTTCCGATGCCTATGGGATCATGCAGGCGCCTACACTGGTGCTTGTAAAGGACGGAGAGATCAGAAAATTTGTTAATGCATCAAATATCAAAAAATACGTGGATTCCAGAAAAAAATAAATTTTAGATGGAACGGATCGGTTAAATGGGAACCGGGAAACGGCCAGGTCACAGGCTGTCTCCCGGTTTCTGCTTTATAAGGGAAAAATCTTACGATTTGAGGAAAAATTCTATAATAATTCGGATAATATCTTGTTGATTCCAGGAAAACATGGTAAATTAAGAGTGAAAGTTGGAAATCAACGGAAGTTTTTGTAACTGGCAGATCATGGTTTCGTGTTTCGGCACAGATAGGAGTTGGGGGATGAAGAGAAATAAATTGTATTATATTTTGTTCGTGCTGTATATTCTGGCTACGGCGTTTGTTCTTTATGTCAATGGGATCTTTACGGGAAACGTGGCATCGTTCCTGAACCTGGCCATCAACGGCGTATTCCTTCTGGTGATAGGGATCCTGTTCGTGATCTGCGGTTTCAGCTTTGCCAGGCTTAACCGGTGCACCGACGAGCTGGTCCGGGTCACAGAGGAGATCCAGAAAGAATACAAAGAGGCAGGGGAAAAGAACCTGTGGGCCAGCTACTGTGAACGCAAGGAGCTGTTCCAGGATGTGGCTTTAAAGGATGCCTTTGGAAAGTATCTGATGCGGATGAAGACCTTAAAGACCCGGTACGGGTATACCTCTGTCTGCGATGTGGAGGAGTACATAAACGAGGATCTGCTGGACCAGGCGGGCATGACCCACTTTAATTCGGCCATGGGCGGGACTCTCACCGGCCTTGGCATCCTGGGAACCTTCCTGGGGCTTTCCATGGGACTGGGATCCTTCAACGGAAACGATATCTACACCATTTCCGACAATGTGGGCCCGCTGCTTTCGGGCATGAAGGTGGCCTTCCACACATCGGTATACGGTATTTTCTTTTCTCTGGTATTTAATTTTGTATACCGGAGCCTGATGGCAGACGCTTATGGAAAGCTGGACGGCTTTCTGGCAGCCTTCCGTCAGTGCGTTCTTCCCCAGCCGGTGTCAGAGCGGGAAAATTCCGCTTCCATGCTGGTGTACCAGGCGGGAATGGCCGATTCCATGAAAAAGATCATGGAGCTTTTAAAGGGAAATGCCGAGGAGCAGACCCGTGGCGTGGAGCGGATCGTGGCCCAGGTGATGGAAACACTGGAATACTCCATGGGAGCCAGCTTTGCCAGTCTGGGGGATACCATGAGATCTGCCGGCGAGGCCCAGATGGCCTATGCAGAATCCGGCAGACAGCTGACGGAGGCAGCAGAGAAGCTTCTGGATTCCAGCCGTGCCCTCCAGGCCTCGGTGGCTCAGGAGATGGAGCGCCAGGTGGCCTTTGCCAGAGAGCTGCGGGAGCAGAAGGAGGACCTGGCAGCAGCCTGCCGGGAGATGACTGAAGACGTGGGAAACCAGATCCACACCTTTCATCAAATGAGGAATCTGTATGAAAAATAGAAGAAAAAACAGGGAGGTCTTTGGGGAACACAGCTACTGGCAGTCCTATTCGGATATGATGGCAGCGCTGCTTCTGGTATTTGTGCTGATCATCGCCATTACCCTCGCCATCTACCGCCAGAAGACCGTGGACCTGGACCAGGCCAGGCTGGATCTTAACGCAGCCCAGACAAAGCTGGACCAGGCGGCTCTGGAGCTGGAGGATTTCCGGGCAAAGATCGAGCTGTCCAACGAGGAACTGAATAAGTCCCTGGCAGAGCTCCAGGAGGCCTACGCCCAGGCGGCTCTCACAGAGGAAGAGTTAAATAAGGCGTATCTGGAGATCGAGGACGCCCAGAATGAGCTGGAGGTAACGAAGAATGAGCTCCAGGATATCGTGGGGATCCGTACGGATATCATCGGAGCCCTTCAGTCGGCCTTCAATAACTCCGCCATGTCCGTGGATGCCCAGACCGGCTCCATTACCTTCTCCTCGGACGTGCTCTTTAACTATAACAGCGCCGTTCTGACGGATGCCAGCAAACAGACCCTCAGGGAAACGATCCCCATGTACCTGGGCGTTCTTTTAAGGGACGAATACCAGGATTACATTGCGGAGATCATCATCGAGGGCCATACGGATACGGTGGGAAGCTATCTGAGCAACCAGCAGCTTTCCTATAACCGGGCCAATTCTGTGGCCAGGTTCTGTCTGGATTCCGGCAACGGCTTAAACGAGACGGAGATCGCCAGGCTCCAGCAGGTGCTGACGGTCAACGGCCGTTCCTTCAGCAACCCGGTGTATACCGCAGAGGCTCCGGGAGCGGAGCTTCAGGTGGACATGGACGCTTCCAGGCGGGTGGAGATCAAGTTCCGGCTGAAGGAGGACGAGATGATCGAAAAGATCTCGGAGATCCTGAGAGACTAGAGGAAAATCAGGGAAAAATAGGAATAGAAGCGGAACGAGGGGACGGGAACTGTCCCCTCGTTGACGTGTGTCCGGCATTTTGCTATACTGAAAGAGAGTGTTTTCACTATTATCTGGAAAGGAATGAAAGGGGTATGACAAAAATAAGAGGAAGAGTGAAGGAACTATGGCTGGATTTTCTGTATGATATTGCCGGTGGATTTTTACAGGCAGTGGCTCTCCACTGCTTCATCGACAGCATCGACATCGCCCCTGGAGGCGCCACCGGCCTGGCCATCCTTCTGAACCGGTTCACCTCCCTGCCCATCGGTATCCTGACGTTTGCAGTGAATGTCCCGCTTCTGATCGCTGCATGGATCTATCTGGGGAAGGGGCGGACCATAAAGACCCTGAAGACAGTGGCGGTGCTGACGGTGATCCTGGACTTCATCATCACGCCTTATGTGCCGGTCTATACGGGAGACAAGATGGTGTCCTGTATTTTTGGCGGCGTGCTTATGGGGGCCAGTCTGGCCGTGGTGTTCATGCGCGGCTCCACCACCGGAGGCGGTGACATCGCAGCCAAGCTGCTTCAGAAGTACCGGCCCCATATGCAGACGGGGACGGCAGTGATGCTGACGGATATGGTGATCATCGGCGCATCCATGGTGGTGTTCGGAAATATCGAATCCGGTCTTTACGGCCTTATTAATATGGTGGTGTCCACCTATGTGATCGATATCATGCTTTACGGTATGAATAAGAGTACCATGGTGACGGTGATGTCCCCCAAGGTCCAGGAGATCGGCGACCAGCTGATGGAGCATCTGGGCCGGGGCTGTACCTTCTTTAAGAGCCGCGGCGGCTACGCCAAGGTGGAGGGAGAGACCCTGATCTGTGTGGTGGACCGGAAGCAGTTTTATAAGGCGAAAAAGATCATCTACGGAATCGACGAGGATGCGTTTGTGATCGTTTCCGAGGCCAAAGAGGTGTATGGAGAAGGCTTTCTGGATTCCGACTGGGAGGTATAAGGTTCCGGAGAGAAAAGAAAAAACGGCAGACGGGCAGGATCTTTATCCGCCCGGACTGCCGCTTTTTATATCAGATATTTTTATTGAAAACCTACTGGATATAGGGGGCTGCGACTGCGTCGATGGCAGCCGGATCCTTGGCGGCCCACTGCTCATAGGTCATGCCGGAGGCAGCCACGGTCTTTCCTAACTCCACTAAGAAGGCTGGGATCTGGCCTTCCAGGATCGTTCCGGCCTCCCGGCCCATGGTCTCTCCGCCCTGGAGCTCGTTTCCGTTTACATAGAGGACAAAGGCCGGAAGCGGCTTCTTGTCCACCATTTTCACGCCGCCGCGGAAGCCGATGGCACCGGTCTGGTGGGTTCCGCAGGAGGAGGGACATCCGGAGATATGGATCTGGGGAAGGGCTCCGTCGGGGATCCCGGCTTCCCGTACTGCATGGACGCAGGCGGAAAGGAGAGCCTGGGAGTCGCGGACGCCCACCTGGCAGATGCTGGCCCCGATGCAGCTTACGGACGTTTCAAATAAGGTTTCTGCACCATCACCAGTGGCAGCCAGGACCAGTTTTGCCTCGTCTCCGGTGAGGTTTACGATATAAGCGGTCTCATCGGGAGCCAGGCGCATCTCAGCATCCTCCATATCAGCCAGAAGATCACTGAGGGCACAGAAGGTCACGGGATCAGGCTGGCCTCCCAGAGGATGCCATACTACGGTATAGAGGCCGTCCTGCTTCTGGGGGATCACACGGGCGCCGCAGGCAGCGGAGCCGTTGCCCTTTTTGGAGATCTCCCAGGGAGCCACGGCCAGATCCAGGTTTTCACCGGACGCCAGCACCTGGTTTAACTTTTCCAGGAAGGCCCCGGCATATTTTTCCGGTCCGCCTAAGATCTCCTGCATATAACGGGTGCGGGCCTTTCCGCGGTTTTCATAGTTTCCGTAGGCGCGGAAGGTGAGCCACATGGCCTTTACATAGTAAAGGATCTTTTCCGGCTCCACGGCTTCAGCGACCTTGATGCCGAAGCGGGGATTGTTTCCCAGGCCTCCGGCGCTGTAAACGTCAAACTTTCCATCGGGTCTGGCTGCAAAGCCCAGATCTCGGAAGGTGGCATGGGTCAGGTTCTTCGGGGAGCTTGAGAAGGCCACTTTTAATTTCCTGGGCATTTTTTCTGCCTTGATGAAGTTCATCAGATAGTCGGCGGCCGCCTCCGCATAGGGCATAACGTTGAAATACTCGTCCTTTTCCACACCGGAGAGAGGGGAGCACATGACGTTTCTCGGGAAATCCCCGCCGCCGCCCATGGTCACGATCCCGCAGTCCAGGGCCCGTTCCATAATATCAAAAACGGCTTCCTGCTGGAGGTCATGAAGCTGGATGGTCTGGCAGGTGGTAAAGTGGATCCGGGATACCTTGTGGGTACGGACCGCTTCTGCAACAAAGGCCAATTTTTCTCTGGTAACGCGGCCGGCAGTCATACGGAGACGCAGCATGCTGGCTTTTCCGCCCTTCTGGGCGTAGCTTCCATACAGGCCGGAAAAGCCCTTATAGGCCATTTTGTCCAGATCGCCTGCATAAAAGGCAGTTGTTTTTTCCTTGAATTCCGGCAGATCGGCTTTCCAGGACTGGGGATCGATTCGATTCATATTCATTTTCCTTCCTTATAATTAGGATATACAGATTTAACGTACAGGTCCGGATGCCGGACCGCGTCATGAAAAAACAGTCCGGTATCCATGGATGGGGCAGAGAACGCCTGCCCGGTCTCATGATTCCATTGTAGCATAAGAGAAATTTGGTGGCAAGAATATTTCATAGGAGAGAAAAAGGAAAAAAGAACCGCCCAGAACGGCTTCCGCAGGGGAGGCACTTTCCGGACGGATCCAGAGGGGGACGGGAAAGATCACAGATCGAGTCCAAGGGACTTGGCGTATTCACGGGATTCCTCATACCACTGGTTGTAAAGATCCTGCTCCAGCACCATGTCGATGATCTCATTGATCCGATCCGTCAGCTCGTCTTCGCCTTTGGGGATCCCGATCCGGATCCCCTGGGTGCTTTCATCTACAGTAAAGTAAAAATCCGGAAGGATCATCAGTCCGCTTTCCGGGGTGGAATCCAGATAGAGCTGTGCCATTTTCAGCGAGGCGGCCGCAGCGTCGGCACGGCCTGTCTGCACCATCAGAAAGGCGTCATTGGCAGAGGAGACCAGATTCAGCTTTCCGCAGTCCGGGAGCTGTTCTTTTACGAACAGTTCCTGGAGAGAGCCGTTCTGTACGGTGATGGTCCTGTTTTTTAGATCTCCTGCACCGGTGATCGTTCCGGCATCCTCCTGGCGGATCAGGAGGCCGTAGGCCTTCTGGGGATCCTCACTGCCGAAATAATATCCTTTGGAGAGGTTCATGGCTTCGGCCCGCTCCGGCGTATAGGCCAGGGCGGAAATGGCCAGGTCATATTTCCCGGACGTGATGCTTCCCAGCACGGTGGTAAAATCCATGGGCTTCAGGCGCAGCTCCACTCCCAGCTCGTTGGCGATATAGTTGGCCAGCTGGATGTCAGAGCCCGCATACCGGTCCTGGCCGGTTTTTGTGGTGTCGATAAATTCGTTGGGGGCAAAGGAAGGCTCGGTGGCCACCTCGATATATCCCCTCTCTAAGATTGCGTCAAGACGGGAGGAATGGACGCTCTCACCGCCAGTCTGGGAGACCGTATGATGGGTGGATGCCTCAGCGGTGGTACATGCGGTGAGCGCAGCCACGGAAAGGGTCATCAGGGCAGTGAGAGATGCGAAAAATTTTACTTTCCTCATGGGAAAATCCTCCTTCTTGTGGTATTTTGATATTTTTATAAATTAGCAATTTATCATGGTAAAATGCTAACATAGTGAAGAGTATAACCTTAGGATCCGGAATTGTCAAGTCCTTTTATGGGGCTTCCTTTGGAAGGGCCGCCTTTGCAACCGCGGTTTTTATGGCGTTCATCAGAGCCATGGAGGTATACTGGGAGCCTGCGGGATATTCAAGGCCCTCCAGGGACTGGCTTTCCAGGATCTGGGCGGACAGGGCATCCATGGACGGCTGCATCAGAGGATACATGGCGGCCACAGAGTCGCTTAAGGGAACCAGGGTCACGGCGCTTATGCGGTCCGGGCTCACGGCCACCTCCACGTTTACGTTCTGGCGGCCCAGGGATAAGGAGGCCGAGTAGACTCCCGGCGCATAAACGGCCGGGGAAACGCTTTCGGCAGTGGGAGCCGGAGCTTCTTTTTCAGAACGGAACATGAAGAAAAACAGCAGGATCAGAAAGATGGCCAGGCCGATGAAGATGGCAGTGTAGATGATCTCCTTCATCCGGAGGACAACGATTTTTGTTTTGGAGCTCATGGGTCAGTTCCTTTGGGATTCTTTGTTTGTTACAGCTTATGAAAACCCAGGGGGCAATATGACGGGAGGTCTTGTAAAAAGCGGGTTCTCCCATTATAATGGAAACTGACATACTGCGGAGGAAAAGGCCGCAGGATGGGGTGACTTTATAATCAGGAGGTAAGGACAATGGATTTAAGAGAACGGAAAGAGTTTGAAGCCCGGGTACCGGAGATCGCAGCGGCTGTGGAAAAGAAGCCGGTTGGCTGGATCAATCCGCGCCTGGTATCCATGAAGGAGCTGCCAAAGGATCTGGCGGTGACGGTGGAGGATATTGACGATGCAGAGGCGAGGCTTGAGCGGTTCGCGCCGTATATCAAGAAGCAGTTCCCGGAAACTGAAAAGGACGGCGGACTGATCGAGTCTCCGTTTGTGGAGATCCCGAAGATGAAGGAGCTTTTAAAGGAGCGCCATGGCTGTGAGCTTGCCGGAAGGCTTTACTTAAAAGAGGACAGCCAGCTGGCCATTGCCGGCTCCATCAAGGCCCGGGGCGGGATCTATGAGATCTTAAAGTATGCGGAGACCCTGGCCATTGAAAACGGGCTTTTAAAGACCACGGACGATTATTCCATCCTGGCTTCCCAGGAATTTGTAGATTTCTTTGGACGTTATACGATCCAGGTAGGCTCCACAGGAAACCTGGGCTTAAGCATTGGCATCATCAGCGCGAAGCTGGGCTTTAAGGTCATTGTCCATATGTCCCATGACGCCAGACAGTGGAAGAAGGATCTTTTAAGGAGCAAGGGTGTCACGGTGAAGGAATATGAGTCCGATTACGGGGAAGCCGTAAAGCAGGGACGGAAGGAATCCGACAGCGACCCCACCAGCTATTTTGTGGATGACGAAAATTCCAGGGATCTGTTCATGGGATACAGCGTGGCTCCCAGAAGGTTAAAGAAACAGCTGGAGGCGGCTGGAGTTTTCGTGGACCAGGATCACCCGCTGTTCGTATATCTGCCCTGCGGCATCGGAGGAGCGCCGGGCGGCATTGCCTATGGCTTAAAGACAGTGTTCGGTGACAATGTCCACTGCTTCTTTACAGAGCCGGTGGATTCCTGCTGCATGCTGTTCGGTATGGCCACAGGACTCCACGACCAGGTCTGCGTCCAGGATTTCGGCATCTCCGGCAAGACCCACGCCGACGGACTGGCAGTGGGACGGCCGTCCGCCTTTGTCGGGAAGTTCATGGAGCCCATGTTAAGCGGGATCTTCACCACCGGAGACGCAGTGCTCTATGATTATATGCGGGATCTGATGGAAGCAGAAGGCGTGTTCATCGAGCCCTCCTCCTGCGCCGCCTTTGCCTTTGCAGAGGCTCCGGAGCGCCTTTGGGATTACATTAAGAGCCAGGGACTGGAAGGAAAGCAGGAAAACATCACCCACATCGCCTGGGCCACCGGAGGAAGACTGGTGCCGGAGGACGTGAAAGAGGAATACGTCCACACCCATCTGGCCTGATCCCCGGCGGTCCGGCGTTCCGGACCGGGGAAGGACGAAACCCCTTGAAAAAGGGACGGCCGGATGGTAGAATATCAGTCGGAAGGCATGTAAATCATATAGGAGGAAATCATGTATAACAATTTAAACGAAGAGTTATTTGCATTTATTAAAAAAAGCCCCACCAGCTTCCATGCCATTGCCGCTATGGAAGAATATATGGAAAATGCCGGAGCTGAAAAGCTTTCCGAGGGCAGCGTATGGAACTTAAAAGAAGGCGGCACCTATTATGTGACAAGAAATAAATCCGCCATCATCGCGTTCCATGTTCCCTGTAAGGGATTTACCGGCTTCAATATCGCCGCCAGCCACAGTGATTCCCCGTCCTTAAAGATCAAGGAAGATCCGGAAATGAACGTGGAGAACCAGTATGTAAAATTAAACGTGGAAAAATACGGCGGAATGCTCTGCGGACCGTGGTTTGACAGACCCCTTTCCGTGGCCGGCCGTGTGATCGTTCAGGATGGAAATAAGCTGGAGACAAAGCTTGTGGCCGTAGACCGGGATATTTTAATGCTCCCCAGCCTGGCTGTCCATATGAACCGGGACGTCAACGACGGATATAAGTACAATTTCCAGAAGGACATGCTCCCCTTATTCCGGATGCATGGCTCCAAGACGGATTTCCTGTCCATGATCGCCGCTGAGGCAGGAGTGGAAAAGGAGAACATCAAGGGCAGTGACCTGTTCCTTTACGACAGAATGGAAGGAAGAGTATGGGGCGCAGAGGATGAATTCATCTCCGCGCCGCGTCTGGATGACCTTCAGTGCGCCTTCACATCCATGAAGGGCTTTTTAAAGAGCCAGAGCGAGAAGAGCGTTTCCGTTCTCTGTGTAATGGACAACGAGGAAGTGGGCAGCGGCACGAAGCAGGGCGCAGGCTCCACCTTCCTTTACGATGTTCTCCGCCGGATCAACTTTTCCATGGGAAGAAGCGAGGAGGAATACTGGACAGCCGTGGCAGCCAGCTTCATGATCTCCGGCGACAACGGCCATGCGGTCCATCCCAACTATGCGGATAAGACAGATCCCACCAGCCGTCCGTATTTAAACGGCGGTATCGTGATCAAGCACAGCGCCAACCAGAAATATACCACCGACGCTGTTTCCGCAGCCGTAATGCGCTGTCTCTGCGACCGTGCAGGCGTGCCCTACCAGAACTTCTTAAACCGCTCCGATATGTTAGGCGGCTCCACTCTGGGCAATATCTCCAACTCCAAGGTATCCTTAAATACCGTGGACATCGGACTGCCCCAGCTGGCAATGCATTCCTCTTATGAGACTGCAGGCGCTAAGGATATGGAGTACATGGTAAAAGCCTTCGAGGAATTCTATAAGTCCTCCATTTCCGTATCGGAAGACGGATCCTTTGAGATCCAGTAAACATACTGGACAGATCCGGCAGCTTATTTTATACTGTATGCAAGGACAGAGGCCAGGACATCAAGTTTGTCCCCGGCCTCTGTATTTGATTTACGGGAGGAAAATATGATGCTGGAAAACCTTGTGATGCTGGCCTTCGTGGCCGTTCTGATGTTCTGCGTGGCCTTTGGGGTCCCAACGGCCGCCGCCCTCATAGCGGGATATGTGATATTTATCCTTTATGGGATGAAAAAGGGATATTCGGTCCCTTCACTTCTTAAAATGTCCTGGTCCGGTCTTGGTACTGTGATCCGGATCCTGTTTATCTTTCTTCTGATCGGAATCCTGACGGCCCTGTGGAGAGGCGCCGGGACCATTCCGGAGATCATCGCCGTTTCGGCGGGACTGATCCATCCTTCGGGCTTTTTACTGCTGAGCTTCTTATTAAACTGTGCTGTTTCGGTGCTAACGGGCACATCCTTTGGCACGGCGGCCACCATGGGCGTGGTCTGTATGACCATGGGATCGGCCATGGGCGTGAACCCTCTGTTTACAGGCGGGGCGGTGGTATCGGGGATCTTTTTCGGGGACCGGTGCTCCCCGGTGTCCACCAGCGCTCTTCTGGTCAGTGAGCTGACCGGGACCGATCTGTACGGAAATATCCGCAGGATGCTCCGGTCCTGTCTGGTTCCTTTCGTTCTGACCTGTGCAGCCTATCTGGCCCTGGGGGCCTTTTCCAGAGGAGGAAGCGGAGCCATGGATGTGAAGACCATGTTCTCTGGACATTTTACCCTGCACTGGATCCTTCTGGTTCCGGCCCTTCTGATCCTGGTGATGGCGGCCTTCCGCGCAAAGGTGAAATATACCCTGCTGGCCAGTGCGGCAGCGGCGGCGGTGTGCTGTCTGGTATTCCAGAAAATGCCTGTTCCTGAGCTCATAAGGCTCATGATCTTCGGATACAGGTCAGAGGACCCGCAGTTAGCGGCCATGATGAACGGAGGCGGCTTCCTTTCCATGGTCCAGGTGTCGGTGATCGTGGGGATCTCCTCGGCCTATGCGGGGATCTTTGAGGGCACTGGCCTTCTTCTGGGGATCAAAAGGTACGTGGAGGCCGTCAGCAGGCGGATCACGCCCTTTGGCGGGATCCTGGCAGTCTCTGTGGTCACCTCCATGATCTCCTTTAACCAGACCCTGGCGATCATTCTGACCGACCAGCTCACAAAGGATGCGGAGCCGGACAAGGAAAAACGGGCCCTGGCCCTGGAGGACACGGTGGTCCTCATGGCGGCCCTGGTGCCCTGGTCCATTGCAGGAAACGTGCCCATTTCCACCATAGGCGCACCCATGGCCAGTCTGTGTCTGGCATTTTACCTGATCCTTGTGCCATTGTGGAATTTTGCCCGGGCTTTGACGCAAAATCGTAAGAATTTTGAAAGAAACTGAAAGGAAAACGCATAAGAATAGAAAAGTTCTCGTGTTATACTGAAGCTGACGCTGAAAGAGAGAAAGAGAGAACAGCGCGGTGGGAGGACATACAGACATGAGACACGACGACAGAATGAATGAAACGGAAGGAAAAGCACTGGCCCAGGGAATGAATGTGCCCGGGGAGACAGAGACCAGAGAGGAAGCGGAAATGTCCAGGGAGAAAGGACAGGACGCAGAGGAGAAGGAGGCGGCCCCGGAAGCGCCGCAGGAGGACGCGGCCTTTGACCGGCAGTTGGAGGAGATGATGAACGGGACCGGAGGAAAGAAGGCCGGGAAGAAAAAGCGCGGAAAAAAGAAGTTTCTCCTGGCGGCGGCGGTCCTGGCAGTCCTGGGCATTGGAGCCGTAAAGGTCCTGGGCGGCAGCGAGCCCAGTCTTCCCACAGCAGCTACGGTGACGCCGGTGAGAAAGGAGATCCAGAACCGGCTTTCGGTCAGCGGTCCGGTTTCCGGCACCGACAGTGTGGACGTGGTATCCAATCTCCATGCAGAGGTGCTGGAGATCCCTGTAAAGGAAGGCGATAAGGTCACAAAGGGACAGATCCTGGCAGTTCTGGACGATACAGACCTGAAAAAGGAAGTGGCCATGGCAAAAAACGATTACGATCTGGCAGTGAGCACCTGCGCGGAGCAGGACCGGGACGCCAGGAACGGCTATGCCAAGGCGGTCCAGGATCTGAAAACGGCCCAGGACAATTATAACCGGACCAAGGTCCTCTATGACAGCGGGGACGTGCCCCTGGTGGATCTGGAAACAGCGGAAAACGGCTTAAACGATGCAAAGCGCCAGGCTGCCTCCTATGAGGTGAAGAATGGCCAGGCAGTGGCTGGGGATTCCTACCGGCTCCAGGTGGAAAAGGCCCGGTTTGAGTATGAGAAGAAGCAGGAGCAGCTGGCGGATACCCAGATCACCAGCCCCATCGACGGCACGGTGGTACGGGTCAACACCAAGGTGGGCCGGTTCGCCGATTCAGTGGAGGACTCGGAGCCTTTATTCATCATAGAAAATCTGGATGTTCTGGAAATGGAGATCAAGGTCAGCGAGTATTCCATCGGAAAGGTGGCTGTGGGCCAGGAGGCAGAGATCTCCGCAGATATCCTGGACGGAGAAACGGTCCGCGGCCAGGTGGTGTCCATTTCCCCCACCGGTGAGGAAAAGGGCGGCGGCTCCACCGAGCGGGTCATCCCCACAAAGGTGCGGATCATGGATGAGAACACAAAGCTCATTGCCGGGATCACAGCCAAGGCCCAGATCGTCCTGGAGGAAAAGGAGGATGCCCTGACGGTGCCAGTGGCCGCCGTGACGGAACGGAACGGAGTTTCCATGGTGCTGGCAGTGAAGGACGGCATGATCCAAGAGGTCCCTGTGCAGACCGGCATTGAGGGAGATGTGGAGCTGGAGATCCTTCCCGGCGAGGGCGAGGAGCTGGACGAGACGACCCAGATCGTAGCCGCTCCCTCTGAGGGCTTGACGGAGGGCATGGCCGTGACCGCCATGGCGCAGTAAGGGGGGGAATGGATGTGTTTGGAATCAGAGACAAAAAGCTTTCTCCCTATATGACAGAAAACGTCCATGAGGAGCTGATCCGCCTGGAAAACCTGGTGAAGATCTACGATACCGGAGCCATTAAGGTCCTGGGGCTGAAAAAGATCAGCCTGACCATCCGGCGGGGGGAGTTTGTAGCCATCATGGGCCATTCCGGCTCGGGAAAATCCACCCTCATGAATATCCTGGGCTGCCTGGACCGCCCCACCATGGGCCATTATTATCTGGACGGCATCGACACGGCGGAGCTGGATCCCAACGAGCTTTCGGCAGTGCGGAATTTAAAGATCGGCTTCGTGTTCCAGTCCTTTAACCTGATCTCCAGGACCTCGGCCTTAAAGAATGTGGAGCTTCCCATGACCTATGCCCGGATCCCCAAGAGGAAACGGGCGGAGCGGGCCATGGAGCTTCTGGAATGCGTGGGCCTGGGAGCCAGGGCAGACCACATGCCCAATGAAATGTCCGGAGGCCAGAGGCAGAGGGTGGCCATCGCCAGGGCTCTGGCCAACGAGCCGCCGCTGATCTTAGCCGACGAGCCCACGGGAAACCTGGATACGGCGGCTTCCATTGAGATCATGGAGATCTTTTCAGAGCTCCATAAGGCCGGAGCCACGGTGGTGGTGGTGACCCATGAGGAAAATATCGCCGCCTTCACGGACCGGATCATCCGGTTTTCCGACGGCCAGATCATCAGCGATGAGAAAAACTTAAATCCCACGCCTGGCAGCGGAGTGATCCACACCCGGGGACTTTACGGGAGAAAGGGGGAGGCCGTATGCTGATCGAAAATATGGCCATGGCCTTCCACGCCATAAAGGCCAATAAGATGCGTTCCTTCCTCACCATGCTGGGCATCATCATCGGCATTGGCTCTGTGATCTCCATTGTGTCCATCGGCGACACCATGCGGGGACTGTTCCAGGATCTTTATAAGGACGTGGGGATCACCCAGGCCTATGTCCAGATCGGCTACTGGATCGATGATGTGCGTATGACCGATTATTTCACCCTGGATGATCTGGATAAGATCAAAGAGGTATTCGGGGATGAGGTGGCTTACATCGACAGCAGTGCGTATCTGAGCACAGACGTACAGGCGGGCCGTACGAAAATGAAGTTTGAATTTACCGGCATCGACTATAATTACCAGGATGTACAGCCAGTGGATGTGATCTACGGCCGCTATCTCAACGAGGGAGATGTGCTGGGCCGGAGGAAAAACCTGGTGATGGAGGCAAAAAGCGCCGAGAAGCTGTTCGGAACGGAAAATGCCGTGGGGAAAAGCCTGCGGATGACCGTTTACGGGGAGACGGACGAGTATACGGTGGTGGGCGTTTATAAAAAAGAGATGAACGCCTTCCAGGCGCTGATGATGGGGACTGGGAGCGATACGGGGGCGGCCTTTATCCCCTATACGATCCTCACCTGGCCCAATGATAACTTTTACTCCTGCCGTCTGTTCGCGGCGGACGATGTGGATATGACGGATTTCATGAACCGGCTCATGGCGTATATCGCCAAACAGAAGGACAGGAAGCCCGAGGACTTTTACAGCCAGACGGCGGTGGATGAGATGGGCAGTGTGGACAGTATGATGGGAGCCCTGTCGGCGGCTGTGGGGGGGATCGCAGCCATTTCTCTCCTGGTGGGAGGCATCGGCATTATGAACATCATGCTGGTCTCTGTTACGGAGCGGACCCGGGAGATCGGGATCCGGAAGGCTCTGGGAGCCAGGACCCGGGACGTGCTGATCCAGTTCCTGACAGAATCGGCGATCCTCTCGGCCTGCGGCGGCATCATCGGCGTGGTGCTGGCGGTGAGCGTGGTATCCCTGGGCGGCATGGCCCTGGGCCTTCCAGTGGTCATAAAGCCTGGGATCATTTTCCTGGCCGTGGGATTCTCCGCGGTGGTGGGAATTTTCTTCGGGATCTATCCGGCTTCCCGGGCGGCCAAGGCAGATCCCATCGACGCTCTGCGGTACGAATAAAAATAAAAGAAGCTGTTCTGCTGGGACCGGCCGGAAGGCCGGTCCTTTTGCGGACAGGGGATGCGTACCCGCCTTATGGGGCGCACCTTAGCTTCACAGGCTCTGCTGTTGGGCATAGAATGGACTTTTTTTCTGCTATGCCCAAAATTCCGGCAGTTTTTGGGCATATACAGAGAAAAAAGAGATATATGTCCAATCCCGCAGGAAGATCCGGTGAAAATCCAGGATTTCCGTACGATTTTTGGGCATCATGGAAAAAAAGGGGTATTTTTGCCCAAAATTTTTGATGATACGGGAGGGGGGAATATGAAGCTAGGAGAGCATATAGTTGGTAGGCCGGGGAATGGGAGAGCCGGGGAATGGGAGAGGAAAATTAGAGAGGGCAGAAAGATGTGGAGGGGCAGATCTGCGGCATAATTCCCTTTCGCCGCATGGCGATCCCCGCAGAGCGTTTTTTTATGTCATAGGGCGCACTTCTCGATGACATAAAAAACGCCCGGGACAAAGCCCGGGCGGGTGAAACAAGATCTGTTTTTTACTGGATCCACGCACCGCTTCCGTCTACGGTGTAGCCGTCGGGAGTGGTGGTATTGGATAACATGGTGCCGCAAAAGCCGTCGCTCTTCTCATTGAAGTAATACCAGCGTCCGTCGATCTGCTGCCATCCGGTGACCATGGCACCCTCTGTTCCGGCTCCGGCAGGAGTCAGATAGTACCAGTTGTTTAAGTTGTCCTTAAACCATCCGGTGGCCATATCGCCGTTGCTGCCGAAGTAGTACCAGTTGTTGTTGATATAGAGCCAGCAGCTCTGGGCCAGGATCCCGTTCTTAAAGGTAAAGCGCCAGATATTTCCATCCTTGGACCACTTTCCGCCCTCTGGGGACTGGTTCATCAGATCCACGCGGACGCTTCTGCTGGAGCCGCCGCCGGAGCTGCCGGAGGAACCGGAGCCGCTGTTTTCCCTGCGGAGCTTTACGGTGAACCTTCCAGGATCATTGGTGTAGACCACGATGCAGCCAGTCTCCTCGTCATACCAGAGGGTATCGCTTTCGTTCGCCACATCCTCGAAGCCGTCGGGCATGGAGATGTAGAATTTCAGCGGAGTCCGCAGGGAAGTGACCTTTGTTTCAGTTCCCTCTGCGGATCGGGCGCTTCCCTCTGTGGTCTTATAAAGTTCCAGGTCGAAGGAATACGTCCAGCTGGCGTTGCTGGGCGTGGAGATATTGGAAAGCTCTGCACGGAGGCCTGTGATGGTGCCATGGTCCGGGGCGAAGGCCAGGGGATAGTAGTCCATTCCCTCCAGCGGCTCTGCACACTGGACATCCATGGCTGCACCCACGCCCAGGGAGTCAAACAGGAAGGAGAGCTTCTTCACAGTGGGTTCTGCGGACTTTCCGGCCATGGCCTTCTGGACGTCGTTCTTATCCAGGGCCTCAGCCAGCTTCCAGAGAGCGCCTTCTGCGGCGTCCCATTCCTCCTGGGGAAGACCAGCCAGGTCATTGGGAAGGGCGTCGGCCAGGGCCTGGAACTCCTTTGCGTTGGACGGGGTGGCGATGGAATCTGGAAGCTCCGGATCAGTACCTGGCTTATCCTCTTCGGTTCTTTCCTCAGCCAGCACAAAGGTACTGAAGTGGGTCACTGTGAAGGAAGCCGTGCGGGCCTCCCGGTCGATCTCCAGCGGCCAGATATCTTCATACGTTCCGTCATTGGAATAGTGGAGCACATGGAAGAATTCTGGATTGACATTTTCCGGGATCGGAACGGTGATGCGTACCGGAACCTTAAGCTCCGGAACGGCTCCGCTGAGGCTGAGATCCACCTGGATGGTGTTTTTGTACCTCATGGCATCCACAACTGCGTCCTTATGAGGCTTTCCGATATTGAAGGAAACGGTGGAACCGGCTGCCGCAGCGTTTAAGGCAGCGCCGATCACCTTTACCTGGCTGTGGTCGATGCCCACCTCATTGGAGGTGACATTCTGTTCCAGGGTCACATTCTGATCCTTTATGTACTGCTGTTCCAGGGCCTCGACCTTGGCCAGAACGTCCGGATCCGACTGCATGGCCACCTGGACGTCCTTGATATTTTCTTTTAAAGCATCCGGTGCCTGTTCCATGGAAATTTCGCCGGAAGTGATCTTATCAAGAGTACCCGATACCTTGTCGGAAGCGTCGCCTGGCTTGTAGGAATCATCTGCGTAAACGGTTTCACTATGGAAGATCTTGGACGGCGTATTGCTGACGGCGCGGACGGAGAAGGAGTATTCCTTTGCGCCTTCCTTTGTCATGTTGTCAGCCAGATCCTGGCTGGTGTTCTGTACATTGGAGTATCCACTCCAGGATTGACCATCAGCCAGAAGATATACTTCATAGCCTTTGAAATAGGATGCATATTCTGCCGGAATTTCCGGAGCATCCCAACAGGCTGTGGTGCCATCCCAACGAAGATTGACTGGACTCCCTAATGATACGGAAGACTTTTCAAATGTCCAGGGAGCGGAAAGCTCGGACCAGTCGCTGTTTAGGGTATCGTTACCATCTCCAAGCGCCATAACTCTAAAGGTATAAGTTCCAGAGTCCTTCAATTTGTTGACAAATCCGCTGGATTTCAGCCATTCACGGGTATCTGTGGAGGAAAATGTGTGGCGGGAATTGTATGTGCGCTCCCCGTCCCGGAACGCCTCCACCTGGTATTTATTGCTGGCATTCTCCACCCGCTTCCACTCGGGAAGAGCCTCTCGTTCAGAACTCCACCGTACGACCGGTGTGTCCAGTTTCACTGCCGCCAGCGATGAAAACGCCATACTCATCGCCAGCACTGCCGCCAGTGGGGCGGCAAATCGCTTTTTCATACGTTTGTACCTCCTTATAAATATTCCTGGGGGGGGGTATCCTCCCATGGAAAAATTATATAGTTTTTCATGGGGAAAGTCAATAAAACAGGGATAGAAATGGGGGATCCTGTATGCTATAATCAGGATACAGACCATATCCGCGAGAGGAGGAATACGATGAAGGTGATCGGTGCTTTATTCCGTCTTTCAAAATTTTTCTGGGCTCCGCTACTATGGGCGGCGGTGATCAGTGTCTTCCTGTTCTGTGCGGGATGGCAGAGGCTGATCTTCTGGGCGCTGTATCTGGGGCTTATTCTGACGGCAGTTCTTGGGATCGTGTATTTAGTAGGGGAGTTTACCCGGAACAAGGATCAATGATGGAAAATGATAAAAAGGCCGCCCGGGCATGATGCCTGGACGGCCGAAGTATTTTATGGAGGCGGTTTACAGATCCAGCTTCAGATCTCCCTCACGGATCCATCCGGCCTTCCTGGAGAGCTCTCCGAAGATCCAGGTGAGGACGGCGGGAAGGATGAAACAGATCATGAGGATCCCGGCCCACATCCTGGGGCCTCCGCCGGACATGGCGGTATAGATGCCGATGGGGCCCACAAGGCCGCAGGTCCCCATGCCCGCGCCTGCCGGGATGTTTTCCAGCTGAAAGACCATGGTGGCCAGGGGGCCGGTGACCATGGACGCCAGGGTGGGAGCGATCCAGATCCTGGGGTTTTTCACGATGTTTCCCATCTGGAGCATGGAGGTCCCCAGGCCCTGGGCCAAAAGACCGCCCCAGCCGTTTTCCTTAAAGCTCATGACGGCAAAGCCCACCATCTGGGCGCAGCAGCCGGCTGTGGCCGCTCCTCCGGCCAGGCCGTCCAGGGACAGCATGATACAGATGGCCGCGCTGCTGATGGGAAGGGTCAGGGCAATGCCGATGAGAGCCGATACCAGGATCCCCATGAAAAAGGGCTGCATTTCCGTGGCAGTCTTGACCATTTCTCCGAACAGGGTCATGAACCGGGATACGCCAGGGCCCACGAACTGGGCCATAAAGACGCCGGAAATGATGGTAACGCCGGGAGTGACCAGGATGTCCACACGGGTCTCTTTAGACACCAGCTTTCCCAGCTCCGCAGCCACAATGGTGGCCACCAGAGCGCCCACGGGTCCTCCCAGCTCATTGCCTGCGATCCCCACGGTGGCGGCGGAAAAAAGAACCAGCTGCGGCGCTTTTAAGGCATAGGCAATGGATACGCCCAAGGCGGCTCCGGTGGCCCCTTTGGCGTAGGAGGCGATGGTATTGAAAACCTCCACGCCCGTTTTTTCCCCGATGGTGGAAAAGATGGTCCCGATCAGGAGGGAGGCGAAAAGGCCGAAGGCCATGGCCCCCAGGGCGTCGATGAAGTACGTCTGTACGGTGAAATTGATCTGCTTTCTCTTTAGGAATTCCTTCCAGGATCCCCGGTGCTTTGGTGCTGTTTCCATGATTCAGTGACTCCTTTTATCGTTTTCGCGGCCGTTCAGCCATGGGAAGATCCGGACAGGAAGACACATAGCGGAACGATTGCGGATCTCCAGAGATACGTTAAGAAATTAACGATCCCATTGGTCAACGTATTCTGCCATAGAAACCAGAAAAAAGCAAGGAAATCGCAGAAGATTGATATGAATTTAACAAAATCTTCCGGACAGAGGGATCCTCCGGGAGTCAGGGACGGAGGCAAGATTTTCTTGCCTGGCTTTCCTTCTTATGATATACTAAGGCCCTGTAAGGAGATGAGCACATGAAAAAACGTATGGATTACGGCGCTATGATCTTTGATCTGGACGGAACCCTGGTGAATTCCATCCATGCGCTGACCTATTGTACCAACAAGTCCCTGGAGCGGTTCGGGCTGGGGCCTCTGTCTGAGGAGCAGATGATGACCATTGTGGGAGACGGCTATAAAATGCAGATGAGGCGGTCGCTGGCGGCCTGTAAGGATACGGATCCGGCCCATTATGAAGCCATCCTCCCGGTTTATATGGAGATCTTCGGGGAAAACTGTAACTACCAGATGCATGCCTACGAGGGCATCGGGGAGCTCCTGGCCTTTGCCAGGGAAAAGGGGATGAAGCTGGCCGTGGTCTCCAACAAGCCCCACGCCCAGGCCGTGAAGACCGTGGAGTATGTGTTCGGAACGGACGCTTTTGACACGGTGGTCGGAGAGCGGGAAGGGATCCCGAAGAAGCCGGATCCCAGAGGTGCTCTGGAGGCGGCAAAGGAGATGGGCGTTGCTCCGGAAAACTGTCTGTATTTCGGAGATACCAACACCGATATGGAAACAGGAAGAAATGCCGGGATGGACACGGTGGGAGTCCTGTGGGGATTCCGGGGCCGGGAGGAGCTGGCGGCCTTTGCCCCGGCGTATCTGATCGAAAGCCCCTGGGACATGATCCGGATCCTTTCCGGGAAAGCTGAGGAGAATCATTGAGGAAATCTGTAAAAACGAGGAAAATAAGAGGGGGAACATGGCTGGCGCTGGCAGTGATGTTCCTTTTCTGTCTCCTTTCCGGCTGTGGGAGAGCAGAGAGCGGAGAGGAGCCGGGAGACGGGGAAGGCGGGAGGAAATTAAAGGTAGCCGCCACTCTGTTCCCCTATTATGATTTTGTGCGCCAGGTGGCCGGAGACCAGGTAGAGCTGTCCCTGGTGATCCCGGCGGGCATGGACAGCCATTCCTTTGAGCCTACGCCGAAGGACATCCGCATCATGCAGGAGGCGGATGTGATCATCGCCAACGGCGGGGCCATGGAGCACTGGGTGGACCAGGTGGTGGATTCCTTTGACCGGGAGGACCAGACGGTGGTCATTATGATGGACCATGTGGACGCGGTGGAGGAAGAGATCGTGGAAGGGATGGAGCATTCCGACGAGGGCCATGGTCATGTGCACGTCCACGGGGACGGTGAGGAAGAAGCGGCAGAGCCGCCGGAGGAGGACGAGAGCCGGTATGAGATCGAGTACGACGAGCATATCTGGACATCCCCGGTCAATGCCATGAGGATGGTGGATGTGATCGCTGAGACTCTTACGGAAAGGGATCCGGCCCACGGGGCCATGTACCAGGCAGGAGCCGCAGCGTATCTGGAAGAGCTGGAAAGACTGGACAAAGAATTCCGGGAGGTGAGGGATAGCGCGGTCCACGACATGATCGTCATGGGCGATAAGTTCCCGCTGCGGTATTTTGCCGACGCCTACGGACTCCGTTACCGGGCGGCCTTTTCCGGCTGCTCCTCGGATACAGAGCCCAGCGCCAGGACCATTGCCTATCTGATCGACAAGGTAAAAGAGGAGGGGCTTCCTGTGATTTACTATCTGGAGCTTTCCAGCCACCGGGTGGCGGAGATCATCGGAGAAGAGACTGGGGCCGTGCCTCTTTTGTTCCATTCCTGTCATAACGTGACCCGGCGGCAGTTTGAGGAGGGGGTCACATACCTGGAGCTGATGGAACAGAATGTGAAGAATCTGCGGGAGGGACTGTGCAAATGAGCCAGCCGTTATTAAAATGTGAGCATGTGGATTTTGGATATGAAAATTATGATGTGGTAAAGGATGTGTCCCTGGAGATCTGCCAGGGGGATTACCTCTGCATCGTGGGAGAAAACGGATCGGGAAAGAGCACGCTGATGAAGGGGCTTCTGGGGCTTTTAAAGCCCACCGGCGGAAGCCTTATGGTATCCGACGATCTGAAGCGGTCCGGAATCGGATATCTTCCCCAGCAGACGCCGGCCCAGAAGGATTTTCCGGCCACAGTCCAGGAGGTGGTGATCTCCGGCTGTCTCGGAAAGCGGGGGAACCGTCCGTTTTACTCAAAAAAAGAAAGGGAAACGGCGGCAGTGAACATGGAGCGTCTGGGGATCACAGATCTGAGGAAGAGCTGCTACCGGGATCTTTCCGGCGGCCAGAAGCAGAGGACGCTGATCGCCAGGGCTCTCTGTGCCACAGACCGCCTTCTGATCCTGGACGAGCCCATCACCGGGCTGGATCCCTCCACCACCCAGGACTTTTACCGGGTGATCCGCCATTTGAACCGGGAGGAGCAGGTGGCCGTCTTAATGGTGTCCCACGATATCCAGAACATCGTGGCCCAGGCCAATAAGATCCTCCACTTAAAGCAGAGCGTGTTATTTTACGGCTCTGTGGAAGACTATAAACAGACGGAATGCGGGAGAGAATTCCTGGGAGGTGGAAAATGATGGAGCTTTTAAGAGAAATGCTTTCGTATCCGTTCATCGTCCGGGCGCTGACCGGCGGCCTTCTGATCTCTCTGTGCGCCTCCCTTCTGGGGGTGAGCCTGGTGCTGAAACGGTATTCCATGATCGGGGACGGATTATCCCATGTATCCTTTGGAGCCCTGTCTGTGGCCGTGGCTTTTGGGTGGGCTCCCCTGGCGGTATCCATCCCCGTGGTGGCCGCCGCCGCGGTGCTGCTCCTTCGGATCACCGGCAATGGGAAGATCAAGAGCGATGCGGCCATTGCCATGATCTCCGCCGGCTCCCTGGCTGTGGGGATCATCGTCACATCCCTGACCACGGGAATGACCACAGACGTCAGCAGCTATATGTTCGGCAGCATCCTGGCCATGAGCCGGGAGGACGTGGTATTGAGCGCCGTCCTGTCCCTGATCGTCCTGGGGATGTTCATTCTGTGCTACAATAAGGTGTTCGCCGTGACCTTTGATGAGAGCTTTGCCAGGGCCACCGGAGTCCGGGTCTCCGGCTACAATACGATCCTGGCGGTGCTGACGGCGGTCACCATTGTCCTGGGCATGCGGATGATGGGAGCCATGCTGATCTCCAGCCTGATCATCTTTCCGGCCCTCACCTCCATGCGGGTATTTAAAAGCTTTTCCGGCGTGATCCTTTCGGCGGGGACCGTATCCGTGGTCTGCTTTTTCATCGGCCTGGTGCTTTCCTATGTGTATTCCATTCCGGCGGGAGCCAGTGTGGTGGTGGTCAACATGGGAGCCTTTGGGATTTTTTCCGTGATCCAGGCTGTCCGGAGGCGGTAGGACGGGAAATTTTAAGGGCGGCGGTTGACTTTGGGAAAAAATGTGTTAAAGTTAGTAACAGACAACCGTTATTTCATGGATTGAATAGAAAGAAGGAATTAAAAATGACAAAGATCGATATTATTTCCGGCTTCCTGGGGGCTGGAAAGACCACATTTATAAAAAAGCTTCTGGAGGAGGCCATTGCCGGGGAAAAGGTGGTGCTGATCGAAAATGAGTTTGGAGAGATCGGCATTGACGGCGGCTTTTTACAGGATGCAGGCATTGAGATCCGGGAAATGAACTCCGGCTGTATCTGCTGCTCTTTAGTGGGCGATTTCGGCCGCTCCTTGTTTGAGGTGCTGACCAAGTATGAGCCGGACCGGGTGATCATCGAGCCGTCCGGCGTTGGAAAGCTGTCTGACGTGATGAAGGCTGTTTGCGACGTGGCCGGAGAGATCGACGTGGTCTTAAACGGCTCTGTGACTGTGGTAGACGCCCAGAAGTGCAAAATGTATATGAAAAACTTCGGCGAGTTCTTCAATAACCAGATCGAAAGCGCCGGGACCATCGTTTTAAGCCGTACCGACGTGGCAGACGCCGATAAGGTGGCAAAGGCAGTGGAGCTGATCCGGGAGAAGAATCCTAAGGCAGCCGTTGTTACGACTCCCATCGGCCGTCTCACCGGAGCCCAGCTTCTGGAGATCATTGAAAAGCCCACCGACGACATGGCGGCTGAGCTTCTGGAGGAGGTAAGGCAGGGACACCATCATCATGAGGACGAAGGGTGCTGCTGCGGCCACGACCATGAGCACCATCACCACCACCACGATCATGAGGATGAGGAGTGCTGCTGCGGCCACGACCATGAGCATCACCATCATCACGATCATGAGGAGGGAGAGTGCTGCTGCGGCCATGACCATGAGCACCATCACCACCACGATCATGAGGACGGGGAGTGCTGCTGCGGCCACGATCACGACCATCATCACCATCACCACCACGGCCATGACGCCGACGAGGTTTTCACAAGCTGGGGACTGGAAACAAGCCGCAGCGTGAGCCTGGAACGGTTAAATGAGATCCTCCATGACCTGGCCCACACAGAGAAGTACGGCACGGTGCTTCGTGCCAAGGGCATGCTGCCGGATGAAAACGGCGTATGGCACTATTTTGATATGGTTCCCGAGGAGACGGAGGTGCGGGAAGGCGCGCCCATCTATACAGGAAAGGTGTGCGTCATCGGCTCCGGCTTAAAAGAGGACGATCTGAAGGAACTGTTCCATTAATTTTAATCACTGGGAGAAATCATGAGCGGAAATAATCAAGAAAAAATGCCGGTGTTTCTGATCAACGGCTTTCTGGAGGCTGGAAAGACCCAGTTTATCTCCTTTACATTGCAGCAGGAGTATTTCCAGGCTGACGGAGTTACGGTCCTGATCCTCTGCGAGGAGGGGGACACAGAATATGATCAGGAGCTGTTAAAGAAAACGCGGACAAAGGTGATCACCGTGGACAGCGCAGACGAGCTGGATGAGGACTTTTTCGGCCGCCTGGAAGCGCTCTACGATCCGGACCGGGTGCTCATCGAATGGAACGGGATCTGGCCCCAGGATCAGCTGAAGCTTCCGGCAGACTGGGAGCTGTTCCAGCAGATCACCATCATCGACGGCTCCACCTTTGAGCTCTATTTAAATAACATGAAGCCGCTGCTGGGACTTATGGTGAGGAATTCAGAGCTGATCATCATGAACCGCTGCGACGATCTGACCGACGACAGCCTGACCCGTTACCGCAGGGGGTTAAAGGCCTTAAATCCCCAGGCCGACCTGATCCTGGAGGATGCGGAAGGGGAGATCGAGCAGGAACTTCTGGAGGAGGATCTGCCCTATGATATGAAGGCAGATGTGATCCAGATCGACCCGGGGGCCTACGGCATCTGGTATATTGACGCTCTGGACAAGGAGGACCGGTACAAGGGGAAGGTAGTGGAATTTACGGCCATGGTCTTAAAGTCGCCGGAATTCCCGAAGAATTACTTTGTTCCGGGACGTATGGCCATGACCTGCTGCGAGGCGGATATGACCTTCCTGGGCTTTGTATGCAAGGCAAGAGAGGCCAGGACCCTGGAGACCGGAATGTGGGTAAAGGTCCGGGCCAGGATCGAATATGAGTTCTGGCAGGACTACGACGGAACCGGTCCGGTGCTTTACGCGGAAAGTGTGGAGCCGGCAGAGGAAATCAAGGAGATCGTCCAGTTTTAGGGCAATAAAGTAAAAATAAGCTGCTGCGAAAGGAAAGCATCCATTTCCTTTTTGCAGCAGCTTATTTTTATGCTCTGGGAAAGAATTATGCCGCCGGCAGGAAGCCCCCACAGGCAATATTTCCTACCCTACATGGGCGGCACCGGCACCGGGCGCTCCCGGTCAAAAACGGTGGTAACGTCGAACAGGTCGCTTAAATGATCCTTGGAAGGATTTGTTTCCGGAAGATCGTAGTACATGCGGTAGCCGTCCAGGTTCCGCCGTCCCTGGCGCAGGTAATCAGCCCCCAGCTGTACCCAGGCGGGGCTGGAATCCACATTGCAGAAATAGCGGAAGCCCTTGTCGTACAGATAGGCAAATTTCTCGTTTTCCCGGGTATAGGCCCGCCAGTCTCCCACATCTGCACCGAAGGGGTAGAGGATGATATCGGTGGGGCCGATGAGGGATTCCACCCGTTCCTCCCATTTATCGGTGTCTGTCTTTACAGAAGCCAGATCCCGGGAGCCCAGGTTGATATGGCCCCAGCTGTGGGAGGCCAGCTCCCAGCCGCCGTCCCGGAGGCACTGGGCCACCTGGCGGACAGATTCCAGGTCTTCCTCATAATTGGGATTGGAGTCCTTATATTCCGGATCGGTGCGGTAGCCCAAAACACCCTGGTAGCCGGTGAAGGCCAGGACTGCCCTGGCTCCCTTATAGGAAAAGTCCGGGTGCTCTGCAATGAAATCCTCCAGCAGCGGCACCAGGTCGAAGGAGCCGGTGACCACGGTCCCGTCGTCCAGTTCCATTTCACAGGTGGGCTTTCCATCGTCCCCGATGACGATCCGGGTGGCAAAGCCGTCGCCCTTCATATAGTCATAATAGCAGACATCGTCCTGGGACATGACGAAGGGCTTCTTTCCCGGCGGCAGCATGATATCGCCGGCCACAAATTTTGGGTTTCCGTTTTCATCTGTGGTCTCATAGGCGATATCCCGCATCCGTACCAGCACATAGCCCCGTTCATACATCTGATCCAGGATCTTTAAAAATTCGCTTTTGGTGGTCATCACCTGGTTATAACCCTTTTCATCTGAATCGCCGTCAAAGGCTTTTTTATTATCCATGATCAGGGAGTGGAAGAACACATGGGTGATGGAGGCCGTATCAGCCCGGACCAGTGTTGTTTTTATCTCTTCATAGGACGCGATGGCATCCAGGACCGCCTGCTCACCGGAAAATTCTGCACTGTCCTTTAACAGGGCGATGGCTCCGTCATAGTCGTAGGAGGCGGCCAGGCCCGAGGCTTTGGAAAGGAGTTCGTCCAGGCCGGAGGATTCTGTTTCCGCAGGACTGGTCCCTGTTTCTCCGGACTCACCGTTTCCCGGGTCTGCGCCGGGCTCTGCGGGGCTGGATGCAGACGGGTCGTCGGGAGCAGGATGGGAGCCGGCTCCGGGGAAGCCTTTTGTCTTAAAAAGCCAGATCCCTGCTCCGGCGGCAGCCAGGATCCCAAGGATCATGAAAAAGATGAGGATGCGGACCATGCGCTGGCGTTTTCTCTGCCTCTGGCGTCTGGATATGTATGCACGGCGGCGGGTATAGTCGTCTTCAAACTGCATTGGATCACCTCGAATCGTATTTTTAAGCCCTTTTCTGCCGGGCGGGCTTTTTATCCCTCTGTGAGTCTGTTTCACATATTATAACATAATTTCCCGGAAGGTGTTATGGGAATCCGTGAAAAAAAGCAACAATCCAGCCATGTAAAGATCCGGATAGGACTGCTGCGAAAAATACATAAAGATCCATGTCCCAGCCATATTTTGTAAGGAGATCATGACGGTTTGAGAGGACATGGTGGAAACGTGAAAAAAACAGGAAAACGGGCGGCCGCCCTTCTCCTATCCTGGGCGATGGCCCTGGGCGGCGGCTCTATGCCGGTGATGGCAGAAACAGTCCCGGGACGGGAAACGGTCCGGGAAGAAACGGAGGCGGGGCAGGCAGAGAGCCAGGAAAACGGCCAGACAGGGCCCCAGGGCCAGGAGACGGTACAGCCGGGAGCTGCCTCGGAGGAGAGGGCCGGAGGGCCGCAGATCGCAGCGCCGTCAGCCCTTCTTATGGAGGCGTCCACGGGAACGGTGATCTTTGAAAAAAATGCCGACGAGCCCAGAAATCCAGCCAGCGTCACCAAGATCATGACACTGATCCTTATATTCGATGCCCTCCAGTCAGGAAAGATCCGTCTGGACGACCAGGTGGTGACCAGCGCCTACGCCAAATCCATGGGAGGCTCCCAGGTATTTCTGGAGGAGGGGGAGATGCAGACCGTGGAAACACTGATCAAGTGCATCGTCATCGCCTCCGGCAACGACGCCTCCGTGGCCATGGCGGAGTACATAGGCGGAGACGAGGGGACCTTTGTGCGGATGATGAACGAGCGGGCCGCAGGCCTTGGCATGGAGCGCACGAGGTTTGTGGACTGCTGCGGCCTTACAGATTCTCCGGATCATGTGACCACGGCCCGGGATATTGCCTTAATGTCCCGGGAGCTGATCACAAAATATCCACAGATCATCAATTATTCTACCATATGGATGGAAAACATCACCCATGTAACGAAGCAGGGAACAAAGGAGTTCTGCCTGTCCAACACCAACCGGCTTTTGAAGATGCCTGTGAATTTCCAGGTGACGGGCCTTAAGACCGGTTCCACCAGCATTGCCAAATACTGTCTGTCGGCCACAGCGAAAAAAGACGGGGTGGAGCTGATCGCCGCCATCATGGCTGCGCCGGATTATAAGGTGCGGTTCCAGGATGCGGTGGCACTTTTGAATTATGGATATGGAAACTGCCGTCTGTACCGGGATGAGGTGCCGCCGGAGCTGCCAAAGATCCAGGTGCTTGGAGGCGTCCGGGACTTTGTAAAGGCCGGGTACAGGGAGGGCTTTTCTTTCCTGGGGCTCCATGGAGAGGATTTTTCCGCCATAGAGAAGGAGCTGCAGCTGGAAGGCCCGGTGGAAGCGCCGGTGGGAGAGGGGGATGTTTTCGGTTATCTGGTCTATACGCTGGATGGCGAGGAGCTGGGCCGGGTGGCCGTGACAGCAGAGGAGCCTGTGGAAAGGGCCGGATTTCCAGACTGTCTGAAAAAGGTGTGGGGGCTGTTTTTTACCCCCACACCAGCTTGCTGATATTCCGGTCTTTTAAGAATCCAGGGATCTGGTACAGGACGAGGACATCGGTGATCTTCTGCTCCTGGATCAGGTCCCCGAGCCTTCCATTATAATACCGGAGATCGATCATAAGGGTCTCCGGGAAATGGAGAGCTGCAAAGGGGGCGAAGCAGTGGGCGTAGGAGTCCTTGATAATAAGAAGCTTCCCGCCGCTGTCCGCCTGGGGATTTACGATCCTTGTGAGACCATGGTTCCCGTCCAGGAACACCCGGTATTTATCCCGGGTCTTTAAAGCCTCCATAGAGTAAAGACTGTGGACAGGCTCCTGGCTTCCATCATAAAATACGCTCCATTCCGGCTCCTGGATGGGCCTGTAAAGCTCGATGGAGTCAGGCTTTACAGGAACGTTGAGCTTGGAGTGGATGGTGCCCAGAAAGTCCTCCGAAACAGTTTCCACAGAAAAACCGGAAGGCTCCAGGGACGTGAGGCCGGAAGCGGCAGCCCAGGCCCGGTAGGCCGTATAGGCCCCGGAGGCAGTCCAGTGATGGTCTGTCCTGTAATAAAGGGGGCGGTCCGGTCCGTCGGCTTCTTCCTGTAAAAGGGCGTCCATTACGGGTACAAGCATGGAGGACAGCCCGGCTTTTTCCAGGAAATCCGTGGCCGCCGCCTGGGAAAAGGGGGAGGCAGAGGCCGGGAGCTTTTCTGTGAGGATCTCAGAGGCCGTGGGGGCCAGAAGCACCTTCACATGACCGTCTCCCAGAAGCGCCTCCTGGCGGAGGGCAAAGGCCGCCAGGGCGTCCAGGTTTTTCTTTGAGAGCTCCGGATCCATGTCCTCGGCATAAAAGGCTTCGATGAGATAGCCGTCCTTTCCAAGAAAGACGCCGTTGATCTCCTTTTTTAACTGGATTTTTTCGGCAGCCGTCTTAAAGCCGATCCAGGAATCCCGGAAAGGGAACTGGTCGCTTAAATAAATTTCATAATCAGAACCGAATTTTCCGCTCTTTACGGCCTCCCAGGTAAGGGCCGGCCGTTTTGCCAGGTAGCGGTTTTCCGTTTCAGAAAACGTCCGTCGGGGCATGAAAACGGAAAGGGCCGCGCCCAGTCCCAGAAAGGCGCAGAAAAGCCCGGTCATCACAGCCGGATAGGAAATATTTTTTTTCATGGCTTCTCCCTTTCTGTACTAAAAGCGGAAATATAAAAACGGGTTATAGGTTGCGTTTACCAGGTAAGCCACGGAGAGGAGCAGTACCAGGCCCAGGAACAGGGGTTCCGGGACACGGTCCTTCCATCTCCCGGCAGCCCTGGCCGGCAGGGGGGTGGAGCCCAGGGCGCAGGCGGCCAGAAGGACCAGATTTCCGGAAAGCAGGAATATGGTCCGCTCATTACAGAGAGAGAGCCCGGAGGCTCCGGTCATCTGAAGGAGGTACTGGAACCCTTGTCCCATGTCCTCAAAGGCGAACAGCACCCAGCCAAGGAGCACCAGAAGAAACGCATAGGTGCACTGGAGCAGGGAGGGGAGCTTTTTTAAATATTTCATCAGTACAAACTTTTCTAATAAAAGAAGCAGTCCGAAATAAATACCCCATAACAGGAAGTTTATGCTGGCGCCATGCCAGATCCCTGTTAATAGCCATACGACCAGGATGTTCCGTACCTGGAGAAGGCCGCCCTTGCGGTTGCCGCCCAGAGGGATGTACACGTATTCCTTAAACCAGGTGCCCAGGGAAATATGCCATCGCCGCCAGAATTCCGTAATACTTTTTGAAATATACGGATAATTAAAGTTTTCCGGAAAATGGAAGCCCAGCATGTGGCCCATGCCCACGGCCATATCGGAATAACCGGAAAAGTCGAAATAGATCTGGAAGGCAAAGGCCAGGATCCCCATCCATACCATAAGGACGCTGCGGTCCGCAGGAAGGATGGCCGTGATCTCCGTCCACAGGGCGCCGGCCTGATTGGCCAGCAGGACCTTTTTTCCCAGGCCCACCACGAAACGGCGGATCCCCAGGGAAAAACGCTCAAGGCTTTCGGTCCGGGTGTTCAGCTCCGCGGCAATGTCCTGGTAGCGGACAATGGGTCCGGCAATGAGCTGGGGGAACATGGACACATAGGCTCCGAAGCTTATGATATTGTTCTGGACCGGAGCTTCGCCCCGGTATACGTCGATGGTGTAGGACATGGTCTGGAACGTATAAAAGGAGATCCCAATGGGAAGGGCCAGGCCCAGGAGAGGGATCCCGCTTCCGGTGAGGCTGTTGACGGAACGGATGAAAAAGTCCGTATATTTAAAGATCACCAGAAGGGCCAGATTGATGAACGCAGAGGAGGCTACCGTCATCCTGGCGGCTTTCCGGTTTCCGCGCTCTAAAAAGCGGCCCACCAGCTTTCCATGGAAAAAATCCACCAGCGTGGAAAAAAGGAGGAGCGAGATATACACAGGCTCCCCCCATCCATAGAAGATCAGGCTCCCTATAAATAATACTCCGTTCCGCAGCTTCCTGGGAACCAGAAAATAGAGGGCCAGGAACAGCGGCAGAAAACGGAATAAAAATAAGAGACTGGAAAAGACCATGGCTTATTTAAAGAAGCCGTCGATCACGTCAATGGCGATCTTGTTATTTTCCTCTGCGGACTTTAAGGCTGCCTCATCGCCCTGTTCCATGGCCGCGTCATCGGGTCCTCCTAACATCACGAAGAATACGTAATCGCCGTGGCGCACCACCTGGGAGGCCTGGATCTTGGAAACGTTCATGGGATACTGCATGGTATCGCCCACCAGACGCTCTCTGTATTCGGTCAGGGCCTTCTCCACATCGTCACCTTTTCCCTCCTTTGCCTTCACTCCGATGAAGGTCTCCACGAAGGTGCTGATCATGGGCATCTCGGCCACATAGGATTCGCACAGCTCCGGAGAAAGGTCGATGACGTCGTTTAACATCTGGTCGTCCATGGGAGTGTTGGGGATGTAGCCCTCTCCATAGGCTTCTTTGATCTTATTTAAAACGTCGTCCAGGGATACGTTTACCGCGGCCTCGGTCTCCTGGCCGGCAGGCTCCTTGCCGGCAGAAGAGCTGGAGCAGCCTGTAAGGGAAGCAAAGGCCAGAGAAGCGGCCATGATAACTGCGGTCAACTGTTTTTTCTGTGTAATTTTTTTCATAAATTCAAAATCCTCCTTCAAATGCCACAATGAGTGGTGATATGGCCATTATAAGGGAGAGGGGAAGAAAAAGCAATTTACAAATATATGAATAAGGTCTTACGAAATCTGGTCAGCGGAGTGGGAAAAATCGTTTTTATTCCTTCACCGCCGCCCTGGCAAAGTCTGTGACCACCAGGTCTTCATAAGGCACTCTGGCCGGAAGCTCTCCGGCTTCTTCCAGGATATTCTGGAGCAGATCGAAGCTGTCTTTCTCAAAGACCGTGTCGCTCTTCCAGGTATCCTGGGCCTTATACCGCTCCACAATGGCTGTCAGGGCGGCCTCGTCTGTTTCTTTAAACTGGGGCTTTATGGTTTTGGCGATTTCCTCCGATGTGTGGGAATTGACGTATTCCAGCCCCTTCTGGATGGCATTTGTGAATTTCTGTATGATTTCCGGATTTTTTTCAATATAGCTTTTCTTTGCACAATATGCCGTGTAGGGCACATAGCCGGAGCTTTCTCCCAGGGAAGCTGCCACATGGCCGTTTCCTTCCTGCTCCAGGGCAGTGGCAAATGGCTCGAACTCCACGGTGTAGTCTGCGTCGTTACTGGTAAAGGCGGCGGCAGTGAGACCAAAGTTTATGCTCTGGTCGATGGAAAGATCTGTCTTCGGGTCGATGCCGTTCTTTTTTAAGATGTATTCAAAGACCATCTGGGGCATGCCGCCTGCCCTTCCTCCCAGGACCTTTTTCCCTTTTAAGTTTTCCCACTGGAAATCCGGCTCCGGTTCCCGGCCCACCAGGAAGTTTCCGGCCCTCTGGGTCAGTTGGGCAAAGTTTACGGCGTAGTCGGCTTCTCCGTTGGCATAGGTATAGACGGAGGCTTCGGAGCCCATGAAGCCGATGTCGGCTTCTCCGGATACCAGAGCCGTCATGACCTTATCGGCTCCGCCTCCGTTGACCAGGGTCACGTCCAGTCCCTCTTCATCAAAATATCCCAGCTCAATGGCGGCGTACTGGGGCGCATAGAAGATGGAATGGGCCACTTCGTTTAAGGTGATGGGCGTTTTGCCGGATGCGTTTTTCTGGCAGCCGGTGGCTGTGGCAAGGACCAGACATCCTGCCAGGATCCCGCAGACGATTTTTTTCATGATTTCCCTCCCGGAAAAATGCTATGGTTTATTGTATGGGATCTTCCTGTCCAGGGTTCCGGCGGGGAGAGGGGATGCTGTGGAATGCCGGCTTTTGGGAGTGGAGGCTCCATTTCCGGCAGATGGAACAGACATGAGAAAAACTGGGCATTTTCAAGGAAGCTTCCCGGAAAATGCCCAGATGAAATGAAGTTTAAATTTTTTGCGTTAGTTTTTCTTATATAATACCCGGATGGAATTTAACACGCAGAGCATGGCCACGCCGGAATCGGCAAATACGGCCATCCACATGGAGGCAAAGCCCGCCAGCCCCAGGACCATGACCAGGACCTTCACGGCCAGGGCGAAGACCACGTTCTGGGCGGCGATGGCCCCGGTCTTTTTTGCAATGCGGATGGATTCGGGAATGGCTTCCATGCTGGAGGTCATGTAGACCACGTCGGCGGCCTCGATGGCTGCGTCAGCTCCGCTGCCCATGGCGGCGCCCACGTCGGCTCCTGCCAGCACCGGCGCGTCGTTGATGCCGTCGCCTACGAACATGGCGTTTCCAGCTTCCTTCCGGAGATTCTGCAAAAGATCCAGCTTATCGCCGGGAAGGAGCTTTGCATATACCCGGTCGATGCCGGTGGAGGAGGCCACGGCGTTTGCAGCGGCTTCGCTGTCTCCGGTGAGCATGGCCGTCTGGATCCCCATTTTCTTAAGGGATGCGATGGCAGCGGACGCCTCCGGTTTTATGGTATCGGAAATGGAAATGGAGCCGGCATACACGCCGTCCTTTGCCAGCAGGACCATGGTGGAACCGGAGTCTTCCTTAAATCCGGCAAGATCCACCTGGTTTTCCTCCAGAAGCTTCCGGTTTCCGCAGAGGAGCACGCCTGCGGAGGTGACGGCACGGATCCCCTTTCCCGGGATCTCAGCCAGGTCCCTGGGCGTTTCCACGGAAAGGGACTGGTCTCTGGCAGCCGCCAGGATGCTGATGCCGATGGGATGGGTGGAGGCGGTCTCACAGGCAGCGGCCAGGGCCAGAAGTTCTTCCTTTTTCATGGAGCCGGAGGGAGATACGGTCTGTACTACGAAGTTTCCTTTGGTAATGGTTCCGGTCTTATCCATGACCACGACCTTTACATTCTTTAAGGCCTCCAGGGCGATCCCGCCTTTAAAAAGGATCCCCTTTCTGGATCCGGCTCCGATGCCGGAGAAGAAGGACAGGGGAACGCTTAAGACCAGGGCGCAGGGACAGCTGATGACAAGGAAGGTCAGGGCTGTGTAGACCCAGTGGTTCCAGTCTCCTGTAAAGAGAGACGGGAGGATGGCGGTGACGGCAGCCAGGGCTACTACCACAGGGGTGTAGATCCGGGCGAATTTTGTGATGAACCGTTCTACCTGGGGCTTCTGGGCGGCGGCATTTTCCACAGAATCCAGGATCCTGGTGACCATGGATTCAGAAAGCTCTTTTTCCACCCGGAGCTTTAAGAGGCCGGAGGTATTGACACAGCCGGATAAAACGGAGCTGCCTTCCCTGACGGCCACCGGAACCGGCTCGCCGGTGATGGGGGAGGTATCCAGACGGCTTTCTCCCTCGATGATCACGCCATCCAGGGGGATCCGGTCGCCGGGACGTACCTGGATCACCTGGCCGATGCGGGCAGATTCTGCCGGGATCTCCCGGATGGAGCCGCCTTCGTCCAGGAGCACGGTTTCCGGACGGAGATCCACAGCGTCCATGATCTGGCTGCGGCTCTTTTCCACAGCCCGGTGCTCAAAAGCCTCGCCGATGCGGTAAAACAGCATAACGCCCACGGCCTCTCCGTATTCCCGGATCACAAAGGCTCCCAGGGTCGCCAGGCTCATAAGGAAGTTTTCATCCATGACATGGCCGGTCTTCATGTTTTTAAGGGCGGTAAAAAGCACGTCCTTCCCCAGGATCAGGTAAGCGATCACAAAGCAGAGAATGGAGACGCCGGGCATGGGGCCGGTGAGAAGAGAACCGGCGATGAAAAGTCCGGCTCCGGCCATGATCTCAGGAAGATCGCTGGAATGCTTCTCATTATGAACGTCTTTCTGACGTTTTCCCTCCTCCCGGACCGTGATCCGGGTACCGGGCTCGATCTTATCGGCGATCTCCTGCATTTTGGGAAGGAGGGCCGTACCGGCAGAGGAATAGACCCGGAGCTGCCTGGTGGCAAAGGTGAGGACGGCGTCGTCCACCTCCGGGAGCTCCTTTATTTTCGCCTCGATCTTGGCAGAGCAGTTGGCGCAGTCAATGTTTTTCATCACATAGACCGTACAGGGGGAGCCTGGGGCATTGTGGTGTCCATGGCTGTGGGAATGTTCATGGGAATGGCCGTGCTCGTGGCTGTGTTCATGTCCGCAGCCGCAGGAGCACTGTCCGTCATGGGAGTGCTCGTGAGAATGTTCATGGGAATGGCCATGTTCGTGGCTGTGTTCATGTCCGCAGCCGCAGGAGCACTGCCCGTCATGGGAGTGCTCATGAGAATGTTCGTGGGAATGTCCGTGTTCGTGGTTGTGTTCATGTCCGCAGCCACAGGAGCATTGCCCGTCATGGGAATGCTCATGACTATGCTCATGGGAATGTTCCTGCTCATGTACGTGCTCGTGGCCGCAGCCGCACCCCTCATGGCCGCAGCTGTTTTCTGCAGGATCTTCCGGTCCGTGCAGATGTTTATTCTCTTCCATAATTATGCCCTCCGGATGTCTTTTTTTAGATTAGTCAGGATCAACATATGAATAAGTGTTCATATATTGATGATAATATAGACGAGTAAAAAAATCAAGAGGAAAATAAAAAAATCCCGGGGAAATTTCCAGAAAAAACCGGAAACTCCCGGGAGGGCACGGGGCGGCCAGAAAGAGGGAATGCACAGGACACGGAGCGGCCCGGAAAGATCATGCCGCAAAAAAGGACCGGGCCAGGGAAAGGACGGCGTCGCTGGACATGCGGGCGATCTCCTCCTCGGTCTGGGGCATTCCGTTGTCCAGCCATTTTTTAATGATCCCGATAAGGCCATAGGTGATAAATTCAAAAAAGTATTCGGAATCGGCCGTCTGACAGGCGGGATACAGCCGCTCGATGAGCGCGCCGCCGTTTTTACGGATCAGTTCCTTAAATTTAGTCACAAATTCATTGGAAACGTTGTTTTCAAACAGATTTTTGCAGATCTGTTCATTTTCCACGATGTAGTGGACGATGGGGAGCAGCACCGGCATCAGGCCGTTTCCCGGCCTGGAGGGCATATAGGCGGTGATCATCTCCTGGAAGTCCTCCAGCACTCCGTTTTCCATGGCAGTCAGAAGATCGTATGTATCGGAGTAGTGGAGATAGAAGGTACCCCGGTTTAAGTCAGCCCGTTCTGTGATGTCCTTGATGGTGATGTCCTTAAACGCTTTTTCAGACATAAGCTGTACTAGGCTCTCTTTTAAAAGCTTCTGGGTCCGGCGGACGCGCCGGTCTTCTTTGGGATTTCTCATGGATTTTCCTCCATTTTTGACATATTAAAATTTTCGTGTTCATTAAACAGCAAAACATTAAAATACTAATGATTGCATCCGGTCCTTCGGTATATTATAATACATCCCAGAAGGAAAATCAACAGTATGTATGATAAACATATTTAAAACTAATAACAAAAAAATAATGAGGAATGAAAGCTATGTTGAAAAAAATGGCCCATTTTATTGTTCAAAGAGGAAGGATCATTGAAAAATTCTTTATTGCCATGACCATTCTCTGCGCCGTCTGTTACCCGTTTGTGGGCGTCAACTATGATCTGAGCAAGTATCTTCCAGATTTTGCCCCCACCAAGCAGGCGCTGGATGTGATGGAGCAGGAATTCGGTTATCCCGGCATGGCCCGGATCATGGTAAAGGACGTGACCCTGCCGGAGGCCCGGACCATCCGCCAGAGGATCTCACGGGTGGATGGCGTGGACCTGGTGGTAGGTCCGGACCTGGCCGCCAATGTTTATTCCACAGATGCCTTTATAAAGAACAGCCTGACAGACCGGTTCTATAAAGATGGGAACGCGGTATACCAGATCATTTTTGAGGACGGGGATTCAGACGCCTCCACCCATAAGGCCATAAACGAGATCTATGGCATTGTGGGAAAAGACAGGGGATGCTTTGCCGGGAGCGCCGTTTCCAGTAAGGAGCGTCAGGAATCCATTACCCGGGAAATCGCCATGGCCATCGGAATGGCGGTGGTGATCATCTGGCTGATCCTGACCCTGACCACCACCTCATGGTTTGAGCCGTTCCTGTTTATCCTGGTCATGGCAGTGGCCATCGTGCTGAACATGGGCTCCAACATCATGTTCGGCAGGATCTCCTTCTTTACATTCTCCACAGCGGCGATCCTGCAGCTGGCGGTGTCCATGGACTATTCTATTTTCCTTTTACATACGTATACGGCCATCAAACAGTCGGGAGTGGATTCACGTCCGGCCATGGAGGCCGCCATCGAGAAATCCTGCAGCTCGATCCTGGCCAGCGGCGCGACCACCATCGTGGGCTTCCTGGTCATTGCGCTGATGAAATTTACCATTGGCAGGGATGTGGGCTTCGTCCTTACCAAGGGGATCGTATGCAGCCTGGTGACGGTCCTGTTTCTGATGCCCACGCTGATCCTGCGGTTCGATAAGAAGATCGAGAAAACAGCCCACAGATCCTTCCTTCCGCCGCTGGACGGCCTGGGAAAGCTGATGTACAGGATCCGGATCCCGGTGCTGGCAGCAGCGGCCTTCTGTGCGGTCCCCTGTTACTTTGGACAGTCCATGAACTACTTTTATTACGGGGACGACGCCCTGGGCTCCGGTCCAGGCACCCGGGTCTATGAGGACTCCCGGGCCATCGAGGACGTGTTTGGAAAGTCCAATGTGATCATCGCCATGGTGCCCAACGGAAACGTCATAAAAGAGCGCAGGCTGACAGAGGAGCTGGAGGACCAGGAATTTATCGACTACGCCCTGTCCATGGCTGGGACTCTTCCACAGGGGATCCCGGAAAGCTTTCTGCCGGAAACTGTTACAAAGCAGCTCCGGACCGGCTCTTACGCCAGGATCCTGATCTCCATGGAGAACAGGGAGGAGAGCAGCTACTCCTTCCAGTGCAGTGAAAAACTGACGGAGATCGTGAAAAAATATTATCCAGAGGACTCCTATGTGATCGGCATGACGCCCACCACCATGGATATCCGGGATATCCTGACCGACGATTACAACCGGGTATCCATCATTTCTCTGGCAGGAGTGGCCCTGGTGGTCATGCTGACCTTCCATTCGGTGATGGTGCCGGTCCTGGTCATCATCCCCATTGAGGTGGCCATTTACTTAAATATGACGATCCCCTATATCATTGGCGACAGCATGGTCTATATCGGTTACATCATCGTAAGCTGCTTACAGCTGGGAGCCACCATTGATTACTCGATCCTTATGACAAACAACTATATGGAGTTCAGAGAGACCATGGGAAGCCGGGATGCGGCGGTCACAGCCATTGCCAAAAGCGCCATCTCCATCCTTACGTCCGGCGGGATCCTGACGGTGGTGGGGTATCTCCTTTATTTTACTTCCTCCATCCAGGCCATTTCCCAGGTAGGAAGGCTGGTGGGAAGGGGCGCGCTGCTTTCTATGCTTCTGGTGCTTTCGCTGCTTCCGGCGCTTCTGGCTGCCTTTGATAAGCCCATCCGGCGCCAGCAGCAGAGGGCAGTGGAACGAAGGGCGCGGAGAATGGCGCGGCCGGGAAAACAAACATGCAGGGAGGGACAGGAATGAAAGGTATGGATAAAAAGATAAAGAGAGCCGTCAGCGGGACCCTGGCGGCAGTGATGGCGGCGTCTGCCGGGATCGCCAGCTTCGGCGCGGCCGGAGTTCCGGTCTGCGACGAGGCCATGTACGTGACCATGGACCCCTACGGAGGCATATCGGAAGCCAGTGTGGTGAAAAGCTATGAGCTTCATGGGGCCAGAGAGATCACAGACCGGGGCACCTACCAGGCGGTCCATAACATGACCGGGATGGAGGAGCCGGAGGTGGACGGGGATACGGTGATCTTCCGTCTTCTGGAGGAGCCGGAGAACGACAGGTTCTATTTTGAAGGCCGCATGGAGCCGGAGGAGGTTTCGGAGACCCTGCCCTGGGATATCGCCGTGTCCTACCGTTTAAACGGCGTGGAGCGGAGGCTGGAGGAACTGGCCCATGAAAAGGGCGTCTTAAAAATCTCCATTGACGCGGTGCCCAACACCGGTACCAGCGAATATTTCAGAAATAATATGACCATGGAGATCGCCGCCGTGGTGGACATGGACCAGAACCTCAGCGTGGAGGCTCCGGGAGCCCAGATCCAGTCCATCGGCAGCATGAAGACCGTGCTGTTTATGGTGATGCCCGGGGAGGAGCAGCATTTTGAGCTGGAGATCGGCAGCAATGACCTGGAGTTTTCCGGTCTGCTGTTTCTCATGGCTCCGGTGACCATCAGCCAGCTGGAGCGGCTGGAGGATCTTAGGAAGGCCAGGGACACGGTGAAGGATTCTGCAGACGCCATCGGGGACAGCCTGGACGTGGTCCTGGACAGTCTGGACGGACTCCAGGGAGGCCTGGGGAGCACGGTGGAGGGCCTGGGACAGCTGGACCGGTCCCGACAGATCCTTTCAGACGCCAAGGGAGGGATCTATGTGGACGCCGATCAGGCCCTGGCTCTTTTAAAGGAGCTGTCTGACCGGGGGATCCCCTTCCCGGCCTATGTGGAGGAGGCCAGAAAGGCCCTGGAGGATATGAATGGGGAATTAAATTCCATGAACACCTCGGTCCAGGCCCTGGACGACCAGCTGGAGAGCCTGGGCTACGGGCTTAAGCATGTGACCATGGACTTAAACGATACCGCAGATCTTCTTTATGATACCCGCCATGATGTGGGAGATCTGGAGGATGGGCTGGCAAGGCTCAGGAAGGATCTGGAGGAGCTGAAGGAGAAAAAAGAGGCCGTCAGGAAGCGGGTGGCAGAGCTTAAGAAAGTGATCGCCAGATTAAAGGAGCTCCAGGAGCAGATCCAGGGCCATGGAGACGTTCTGGGGATCTCCGACCAGGAACGGGAGGAACTGATGGAGCAGCTTTCCGGATTCTACGGCGGCTTTGCGGATGAGGGCTGGGAGAAGTATGAAGCGATTACAGCCAGCGGCTCCGACGCGGTCGGGGACGCTCTCGGAGACCTGGCCGGCGTGGGGACCGAGATCGCCGGAAAAGGGCTTTCCAGGCTGATCGGGGCCCTGGAGGCCCTGGTGGGAGCGGCTGAAAAGCCATCCAGGCTGGAATCCATGATCGGATCTGTGACCCAGTCCATTTCCACCCTGGAGCATATCATTTACCGGGTACACCGGGACGGGGAATCCCTGGAAAATGTCCTGAGCGATACGGGCGATGTGGCCGATACCCTGAGGCATACAGCGGCCACGGGCCAGAGTCTGGTGGAGCATGTGGACCGGATCACCGGGATCTTAAATACATATCACGGCACAGCCTCTTCGTCCCTTAAGGATACGGGGCTTCTGATCGACAGCGCCGTGCGGGGGACGGACGCCATGCACACCCTGCTTTCCAACGTGGAGGAAAGCCTTAAAAAAGCCGGAGAGCCCCTGGATGCAGGAACGAAAAAGACCATTGAGGGCTTAAGCTCCGCCCTTTCCGCAGCTCTTTCCGGGCTTTCTGAGACCGGAGTGATCCGGGATGCGAAAAATACCGTGGAGGATCTGGCTGATGAAAAATGGGAGGAATATACGGGAGAGGATATGACCATTCTCAATGCCGATATCCATGCAGAAAAGGTTTCCTTTACCTCCGGGGAGAATCCGGAGCCCCAGAGCCTCCAGATCATCCTGCGGACGGAGGGCACAAAGGAAACAGAGGAAGACAGTGTACCGGCCATGAGTGAGGATTTCCAGGCTGAGGGAAACATCTTCCAGCGTCTCTGGAGCATCCTGGTGAGGATCGCAGAGGCTGTGGCCGGAGTTTTCCGGGGATAGTGGAGAAATGTAAGGAGTCCGTAAGCAAACGTTAAAATATGGAAGGGGGAATTCTGGTATAATGTCCAAAGATCCAGAGAAAGGAGGGCGCATGGAATTTATGGAAAACAATGAGAACCAAAGACAGAAAGCGGCCGCCTCCCGCTTCTCCATCGTCCAGGGAGATATCACAACGTTTGCTGTGGACGCCATTGCCAACGCGGCCAATACCAGCCTTCTGGGCGGAGGCGGAGTGGACGGCGCCATCCACCGGGCGGCAGGTCCGGAGCTTTTGGCAGAATGCCGGACCCTGGGCGGCTGTGCCACCGGCCAGGCAAAGCTCACAGGCGGTTACCGGCTTCCAGCCCATTTCGTGCTCCATACGCCGGGGCCTGTCTGGAACGGCGGAGGAGAGGGAGAGGAATCTCTGTTAAAAAGCTGTTACGAAAGCTGCCTTAAGCTGGCGGCAGAGAATGGATGCAAAACCGTGGCCTTTCCGTCCATCAGTACGGGGATCTATGGATTTCCCCTGGAGAAGGCCGCTCCCATCGCCGTGGGGACCATTCTCCGGTTTTTGGAGGACCACCAGGATATGGAGGTGCAGATGGTCTGCTTTGACGGCCGGACCAGGGCCGCTTATGAGGAGGCGTTTAAGGACTGGGGATAAACGGAGGGAGGAGGAAGGAAAATGGGAATTCTTGGAAATGTTTTATGGTTTATTTTTGGAGGAGCCATCGGGGGCCTAAGCTGGTGCCTGACGGGCTGCCTCTGGTGCATCACTGTCATTGGGATCCCGGTGGGGCTCCAATGCTTTAAGCTGGCGTCCTTAAGCTTTTTCCCTTTTGGGAAGGAGGTCCGGTACGGCGGAGGCGCAGGCTCCTTTCTTCTGAATGTGATCTGGCTTCTGGTATCGGGGCTTCCCCTGGCCCTGGAGCATGTGGCCATGGGCCTGCTCCTCTGTGTGACCATTCTGGGGATCCCCTTCGGTCTCCAGCAGTTTAAGCTGGCAAAGCTGGCTCTCCTGCCCTTTGGGGCAGAGGTGGTCATCCTGTGATCAGACTGGAACGGAAAAAGCCGTCCGGCTTCCGGCCGGAGTACGTTTTCACACGTATTCCGGAGGTGGAAGCCGGACGGCTTTTTATATTTGGCAGGATCCCGCCATGCAGAAGCTACATGGCTGCGGGCATGAATACATTGATGCCGGGGCCGATGGGAAGGTCTAAAAGCATCCAGGCAACCAGTAAGAGGATCCAGAAGACCTCCAGGATCACGGCTACCATCAGGTTGCAGGAGATGATCTGGCCGATCTTTAAGTTCTTATCGTACTTGGCCTGGGCCACGCTTAAAAGCATCCAGAGATAAGCGGAGGTGGGGCCGAAGAGGTTTCCAGCGGAGTCGCCCAGACGATAAATGATCTGGGTAAAGCCGGGATGGTAGTCCAGCAGCAGGAACATGGGAACGAAGATCGGAGCGAAGATCGCCCATTTTGCAGAGCCGGAGCTGAAGAATACGTCCACCAGGGTTACGAGGATAATGAAGCCAATGCACATGGGGATCCCCGTAAAGCCAATGCTTTCCAGGAAATCTGCGCCTGCAATGGCGGACATGGCTCCCAGGTTGGTCCAGGAGAACAGACCCTGGAACTGTCCGCAGAAGAAACAGAAGCCCACGTAGGTACCCATGGCAGCCATCTGTTTTACAATGGCCTTATGGATGTCCACCAGACCCTTAAAGTTTCCGGAGGCATAGCCGTAGGAAACGCCCGCGATGACGAACAGAAGGAAGATAATGGGGATCAGGCCCTTTAAGAACGGAGAACCGATGAGGCCGCCGTCTTCGGCTGCAATGACTCCTGTGAAGAACAGGACCAGCAGACAGGCCACATAGACCAGGGTCGAGATCCCGGAGGCCCGGAGCCCCTTTTTCTCAGACGGAGTCAGGTCTTCCATTTTTTCCAGTTCGCCGTGGTAAACGCCGAATCTGGGCTCCACGATCTTCTGTACAAGGATTCCGATAACGACTACACAGAGAACAGTGGAAGCGATCTTAAAGATCCAGTTGCAGGTCACGTCCACGGTAAAAGCGGAATCTCCCATAAAGGAAGCCAGGGTATCGTTGGTGATCCCCATAAGGAGCGTATCCGTACCGGAGATGACCGGATTGGCGGCGTAGCCCACCTGGGCTCCGATATAGCCGCAGATCATACCGGCCACCGGATGCTTTCCAACACCCATGAAGGCCATGGCAGCCAGGGGCGGTACCATAACGCTGGCGGCGTCGGAGGCCAGGTTTCCGATGATGCCGATGAGCACGCATACATAGGGGACCAGGGCAGCGGGAACATTTTTCATGGAGCTTCTTAAAAGAGAATTGAGCATCCCGGCTTCCTCACAGATACCGGTGCCGATGGTCATGGTAAGCACAAGACCAAGGGGGGCGAAGCCGGTGAAGTTTTTCACCATATTGTCCAAGAACCAGAGAAGGCCTTCTTTTGAAAAGAAGTTCTTTGACATGACGATCTCTCCGGTGGCCGGATTGGTGAGACTGGTGCCCAGGAAGGTGAAGATCGTTCCCAGGATGGCCACAATAAAGAACAGGAACACGAACAGCATGGTCGGCGGCGGCAGCTTATTGCAGACAGTCTCAACTCCGTCCATGAAACGGGCCAGCAACGGTTTCTTCTCTACGGTCTTTTCTTTCATGGCGTTTCCCCCTTTGTAATAGATTGAAAAAAGTATGTTGAATACTATACCATAATACCATATATTGTGCAAAAAATCCAGCAAAGTTTTCAATATTTAGCGGATAATTAACGCATTATATTGAAAACATCCGATTAAAAAATGGAATACGTAAACGATTCGGAATGTTATGAATGTTTTGAAACGGATCCGGAACATGACGCTGCCAGTCTTGAAAATCCGACGGGATTGTAGTAAAATTAACATTGTATGCAGCTGCGCAGAATGCGCTGGGACAGGCAACAGATTCAATAAGAAAAGGAGAATGAGATCCGTGTATATTACCGACGATATCATTTATGCAGGCGTCAACGACCACCAGGTGGATCTGTTTGAGGGACAGTATCGGGTCCCCAACGGAATGGCCTACAATTCCTATGTGATAAAAGATGAAAAAATTGCCGTTATGGATACGGTGGATGGAAAATTCACCCATGAATGGCTGGACAATGTGGAGAAAGCCCTGGCAGGAAGAAAGCCGGATTATCTGGTGGTCCAGCATATGGAGCCGGACCACTCAGCTAATATCCAGAATTTTATGAAGGCTTATCCAGAGGCAGTGATCGTGGCCAATGCAAAGACCTTCTGTATGGTTGGGAATTTCTTCCGCTCCATGGATTTAGAAGGCCGGACCCTGGAGGTGAAAAACGGGGACAGCCTTTCCCTGGGAAAACATGTGTTAAATTTTGTATTTGCTCCCATGGTCCACTGGCCGGAGGTCATGGTGACCTATGACAGCACGGATAAGGTCCTGTTTTCTGCCGATGGCTTCGGAAAATTCGGGGCTCTGGATGTGGAAGAGGACTGGGATGACGAGGCGAGACGGTATTATATCGGGATCGTGGGCAAGTACGGGGCACAGGTGCAGAACCTGTTAAAGGCGGCCTCTGCGCTGTATATCCAGACCATCTGCCCCCTGCACGGACCGGTGTTAAAGGAAAATCTGGGCCACTACCTGGAAAAATACCATACCTGGTCTTCCTACGGGGTGGAGGACGACGGCGTGGTCATCGCTTATACATCCGTATATGGAAATACGAAAAAGGCGGCTGAGACGCTGGCAGCGAAGCTGACGGAAAAAGGATGCCCCAAAGTGGTCTTATGCGATCTGGCCCGGATGGATATGTCAAAGGCTGTGGAAAACGCTTTCCGTTACGGCAAGCTGGTACTGGCCACCACCACCTATAATGCCGATATCTTCCCCTTCATGCGGGAATTCATCGACCATCTGACGGAGCGGGGCTTTAAAAAGCGCACGGTGGGACTGATGGAAAACGGCTCCTGGGCTCCCATGGCAGCAAAGATCATGAAGGGAATGCTGGAGGGCTCCAAGGACATCACCTGGCTCAATACGACTGTAAAGATCACCTCCTCCTTAAGCGAGGATAATTTAAAGGAGATCGACACCATGGCCGAGGAGCTGTGCCGGGAGTATATCGCCAGATCCGATGAAAAGGCCAATAAGCACGACATGACCGCTTTATTTAAGATCGGCTACGGTCTTTATGTGGTCACCTCCAACGACGGGACCAGGGATAATGGCCTGATCGTGAATACGGTGAGCCAGCTGACGGATAATCCGTTCCGGGTGGCGGTGAACATCAATAAGGCCAATTATTCCCATCATGTGATCAAAAAGACAGGGATCTTAAACGTCAACTGCCTGTCTGTGGAAGCGCCCTTTGAGGTATTCCAGAATTTCGGCTTCCAGAGCGGCCGGAACGTGGACAAATTTGAAAGCTGGGAGACATGCCGGTCCGATAACGACCTGGTGTTCCTTCCCAAGTACATCAACGCCTTCATGTCCTTAAAGGTGGAACAGTACGTGGATCTGGATACTCACGGCATGTTCATCTGTACCGTTACAGAGGCCCGCGTCATGAGCGATAAGGAGACCATGACCTATACGTATTACCAGAAGAATGTGAAGCCGAAGCCGGAAACAGACGGCAAAAAGGGCTTTGTCTGCAAGATCTGCGGATACATTTATGAGGGAGATACCCTTCCCGACGACTATATCTGTCCCTTATGCAAGCATGGAGCCGCGGATTTTGAGCCCATCGGGTAAATATCAGGTTTTTCTTGCAATCTGGAAAAATCGTGGTATGATAATACCATGCACATCAGATGTGCCGGGGCCGCACAGAAAGGCGGAACCGTAAACTGAATATGGAAAAAGAGGGAGCTTGCCGCGGCAGGCTGAGAGGGAATGAAGGAACGATTCCGACCTGTTGAACCTGATACGGATAATGCCGGCGTAGGAATGAAGCGAGTCATTGGAGGAACTTATCCGTTTGGGATAGGTTCCTTTTTTTCATGTTTCTTTCCTCTTTTTCAAAAATCATGGAAGGAGAGCGGATATGGATTACACAACACAGATGGACGCGGCCAGAAAGGGGATCATTACCCGGGAAATGGAGCTGGTGGCCAGAAAAGAGAAGAGGACGGCGGAGGAGATCCGTCAGTGGGTGGCAGAGGGCCGGGCGGCCATTCCCTGCAACCGGGTCCATAAGGCCCTGGATCCCAACGGCATCGGCTCCATGCTGAAGACGAAGATCAATGTGAACCTGGGGACCTCCAGAGACTGCATGGATCTGGACACGGAGGTGGAGAAGGTGAACCGGGCCGTGGCCATGGGAGCGGAAGCGATCATGGATCTCAGCTCCTTTGGAGATACCCGCGTTTTCCGGAGACGGCTCACAGCAGAATGTCCGGCTATCATCGGCACCGTACCGATTTACGACGCTGTGGTATATTATCACAAGGCCTTAAAGGAGATCACCACCGAAGAGTGGCTGGATATCGTCCGGATGCACGCGGAGGACGGCGTGGACTTTATGACCATCCACTGCGGCATCAACCGGTCAACGGCAAAGCGCTTTAAAGAAAACAGGCGTCTCACCAATATCGTTTCCCGGGGCGGCTCCATTATCTTTGCGTGGATGGAGATGACGGGGAAGGAAAACCCGTTTTATGAGCATTTTGACGACATTCTGGAGATCTGCCGGGAGTACGACGTGACCTTAAGCCTGGGAGACGCCTGCCGTCCGGGGTGTCTTAAGGACGCCAGCGATATTTCCCAGATCGAGGAATTAGTGACCCTGGGAGAGCTGACAAGACGGGCCTGGGAAAAGGATGTCCAGGTGATCATCGAGGGGCCGGGCCATATGCCCTTAAACCAGATCGAGGCCAATATGCGGATCCAGAAGGAGATCTGCAAGGGAGCCCCGTTTTATGTTCTGGGACCGCTGGTGACCGACGTGGCCCCCGGATATGACCATATTACGGCGGCCATTGGAGGAGCCCTGGCAGCAGCGGCAGGCGCGTCCTTCCTCTGCTATGTGACTCCGGCGGAGCATTTAAGGCTTCCCAATGTGGACGATGTAAAGGAGGGGATCATCGCGTCCCGGATCGCTGCCCATGCGGCGGATATCGCCAAGGGGATCCCGTCGGCCATGGACTGGGACAATGAAATGAGCCTGGCAAGAAAAAATCTGGACTGGGAGAAGATGTTTTCCCTGGCCATTGATCCGGAAAAGGCCAGACGGTACCGGGCAGAGGCAAAGCCGGAAAAGGAAGATACATGCTCCATGTGCGGGAATTTCTGCGCGGTAAAGAATATGAACCGGATCCTGGATGGAGAGATCGTAAATATTTTTGAAGAGTAGGGGGAGAGGGTCATGAAGATTTCTTTGAAAAAAACAGTAACAGCGGCCATGCTGGCGGCGCTGACCGTGGCGTTATCGGGCTTTTATATCCCCATCGGGGTATCCAAATGCTATCCCATCCAGCATATGGTCAACGTTTTGTGCGCTGTATTTTTAGGCCCAGGCTACGGAGTCATGGCGGCCTTCTGTACCTCTCTGATCCGGAACCTCATGGGAACCGGAAGCCTTCTGGCCTTTCCGGGGAGCATGGTGGGGGCGCTGCTCTGCGGCATCCTGTATGAGAAAACGGGAAAGCTGCTGCCCACATACCTGGGAGAGGTAATTGGAACAGGCGTCCTGGGCGGGATGCTCTGCTATCCGGTGGCAGTGGTCCTCATGGGAAAAGAGGCGGCGCTTTTTACGTATGTGATGCCCTTCCTTATGAGCACCTGCTGCGGGACCATCATGGCTGCGGCCTTTGTGGGAGTGCTGGAAAAGAGCCATGTGATCTCTTATATCCGGGGAGTTATGGGGGACGCATAAACGAAAAAAAGCGATGGAAAGAAAGTGCTCCGGTCATATGGCTGGAGCATTTTTTATTTGATAGGAAATTCCTATCAAATAAAAAAGCACTTCGTGCAGAATCGCACTGCGGCGGTATGGAATTTCGTCGCAAATGCGACCCGCCGCAGGCGGAGAATCCTGCAAGAGCAGGATTCTTTTTTACCTTTAGAAACGGATTTTAGCGGTAGTATACGGTATCCCTCATGGTAAAGGAGCCCTCATTGGAGAATTTGATGCTTCTGGAATGGAGGGAGTCTTTATATTCCAGGGAATTTACCTTTTTAAAGCTGTAGATCCCGTCAAAGGAGCCGTCCTCGTCATAGTACATACCCACCAGGCTGTCGTCAGCGCCCAGATTTAACTCCATATAATCGCCGTCTTCAGAAGTATAAGTTCCGATCAGATCGTAAGCATCATATTCATAGGAAACTTCACCGGAGTTCTCTCCCTCTTCCTCATCGTTTCCGGCGTTTTCTTCCAGGTTGAACTGGAGCTGTACGCCTCCGTCCACGATCCAGGCCCCGTCCTTATTGACCTGGTAGTTATCCGGTGTGGTCGTATCTGAGAGCATGTAGCCGTCGTTTCCAAAGTAATAGCATTCAAAGGTACCGTCCTTATTTCCGTCCAGCCATTTCCATTCGGCTGCGGGATTGGAGCCGTCGTCGTTGAGCCACCACCAGCCGGTGTCATTGGATTTCCATTCTCCTGCAAAGGCGGTGAGGCCTGCGGCTGCGGTCATTGCTGTGGTTAAGACCAGGGTCATGATTTTTTTCTTCATATTAAAATCCTCCTAAAGCTATGTAAGTTTGTGTTTCATTTTCTTATAGCATCATAGTAACAAAGGTATGTGTAGAAATTGTGAAATCTTTTAGGAAAAAATGGGAGATTTATGTGGCAAATTTATGGCAGATTTGCTATGCTGTATGTGGAATAAATTTTTATAGGAGGATACAGATGGAATATAAGGTTTCAGAACAGGTACGCCAGAAATTTGACGCCCTCGTAAAAGACGAAAAGGTTCAGAAGGCACTGAAGTTTATGGAAGAAGACCAGGATGCGGTCATCGACCGTCAGATCGAGCTGACCCTGATCCCCGCCCCCACCTACCATGAGCAGAAGAAGGCAGAACGTATGCTGGAAATGTTTAAGGAAGAGGGGCTTTCTGACTGTCACATTGACGAATACGGCAACTGTGTGGGGATCCGTAAGGGCACCGGCGGCGGAAAAACGACCCTGGTGGAAGGCCATATGGATACTGTATTCGCCCTGGATACAGAGCTTAAGATCGTCCGGGAGGACGGCTTTATCAAATGTCCCGGAATCGTAGACGATACAAGAGGCTGTGCGGCCGTTCTTTCCACGATCCGGGCTTTAAACGCCGCCGGGATCCAGACAAAGGGGGATATCCACTTTGTGGGAACGGTACAGGAGGAAGGGACCGGCGCTTTAAAGGGAATGAAGTATTATGTGGACCATCATCCGGAGCTGGAGGCCAGCATTTCCGTGGACGGACCCGGCTACCAGGAGATCACTTATGAGGCCACAGGCATCCAGACGTATGAGGTGAACTTCAACGGAATCGGCGGCCATGCGTGCGGCATGTTTGGAAAGGTGGCAAACCCGCTCCATGCGGCGGCCAGAGCCATTGCCAAGATCTCGGAATTCCGTGTTCCCGCAGATCCCATGACGACATTTGCAGTGACCAACTTCCATGCGGGAAGCTTTGAGGCGGTCCATGCCATCGTTCCCACAGCCCAGATCCGTTTTAACTTCCGTTCCAATTCCCAGGAGGAGCTGGAGAAGCTCCGTGACCGGATCTTTGCCGCCATCGACGAGGCATGTAAGGAGGAGACAGACCGCTGGGGCATGGATACCATCACATATGAAGTGAAGCATATCTGTGACGTCAACGCCGGTCATCAGGATTCCCACGCGTCCATCGTGGAGGGAGCCATGGCGGCGGCAGAATTCCTTGGCTGTGCAGAGCCGAAGCTTGGAAACGGCGGCTCCACCAACTGCAACCGGGCCCTGGAAGCCGGACTTCCGGCGGTCTGTCTGGGAGGCGGCTGTGATTATGACTGCCAGTGCCATACCCTGGACGAGCAGTTTAAGGTGGAGGATGCCTTCAAGGGCTGCCAGCAGACGCTCCTCATGACTCTGCTCTGCGCCGGAACAGAAATGACGGAAAGCATCATTTAGCTTGCGCCGCCAGGCAGAAGGAAGTATTCTGATAAGGCTGGTATATTATAGGAAAAGAGGGAGATACAGATGGAAAAGAACAGCACTGAGTTTATGCAGCAGGTATATGATCTGGCAACCGGAGCCTATAATCCTGGAAGCAGCATCGTGGCAGAGAATGCCTTTGTGGAAAATGTGTTCAGTGAGGGCTCTGTCTGTGCAGAGGCTTACAGGGAGGTGTATGCCGCCGGAGAGCGCCTGTGCAGACGTCTGGGCGTGCAGTTCGGCGACGATGTGGACGTGGAGGCCATTGTGGACAACATGATGGAGATCCAGAGGGAGATCGGCCTTAAGATGTACGAATACGGCTGGTATTTTGCCAAAGGCGGAGACGGGATCCATAAGGTATAGGAGTGTGTCATGGCTTTTTTGGAGGATCTGAAGGGATTTTACGGAACTGGCGAGAAAAACCGGGCGGGTCAGAGCCTGGAGGAATTTCTGGACAGGTATGATCCCAGAAAATATGACTGTCCCAGCTGTACCACGGATATTGTGGCGGTACAGTGTGATGAGCCGCTCCGGTCCTGGGGGCAGCCCTTAAAGCTTCTTCTTGTTAAACGGGGCAATCATCCAAGCATTGGCTGGTATGCCACGCCGGGCGGCTTTGTGGAGCTTAAGGAGGATCTTTATGAGGGTGCGGCCAGAGAGCTTCAGGAGGAGACCGGAGTGACGGGACTTCCGCTCCAGCAGCTTCGTACCTGGGGCGCTTATGACAGGGATCCCCGGTGGCGGGTGATCACGACCTCGTTCCTGGCTCTGGCGGAAGGCGATCTGCCGGTGAGGGCCGGCGACGATGCGGCGGATGCGCTGTGGATGGATGTGTCGCTCCGTCTGGTCTCGGAGGAGGACGGGCAGCAGCGGAAGGAGATCTGGGAGCTTTGCCTGGACCATGAAGAACGGAAGGTCCATGTGGCGGCCCGGGTAGAGCGTACATATTTCCCGGACGCCGTGCTTCCCAGGGAAAGGTACAGGCTCCTGTGGGCGGACGGCCTGGCTGTGGACCACGGCTGCATCATCACCCAGGCGCTTCTTTATCTGAAGGAGCGGCTGGAGGAGAGGACAGGCGGAAAGACAGTCCGTTAAATAGGAAGGCCGGCATGTGATCCCGAAAGGAACGGCATGCCGGTTTTTCTGATGTTTTAAGGCTTTATGCGGGCGGCCGCGTCTGGCTGCCGGTAAAGATATCTGGGAAGCCCGTTTTCCATGATCCGTTCCGGTTCACCCTGGATCAGCGGCAGGATATAGGGAAGGAAGCTGTCTGTTACGTCAGAACCGCCCTGAGAGATCCATTCTGCCGGAAATTTCTTTTCCTGGTTGCAGATCCGTCCCACCGGCTCCAGGTAGCAGGAAAGCTCGTAGGGGGCATCGGAGGTCCGCTGGAAGGCTGCCATTTTTCCTGTTTCCCCGGAAAGGGCGGCGCGGACTCCGAAGGCGCCTGCCATGGCAGACTCCTCGATATCTGTTCTGGAGGCCAGCATCCCGCTGCATCTCTGGCTTACATTGAGCTCAATGGAGCGGACCTTGACGTGGAACCGGTCACGGACGAAGGATTCCAGGACCTCTCCGCAGCCGGTGAGCATTTTGTGTCCGAAGGAATCCAGCTTTGCGGCGTCGGAATATTCGCAGATAAAGGTTCCTCCGGCGTCGGCAATGCCCTCGGAAACGCAGACGACCACATTGGCTGTTTTTTCAAAGGCATGCTCCAGATCCTGGTAAAAGGCCTCAAGCTCAAAGGGAGCCTCGGGGAGGTAGATGAGGATAGGGTTGTCTCCCTCATATTTTCTTGCCAGCTTTGAGGCAGCTGTGAGCCAGCCGGCGTGGCGTCCCATGATCTCGATGATTGTCACAGATCTCTGCTGGTATACAGAGGCGTCCAGGACGATCTCCCGGACCGTGGAGGCCACATATTTTGCAGCGCTGCCGAAACCGGGCGTATGGTCTGTGAGCACCAGATCGTTGTCAATGGTCTTGGGAATGCCGATGAACCGTACATCGCTGCCGGTCCGGGCAGCAAAGCGGGAAAGCTTATCCACCGTATCCATGGAGTCGTTTCCTCCCACATAGAGGAAATATCCGATGTTCATTTCGCGGAGATTATCAAAAACAGCGGAATAGACAGCGTCCGTCAGATCCTCCGGGAGCTTAAAGCGGCAGGACCCCAGATAAGCGGCGGGCGTCAGCCGGAGGAGCTTCAGCTCTTCCTCGCTGAGGGCAGTCAGATCTGTGACCTGGTCCGCAAGGAAGCCCTCAATGCCGTTGAGCATCCCATAGACACGGCCCTCCTGCCCTGCCTCCTTCCATGCCTGTACTGCGCCGCAGAGGCTGGCGTTTATGACGGCGGTGGGGCCGCCGGACTGTCCGATCACTAAATTCTTCATAATAAATCCATTCTCTCCATTCTAGTGCGATTTAGAGTCAGTACTTCTTACTGCCGGCGGTGGGATCATTTATCTCCGGGCCGGCGTGCTGTACGGAAATATTATAATACAGGAAGAAAGAAAATCAATCAATTTTTTCAGGCTGGTATAGATCTGGGAAAAGCGGCAATAATAGGAGTATCACCAAAGAGAAAGATTAATACTTATCCTCCCCTTTTTAACCGGCTCCGGTACGAAGTTCGTACTGGGGCTGGTTTTTTTTCACTATTGAACCAATGGTTCAAGACAACGCGGCTGATTTCGTGTATGATAGAAGCAGATGAAAAGAATCTGGAAGGACAGGCAGGTGATGGGATGGTAAAGATATCGAAAGAGGAGACAGGAAAAAGGATACGCAGACTCCTGGCAGAGAGCGGGATCACAGTCCGGGATGTGCAGGAGGAGCTGGAGCTGGACAGTCCCCAGTCTGTTTACAAATGGCTGAAAGGGAAGGCTCTCCCTTCTCTGGATAATCTCCTGGTCCTGGGATGTATGCTGGATCTGCCTGTGGAGCAGCTTCTGGTCCTGGAGGGGAAGGAGGATGAGGAGATCGTACAGAGGAGGAAAAGGTGGGTCAAAAAACGCCCGCATATTCTGTGCGCCTATGTCCTCAGGACCCACAGGAACCTGGAACGGATCCAGATGATACTGAGTGATACCAGGACCGACTGGAAGCCGGAGAAGCGCAGTGGGATCTGGAAGGAGGCTCCAGAACCAGAAAACGGAAGGAATTCCTTTAATCCAGAAGCTCCGCGTAGGTGACGTTGAGGACCTTGGCCAGGGCCTTCAGCTCAATGTCTGTTATAAAGCGTTTGCCGCTTTCCATCCGATGGATCGCATTTTTATCAATATCAAGGCCTTGTACCTGGAGCATATCGGCCAGCTTCCTCTGGGAGACATTTTTCATCTCCAGGCGCAGCTTCCGTATTTTTTGTCCGCATATATTATTTAGTCCGTGTTCTGATTTGTTTTTGTACATCGCTTTCTCCCCTCAAGACATTCACTGATTGTCAGTAAGATAAATATATGTTAAGATGGACCGGGAGATGACATTTACTAGATGTCGAAAATAGATTTTATTAAAAGAAAGAGGGGTTCATTCATGAATTATAAGGAACTGGCAGAAAAAGCCCGTGAAATAAAAGCCGGCGGAGAGAGATTCCTTGCACAGTATGAAAATGAGATCGTGGATTTTCTGAGAGAGGATGCAGAAGACGCGGAGAGCCGCCTGCAGAAGGAGATCTTTTTTGAATTTCTGGATAATCTCCATGGAATGTGCCATCTGGCAGAATATATGGGACTGGAGGTCGTAAAGGAGGGGGTTCTGGGTCTGGACAGCCAGGGAGAGATGACGCTGGACGGCGATATCCTGCCGCTGATGACAGAAGTAGAGGTGAAGCTGTATGACAAGGAGGAGGAGCAGGAGATCTGGACCAGGACCTATGTGGCCGGGGCAAAGAAGCGGTATCTGGTGGGAATCGACCGGTCCTGCCCGCTAATTGGAATGCGGGCACGTATGCGTGGATAAAAAAGGGGTATAATAGGGCCAGAGGTGATGAAATGAGATCGATCTGGTCCATAAACGACATACAGAAGAAAGATAAACGGGAACCTTTTCCAGAGCACATTTCTGCGGCCGTGATCGGAGGGGGGATGGCAGGGATCCTTTGTGCATGGTTCCTTATGGAAAGCGGTGTGGATACAGTAGTCCTGGAGGCAGGGACCGTTGGGAGCGGGCAGACGGAAGGGACCACGGCTAAGATCACATCCCAGCATGGACTGATCTACAGCAGACTGACAGAGACCATGGGGGCAGAAGCTGCGGCCCGGTATGCCCAGGCCAGCCAGACAGCTATCGATCAGTATGAGCGGATCGTGGATTCTGCGGGGATCCAGTGCGGTTTTAAAAGGCTGCCCTCCTATCTGTATACAGAATGCGGGGAGGGGATGAAAAAGCTGGAGCAGGAGCGTTCTGCCGCTGTGAGGGCCGGTATACCGGCCTCTATCGTATATGATACCGGCCTTCCCTTTCCGGTGAAAATGGCTCTGCGGTATGAAAATCAGGCCCAGTTTGATCCCATTGGTTTTTTATACGGCCTGTCGGATTCCTTAAAGATCTGCCAGTATACCAGAGTCCTGCAGGTAAAAGGTCATGAGATACGGACTGACCGGGGAACTGTGAAGGCAGACCATATTGTTTTTGCATCGCATTTTCCGTTTCCCCGCTGGCCGGGCTTTTACTCAGCCAGGATGCACCAGGAAAGAAGCTATGTACTGGCTCTGGAAACAGAGGACTGGGACTTGGGGGGAATGTATTATGGGATCGATCCGGATGGACTTTCCTTCCGGAATGCCGGTGAACTGGTGCTTGTGGGCGGTATGGGACACCGGACAGGAGAGGGCAGGATCAAGGATCCCTATGGGGAGCTTGAGAAAAGAGCGGGGAATATCTGGAAAAAAGCCGAGATAAAGGCGTCCTGGTCGGCCCAGGACTGCATGACTCTGGATTCAGTCCCCTATATTGGCGTTTTCTCAAGGCTTCGTCCGTACTGGCTTGTGGCCACAGGATTCGGAAAATGGGGAATGACCAATTCTATGGTTTCCGCCATGGCGGTCTGTGATGCGGTTACTGGACAGAGTATGAAGGAATGGGAGCTGTTTTCTCCCCAGAGAAAAACTTTTTCAGCCTCATATAAAACTTTTGTGAAAGAAATGGGACATTCCATTAAGAATCTGGCTGTATTGGGAGGACCAAGATGTCCCCATCTGGGCTGCCGGCTCCAGTGGGATCCAGCAGAGAGGACCTGGGACTGTCCCTGCCATGGGTCCAGATTCCGGGCAGACGGAGAACTTCTGGATGAACCTTCAAAAAAGAATATAAAAAATCCCGGCTGTTAAAATACAGCCGGGAAATCCGGAACCCAGATCATTTTAAGGAGCTTCCAACGGTCCGACACTCTGGATCTCTCTGGATTGACGATGCAGGAGCCATCAGCGCTCCTGTTTTTTAAATACAGACTTTGGCTGTTTACAGATCGGGCACTTCCAATCATCGGGAAGCTCCTCAAAGGGAGTTTCCCCTTCATATACATATCCGCATACGGAGCAGACATAGGCTGTCTTTGGAATGGTTTCTTCCTCCTTCAGATAAGTAGGAGCATTTTTGGGGCTCTTTCCCTTTACCACAGTATGATAATAGGAATAGGTCATTGCCGGAGCATTTTCCAGGTTATCGGCATCCAGAACCTTTCCAAGGAAAACTGTGTGGCTGTCGGTCTCCATTTTGTTGACGACCTGGCACACGATATACGCGCAGGCATCCTCGATCACTGGGAGGCCTTCAACAGTCTTATAGGAAACAGAATCAAATTTATTGACGTTTTTTCCTGACTGGAATCCAAAGGTCCCGATGATCCCAGGATCCGTGTTTTCAGAAAGGATGGAAATAGCAAATTTTCCGGTTCTTTCAATGCAGGAATTGGTAAAGTTGTCATGGTTGATGCTGATGGCAATGGACGCCGGATCGGATGTGATCTGCATGGCGCTGTTGGCGATACAGCCCGTAGGCCGGTCCCCATCCAGGGAAGAGATCAGATAGACGCCATAAGAAAGTTTTCGGAATGCGGATTTGTTCATACTAAGCCCTCCTGTGATCACTTGTGTTATGCAGTTATTTCTTTTTCGCTGGCGGATATTCGTCCCGGATCTCGTCTGCGAGGCGCTCGATCATCTGCTTTTTCAGATACACATCGAAGGCAAGCTCACAAATGAAGGAAAAGAGCTGGAGCGCATCCTTCTCACCGGGATCTTCCACGTCGGAAAAGGTTTTTTCTGCTGTTTCAAATTTTGCTTTTACGTCATCCTTTAATTTATCCATCTGGCTGTGTTCCATGGTAAATACCTCTGTATATACCTGGGACAGAGGAAGCGGAGCTTCACCGAAGTGGTGCTCTGTGATATAGGACAGAATGGTCTCAATATCGTTAAAGTTCAGCAGATTCTTAAAGTAATAAATAAATACCAGAAGCAGGATATGATCCTGGGTGTATTTTTTACGTACCGGAGAGGGAAGGAGGTTGTTTTTGGCATAGTTATTGATCATAGTCTTTGTGAGTACCTTGTCCTCCGGATATCGCTTCAGCTCCCTCAGGTGTTTCTCCATAAAGGTAGTTACCTGGTCCATGTAAAGGTCGATCTGCGGGATATCTTCAACTTTTATGTGATCCAGACTGTTCAGGTGCTGGAACAGTCCTTCTAAGCGTTCTTCATTGGTTTTCATGGTGAAACTCCTTTCAATACTTATTATATAGTATTAAAAACTAGATGACAAGAGACAAATACGATTTTCTCGTTTTATTGGACAGCATCCAGGGAATCTGGTATAATACGAATCTGACAAGAAAGGGGAATATCATGAAGAGTTTTGAGACACTGAACCCAATGCAGCAGCAGGCTGTTTTACATACAGAGGGTCCCCTCCTGGTACTGGCAGGAGCCGGATCCGGAAAAACGAGGGCATTGACCCACCGGGTCGCCTATCTGATCGAGGAAAAAAATGTGTCGCCCTGGAATATCCTGGCGATCACCTTTACGAATAAAGCGGCAGGAGAAATGCGGGAACGGGTCAACGGGCTGATCCCCCAGGGAGCGGACAGCGTATGGGTCAGCACCTTCCACTCGCTTTGCGTCCGGATCCTCAGACGTTTCATTGAAAATCTGGGGTACGAGTCCAGCTTCTCTATTTATGACACCGATGACCAGAAAACACTGATGAAGCAGATCTTTAAGGAACGGGAGATCAATGGAAAGCTGTATAAGGAGCGCGGAGTGCTGGGGATCATTTCTTCGGCCAAGAATGATCTGGTCACGCCGGAGGAGTTTGCCCTGGAGAGTAAAAAGGACGGATCTGCCCGCAACCAGCAGATCGCGGAGCTGTATAAGGAATACCAGGTGCGGCTGAAGAAGAATAATGCCCTGGATTTTGATGACCTTCTGGTGAAAACTGTGGAGCTTTTTGAATCCTGTCCGGAGGTTCTGGACTATTACCAGGAAAGATTCCGCTACATCATGGTAGACGAGTATCAGGATACCAATACGGCCCAGTTCAGGCTTGTGAGCCTGCTGGCCTCCAAATACAGGAACATCTGCGTGGTGGGAGACGACGACCAGTCCATTTACCGGTTCCGAGGAGCCAATATAAAGAATATACTGAGTTTTGAGGAGGCGTTTCCTGGCGCAAAGGTCATTAAGCTGGAACAGAATTACCGCTCCACAAAGACCATCCTAAGCGCGGCCAACGAGGTGATCCGTAATAATGAGGGGAGAAAGGATAAGACCCTCTGGACAGAAAATGAGACGGGAGAGAAGATCCGTGTAAAGCTGTTTGATACGGCATACGATGAAGCGGAGGGAATCGTTTCCGACATTATGAAAAGGGGAGGTTCCTGGAAGGATTCCGCCATTCTTTACCGGACCAACGCCCAGTCCCGTATCCTGGAGGAGAAATTTGTCACCCATAATATCCCTTACCGGATGGTGGGCGGCGTGAATTTCTACCAGAGAAAGGAGATCAAGGACATCCTGGCGTATTTAAAGACCATTGCCAACGGGCGGGACGACCTGGCGGTTCAGAGGATCATCAATGTACCGAAGCGGGGAATCGGAGCCGTATCCATCGGAAAGGTAAACATGTATGCAGCTGAGCATGGGATGAATTTTTATGATGCGCTTTTAAGGATCGGGGCGGTGCCGGGCCTGGGAAAGGCTGCGCCCAAAATAGACCAGTTTACGGATGAGATCGGCCGTTTCCGGAAAAACTTAAAGGATGGAATGGCGATCCAGAATGTGATCACAGATATCCTGGAGTCCACAGGATATAAGGCGGAACTGATGGAGGAAGGCGAGGTGGAGGCAGAAACCCGTCTGGAAAACATCAGTGAGCTGTCCAATAAGGCTGTGGCGTACTGGGAGGACGCAGAGGAGCCGACCCTGGATGGATTTCTGGAAGAGGTGGCCCTGGTGGCGGACATCGACAGTATGGATGAATCTGAGGACCGGGTGGTACTGATGACGCTCCATTCGGCCAAGGGACTGGAATTCCCTTATGTATATATGAGCGGATTAGAAGACGGTCTGTTCCCCAGCAGCATGGCCATGTCAGAGGATCCCGAAGCTCTGGAGGAGGAGAGGCGTCTGTGCTATGTGGGGATCACAAGGGCCGAGAAAACGCTTATGATGACAGGAGCAAGGCAGCGGATGGTCAAGGGAGAGACACGGTTTTCCAGACCCAGCCGTTTCCTGGCAGAGATCCCGGAGGAATATAAAGAAGAGGAGAGGCAGGAGGATTCTGTATATCAGAGATCCAGGAAGCTTTCTTCGGATGATCTGGAGGATCCGGGCCTTCCGTGGGCCAGATCGTCTGGGATCAGTATGTTTGGTCAGAATCCTTACGTTTCAAAAAAGAGTGGGATGCCATCGGCCCAGCCAGCCTTTGGAAAGGCATTTACAGTACAAAAGGCTGCTTCTCTGGATTATGCGGAGGGGGACCGGGTCCACCATGTGAAATTTGGCGATGGAACCGTAAAGCAGATCGCAGACGGTGGAAAGGATTATGAGGTAACGGTGGAATTTGATTCCATGGGTGTCAGAAAAATGTTTGCATCATTTGCCAGACTTCAGAAATTGTAAAAAAAGTTAAAAAACGGGATAGTAAAATAAAAACAATCATGTTATACTGTAAACATGAATGTGGATTTCTGATCTTAAGAAACCAGAAAGGATGTGCCATGATGAACAAGTTTGACTTTATGGGAAAAGATGCCGTCAGTAAGATGGAGGACCTGATGAATGTATCCAGATTAAATGAACTGCTTCATAAAAAGGAAGAAGAAGAGAAAAAGAAAAACTGTATCCTCTGGGTGCTGGCGATCTTTGGCGCAGTAGCGGCAGTGGCAGCCATTGCGTACGGTGTGTACCGTTTCTTTACACCGGATTATCTGGAGGACTTTGAAGACGACTTTGACGATGATTTTGACGACGATTTCTTTGAGGATGAGGACGAGGAGATGCCTGTCAGAAAAACAGAGGCAAAGGAAGAAAAGTCTGCGGAATAAGCAGGAGAGTACTGAAAAAAGGAGAGGCTGCGGCGATTGCCTGCAAGCCTCTTTTTAAATATATAAGGAGGAACGGATGAAAAAGGGAGAGATTTATACAGGGATCGTGGAAAAGGTGGATTTTCCCAATAAAGGAATCCTTCATATAGAGGATGAAAAGGTGGTAGTAAAGAATGTACTGCCGGGACAGACCGTGGAGGTGGTCGTTACCAAGCAGAAGACGGGAAAGTGTGAGGCACGGCTTTTAAACGTAGTCTCCAGGGCGGCCTGCGAGACGCCGGAAAAGGCCTGCGTACATGCAGCCGACTGCGGAGGCTGCTCTTACCAGACGCTTCCCTATGAGGAACAGTTAAAGCTGAAGGAGGGCCAGGTAAAAGGCCTTCTGGATGAGGTGATCCGTGGAGAGTACCAGTATGATGGGATCAAGGCAAGCCCTCTGACCAACAGCTATCGGAACAAAATGGAGTTTTCCTTTGGTGACGAGATAAAGGACGGCCCGCTGGCATTGGGAATGCATAAGCGCGGGAGCTTTTATGATATCGTGACCGTGGATCAGTGCCTTCTGGTCCACGAGGACTGCTGCAGGATCTTAAGAGCGACCCTGGACTACTTTAAGGAAAAAAATGTAAGCTTTTTAAAGAAAACGAGCCACCAGGGATATTTAAGACACCTTCTGGTCCGTCGGGGAATGAGGACCGGGGAGATCCTGGCGGATCTTGTGACCACGACGCAGACTGCGGATTCCTGGGCGGGAAAGGAGACAGAGGAGGAGCTTTTGGAGGGATGGAAGCAGATCCTTCTGGCACTGCCCCTTTCCGGCTCCTTTGCAGGGATCCTCCATACAAAAAATGACAGTCTGGCAGACGCCGTTCTCAATGACGGTACGGACGTGCTGTATGGACAGGACTATTTTTATGAGGAGCTTCTGGGACTGAAATTTAAGATCACTCCGTTTTCCTTCTTCCAGACCAATTCCCTGGGGGCGGAGGTGCTTTACGATACAGTGCGCCAGTACATAGGGGATACCAGCGGGCAAATGGTGTTCGATCTTTACAGCGGCACTGGGACCATCGCCCAGATCCTGGCGCCGGTGGCGGAGCATGTGACCGGAGTGGAGATCGTAGAAGAAGCCGTGGAGGCGGCCAGAGAGAACGCTGCCCTCAACGGGCTTTCCAACTGTGATTTCATTGCAGGGGACGTTCTGAAGGTATTGGATACGCTGGAGGGGCAGCCGGATCTGATCGTCCTGGATCCGCCCAGGGATGGGATCCATCCCAAGGCGCTGCCGAAGATCATCCGCTATGGAGTAGACCGGATGGTGTACGTATCCTGTAAGCCTACCAGTCTGGCACGGGATCTGATCGTGCTGCAGGCCGGAGGATACCGGGTGGAGCGGATGGCGCTGGTGGATATGTTTCCGTTTACGGGGCATGTGGAGACGGTAGTACTTTTATCCAAACTTAATACAAAGCAACATATCGAAGTAGAGCTGAATCTGGACGAGTTGGATTTGACAGCGGCGGAGAGCAAGGCTACCTATGATGAGATCAAAGCGTATGTGCTGGAAAAACACGGCCTGAAGGTGTCTAGCCTGTATATCTCCCAGGTCAAACGGAAGTGCGGGCTGGATGTGGGGCAGAATTATAATCTGTCGAAGAAGGAAGATGCTAAAGTGCCGCAGTGTCCACCAGACAAGGAAGCGGCAATTATGGAGGCACTAAAGCATTTTCACATGGTATAATAGTGGGCAAATGTAGAAGCAAATGCCGTGCACCAGTTTTCGAACCGGTGCGCGGCATTTTGGTAATAAGATCAAAATGGCAACTCTTGATAATGTTTATCTTTGATTGCTTGGAGCGCCTCTTGTATTCCTTTTGGACAGTTAAAAAGCAAGTTTCGTATTGATGGATACAGAGAATATTCCCGTGGATTCCCATAACTTGTCCAACTGCTTTCATGAACGAGGTTATTTTGAATTAAAAACTGTAGAGAAGTCCCATAGTTGCTTGAAAGAGTAGAGTCAAGTGAATGCTTGATCTCCCATTGCTGAATATTTCTAATCTGTCCTTCCGCCATCCAACGATCGCCAAAAGACTCGATTCTTTCATCAACAATGTAGCAAATAAATAAAAGCGTTACTGAGTCCAATGTATTGGCGTTCCATAGTTTCATAAACATATCAGAGGCTAATTTTCTATGCTTATCTACATACTCCTTCAATCCAGTGAGCAGAGACTGTGCGTTTGCGGAGTATTTTCGAAATAAATCAATCCCCAATTCCAGCGTATCATCAACCACGGAACCGCCACCAACGGAGGATAGCAAATCAAAGGCATTGTCGATATTAACTTCGAAAATCTCGTCAGTATATAGCCAAGTTCTAACCATATCTTTAGAAACCTTACGAACGTTATTTCGGATTATGTAATACAGCACAATCCGTTCATCATCAGTTGTAATTTCCAAACGATCAGAAGATAACATAACGGAAGGTCCAAATGTTTGCGATTCCCTTGTCTTTAGAAAATCGGCATATCTCCCTTTGAGTTTAGCGCTTTCATGTGTAATAATTCCGACTTTTGTACGTGGCGCAGAAACCGCTTCGCTTACAACATCGTAAATGTAAGGAATGTCCGTATCGGAATCCAATCTGCGCAATTTATACTCATTACTTAAGAAACCATACATATTGCTCGAATTGATTTCTGGCAACGCAATTGGAATTACCGGCACATCATCCTGATACCACAGAATACCTGCTTCATTCAAGCAGTAGGCACTTTGGTAGTAGTCAGTTGAAAGAATAGCAATGTTGACTACACTTTTTTTCAAGGCAGTTTTTACTTCTCCAGAAATCTTTTCATTTATGTCATTGCCAGGTAATGAGGAACAAAACACAGTTTCGCGCGGTATTCCTGTACCTGAGAAAAAATCAAGTAGCATATCAGCAATTGCTTTATCCGTTGAACGATGACTTATGAAAATAATCGGGCTCACCTTCTTTTTTTGCGAAAAATGTGCTGTTTTCTGAGCTTCGTATTCAGCAAGCTGTTCCCTATAAGTCCTGGCAGAATTAGTTAGCGTAAGGTAATAGGGTACATTATCTGCCCACTGCACATTGATATATCCTCTTTCGCGCAGTTCTCTAAGCATACCGCGCAATTCATCATCGTCTCGCTGAGATGCCTGTTCAAAACGAACACCTAGCATTTGGACTGGATTGTCGGCTTGAATAAGTTCTAGCAGAAGTTTTTCGGAATTTTCTGGAAGTTTTATAAAATCCATAGTTTGTCCTCACCGCGGTCTGAATGTGTTACAATCCCTTCACAATCTCCATAAACCGCTCCATAGAATACGCTCCTGGATAGTCCGGCTGCTTGGTCTCAAACACCATGTAATACTTATACTGTTTTCCGGCCAGCTTCGCCCACTGGTCGCCGATTTTGGCTTTTTCCTTGGATTCATCGTTGTCTAGGTGGTCGCCCTTTGTCTCCACCATCAGGATCTTCCCACTGTGGAGCATCACGATGATGTCCGGGTAAGCATGAACGGGACCGTTAATCTGGAAGCCCAGTCTGGAGATATTTCGGTGCCACCACTTTACATTGCCCAGCTCCGACAGTGCCCACACTACCTTGAACTCGTACTCGTTCATATCTTCTTCGGCAGTATAGAGCGATTTCGGCACCATCGAGGTAAATGCCGTTGGGGAGATCACCGCAGGTAGTGCATAGTTAGGCAGGCAGGATATCTTGTCCTGTTCCAGCCAGGTATCAAACACGTTGGAGCGGTGTTGGGCAATCAAATCCTTTACCTTCCCCTGTATCTTCACGACATAGGGGTAAGGTGACTGCTCCAACTCGGAGAGCTGATCTTCGCTCATGGTGCCGATCACCCGGTCAATGTACTCATCCAGTTCCCGGTCATTGACGCAGTTCATCTTGGACAGCTTTTGCTTGATAATACCCTTACACAGCGAGAGCCGCTTTTCCGAGGGCTGGGTGTTAAACCATTCCCGGAAGAAGGCGCTGTCTCCACCAGACAGCCTCCATGCCTTTGCGGTGCTGTCTTTGTTGTCGTCTACGTCCACCCGAGCCATCTCTGCGTTGACTGTGGTGAAATCCACGCGGGCGTCCTTGTCCCTCAGCGAGAACCCGCCCTCCAAATGCTCCAGTTGCAGGGGTTCATAGGCTTCCGAAAACAGGCTGGGGCCGGTCTCCAGCATAAACTGGGGGAAGCGCAAGGCAGCAGCTTCGTCTGCAAATTCCTCGTTTATGCGGAACTGATTCATCTTGTCACGCACCTCCAAAGGAGTCTGGCTCAAAGCGGTATTGTCGGCCTGGTTGATCTCATCTTCATAGGTTTTGTTCTGTTGCAGGGCCTGTGACAGCATGGGATCTGACTGCATGGTTCCATCCTGCACGGATTGCTCCGCCTCTAGCGTAGCCGCTTCAAAGCGCGCCTTCAAATCTGTACCGTCTACCTCTGGGAGTTCCGGTTCATCAACAGAAAGCTGCGTCAGGGAAAGTTGCTCCGATTCCGGGGCAGAGACAGCCGCTGGGGCCTCCACATCCTGCGCCCGGTAATCACGGCTGCTGAAACCGGCGCTGTTCAGCCCGGCCACCACCTTTTCCAGCGTCTGGTGAAAATCGGCGGAGGAGGTAATGACATAGGAGAGGTTCAGCACTTCACTACGATTTTTCTGCGTGTAGGGCAGGCGAAGTACACGCCCCAAAATCTGCTCTACATCCACCGCAGAAGTGCGGTTTGCCACCGTGGCCAGCACATAGGCAAAGGGACAGTCCCAGCCTTCTTTCAGCGCGTTGACAGTGATGATGTACCGAATGGGACAGTCTGGGGACAGCAAATCCACGCTTTTCAGCTCGTCCCTATCGCCTGTTTTGATAGCGATTTCACGCTCGGGAATCCCGCCGTCCACCAGTGTTTTCTTGATTTTCTCATATGTGGTACTGTCTGCATTGTTGCGGGGCTGCGCCTGGAACAAGACGATAGGGCGGATATAGCGTCCGCTGGTTTCCTGTTCGCGTTTGGCCTGAGCCTCCAGCTTGGCACGGATGGCGATGGCATCCCCATATACATCCACCTGGGACCGGCGGTTATAGACGATGACCGGCAGCTTGACCATGTTGGCCTTTTTCAGCCGTGCAGCGTCCACAAAGGCGATGATGTTGCTTTTCTTTTTGGGCGTGGCGGTCAGGTCAAACACAAAGCTGGGGTTGAAATTTTTCAGCATTTCCACGCTCAAATCCGAGGTGGCATGATGGCTTTCGTCCACGATGACCACCGGATTCAGATAGCGGATCACCTGGATCAGCGCCGTCTCATCGGTGTCGGCCAGCAAAACCGATGGGTCGTCCATCCACTTAGAAAAGTCAGCCAGGTAACCGTTTTCCTGGTAAGCTTTGCGCCCTTCCTTTTTGCTGGTGCGGAAGGAATCATAGCTGAAGACAAACAGGGAGAGCTGTTCTGTGACGACAGAAGGGGTGAAATTCTGCCCCATGAGCGCCTGCTCTTTGGAGTACACCTGTACCCGCCCGCCAAAATCCACATCCAGCCGCTGCCGGTAGGGATGGTCCGGGTTTTCAAGCGCCTTGCGGGTCTGGGTCAGAATGGCTTCGGAGGGCACCAGCCACACCACAGCCTTGGCCCGGCGCTGAGGCATGGCATCAAAAATCGTGCGCAAAGAACTGGCGGCGATGTAGGTCTTGCCGCCGCCGGTAGGCACCTTGGCGCACACATGAGGCACGCCGGGGAGAACATCCACATAGTTGGGCATACCGCCAAAACCCACCAGAACATTCTTTTCGTTCCAGAGGGCTTGATACGCCTTTGCCGGGCTTTGCAGCTCCACCACCAGCTCCAGATAGCGCGCAAGATCGGCAATGACTTCTTTCTGATACGATTTCAGTTCCATTTCTTCACGCTCCTTTACAGCCGGGCAATATCCCGTGGAATTTTCTTGAAGGTGATATTGTGCTTGCGCAGCGTCTCCTGTGGGATAGCGCACAGGTCAGCGTAGATGGTGTAGCCCTCGGCTTTGGTCTGGATGGTAGCTAAAAAGGCATGATCCAGTGTGGTGACGCTTTCCCGCTTATAATAAAAGTAATAGGCAGTGTTGCGGCACAAACCCATGAAATAGGGCTCGTCCACGGGCTGCTCAGCAGATAGAGACTCTTTGGTCTCCATATAGTAGACGTATTCCCGAATCTTCTGCAAGCCCACTTCCTCGTTGAGGTTTCCATCCGGCATCAACAGAACTGGTCCTAGCTCGTAGTAACTGAAATTGCCGCCGGTACCCTTCACGGCTTTTTTACCCTCTCCATAGCCGTCAATCACACGCTTGACACGCTCGGCGGTAATGTTGTCGGCGTAGTCCATCATTTCTACCAGGATGAATTTACGGTTGCCGCCGTCGGCCTTGTTCATATTCAGCACAGCATGGGCAGTAGTGCCTGAACCAGCAAAGGAGTCGAGAACTATATCTTTATCTGAAGCTATCCATTTTACAATTCTATCGAGTAATAAAACGCTTTTTTCTGTATCAAATCCAGCATATGAACCAGACAAAAGAATGTCCATCCAGTTGTCGCTCAATAGTTTCCCGGATTGTGGCGGTACATAATACTGGATCGTGCCCGTTTCATTCATTCGGACAAAGTCCAGTTTTTCATTGGTCGCCATCAGATGCTCAATATAGTAATCATCAATGGACATCTTATCTGCATATTCAGAAAGAAATTTTTCATAATTTTTAGTTGCTTTGCTGGCTCTTGTTTTTTCCCATCTCCATTGACCTTTTTCTGGGCAGTATCCAAAGATTTCATATCGCATAGTAGGTCTATCTGTTCCACGCCAAAATGTATCCCATTTTCCTGCTTTTTCAATTTCAAAGTCTTTGGAAAGTTTGGGAAGTTTAGCTTGAGGATTCTTAGAATACAAGTAAATATACTCATGCCCTAGTGATAACGCCTGCACAGTTTCAAACTGGGCCTGAACATTTTTGATACCTCGACGCACAGAAATACAATTTCTAAAATTTGCAACCCCAAATATTTCATCCATGATACATTTGAGATTTGCATATTCAAAAACATCAATACTTACAAAAATAAATCCATCTTCTGCCAAAAGCCGTTGCAACAGCTTCAGGCGGGGATACATCATGCACAACCATTTATCATGCCGAGAAAGATCCTCGCCTTCTCTGCCCACCACTTCACCCAGCCACTTTTTGATCTTGGGATCATTGACGTTATCGTTATACACCCAGCCTTCATTGCCGGTGTTGTAGGGTGGATCCGTTGCCGCACCGAAATTGATACAATGTAACGATGAACCAGATACCCCATTAACGATGAACACGCCACCCAATTAACGATAGCGAACAGGTGCATGTGGTGTGTAAAAAAACATGTTCGCATTATATAATACAAAACAAATTGATTTTGCTTGCCAGCATAGTTGATTATAAAGTAAAAAAAGATAACCAGCCACCTTAGCAGCCGGTTACCTAAATACATGGTTATGGTTATATTTCCCCGGGCGTAACCCCATACCTTTTCTTGAAAGCGTCGATAAAATGGCTTGCATTGGTATATCCCACCATCCA
>OLRK01000112.1_pt1 | contig 97701 bp, 99 predicted proteins | sample 1672911 | NCBI WGS metagenome assembly OLRK01 (sample SAMEA3136736, study PRJEB25190) | human gut metagenome | biome: human gut; feature: human-associated habitat; material: faeces | place: Austria | collected 2013
TGAACCGGCGGCGGGTCTTTGAATCCGGCCAAAAGAGCAACGGCATTATGACGAAAAATCCCTCCGCCGTTACGGCGGAGGGATTTTTGATTCAACTTGCGGGGCCCTTGCAGGAGCAATATTTTACTCGGTGACGAAGGGCAGCAGAGCGATCTGACGGGCCCGCTTGATGGCCTCGGTCAGCTGACGCTGATGCATGGCGCAGGTGCCGGTGGTTCTGCGGGGCAGAATCTTGGACCGCTCGGAAATGAAGCGGCGCAGCTTGGCGGCATCCTTGTAGTCGATGTGCTCGCACTTGTCCACGCAGAACTGGCAGACCTTCTTGCGCTTGCGGCCGGCGCCCCGGGGGGCTCTATTTTCGCGTTCCATAGCCATGGAAGAATTCCTCCTTTATAGAATTAGGTGTAACCTGGGGGTGATCAGAACGGCAGGTCGCCGTCCTCCTCGTCGATCTCGGCAAATTCGGAGCTGCCGCCCACAGGGGCGGTATAGCCGCCGGTGGGTGCGCCATAGGCCGGAGGAGCGGAGAAGCTGCCGCCGGCGGGAGCGCCGTCCCGCTTGGAGTCGCCGAAATAGACGTTGTCGGCAACCACTTCCGCACTTCTGCGGTTGTTGCCTTCGCGGTCTTTCCAGTCACGGATCTGAAGCCGGCCCTCCACCACGGCCATACGGCCCTTGGTGAAGTATTTGGCCACGAACTCGGCTGTGCTGCGCCAGGCCACCACGTCGATGAAATCGGTCTCCTTCTCGCCGCTCTGGGACTTGAAGTCCCGGTCCACGGCCAGGGAGAAGCTGGTGACGGCGGTACCGCTCTGGGTGCGGCGCAGCTCAGGGTCCCGGGTCAGACGACCCATGATGAAAATCTTGTTGAGCATAAAACTGCCTCCCTTACTCGCCCTTGCAGACGATCATGGAACGCATGATGCCCTCGGTAATGCCCAGGATACGATCCAGTTCCTTGGGGAATTCCGGGCCGCTGGTGAAGCTCATCAGCACATAGTAGCCTTCGGTCTTGTAGTCGATGGCGTAAGCAAGACGGCGCTTGCCCCACTCGTCCACGACCACGTCGGAGCCGTTCTGCTCGGCCAGGGTCTGGAACTTTGCCACGGTAGCGGCAATAGCCTCCTCACTCTGTGCCGGGTCAATGATGTAAACGACCTCGTAGTTGGCGGAAATCTTAGCCATACTTTTGCACCTCCTTTTGGACTTATGGCCCTCACTTCCTGTGAGAGCAAGGATATGTCCGCATAAGCAGACTCATATATTATACTGGTTTTTCCGGGAAAGTCAAGGACTTTCCGCCGGATTTCCGACTTTTTTACCGGAGATTCAGAGCGGCCTTCAGCTGGTCCACCCGGTCGGTGCGCTCCCAGGTGACGCCCAGGTCCTCCCGGCCCATGTGGCCGTAGGCCGCCAGCTGGCGATAGATGGGACGGCGCAGGTCCAGATCCCGGATGATGGCGGTGGGCCGCAGGTCAAACACCTGCTCCACGGCCTGCTCCAGGGCCTCGTCGGACACCACGCCGGTGCCGAAGGTCTCCACCAGGACGCTGACGGGACGGGCCACGCCGATGGCATAGGCCAGCTGCACCTGGCAGCGGCGGGCAAGCCCTGCGGCCACCACGTTCTTGGCCACCCAACGGGCGGCATAGGCGGCGGAACGGTCCACCTTGGTGGGGTCCTTGCCGGAGAAGGCGCCGCCGCCGTGGGGGGCGCTGCCGCCGTAGGTATCCACGATGATCTTGCGGCCGGTGAGGCCGCTGTCGGCCTGGGGACCGCCGATGACGAAGCGGCCGGTGGGGTTGACATAGAACTTGGTGTTCTCGTCCATCAGGTGGGCGGGAACGGTGGGCTTGATGACCAGCTCGATCATGTCCCGGCGGATCTGGTCCAGGGTGGCCTCGGCGGCGTGCTGGGTGGAGACCACCACGGTGTCCACACGGACGGGCTTGCCGTTCTCGTCATACTCCACGGTGACCTGGGTCTTGCCGTCGGGGCGCAGATAGTCTACCAGGCCCTGCTTGCGGACCTGGGTCAGGCGCATGGCCATCTTCTGGGCCAGGGAGATGGCCAGGGGCATCAGCTCCGGGGTCTCGTCGCAGGCATAGCCGAACATCATGCCCTGGTCGCCGGCGCCGTTGTCCAGCTGCTCGTTGGCAGTCTCCTTGGCCTCCAGGCTCTTGTCCACGCCCATGGCGATGTCGCCGGACTGCTCGTCGATGTTGGTGATCACGGCGCAGGTGTGGCCGTCGAAGCCGTACTTGGCCCGGTCATAGCCGATGTCCAGCACCACCTGGCGGGCGATCTTGGGGATATCCACATAGCAGTGGGTGGTGATCTCGCCCATGATGTGGATCAGGCCCGTGGAGGCGCAGGTCTCGCAGGCCACGCGGCCATTGGGGTCCTGCTCCAGGATGGCGTCCAGAACGGCGTCGCTGATCTGGTCGCAGATTTTGTCGGGATGCCCCTCGGTGACGGATTCGGAGGTAAACAGTCTTCTTGCCATGATTTTTCGTGCTCCTTTGTGAAAAAAATTTGTGTTGTCAGAGTCCCCCCTACCGACCCGGAGCATGAAAAATGCACGCTCCGACTTTCGACGGATCGTGCTGGAAAATTGCTCCTCATCTGTCGAAGGACGAGCGCGGGACTATCACTTCCGCACTCAGCATACGTCGGATTTGGCACCTTGCCTTGCAGGTTGCCGTGGTTTCATCGGGCCGATCCCTCAACCACTCTTGATAAGGTATGAACTTGTAGGGGTCACTCTGCAGTATCTAATATTAGCAGAAGTGATACGCTTTGTCAATAGGGAAAAATTTGCAGGGCGCTGCGAATGGGAGGACGCAGCGCCCTGCGGGAGAAAAGGGAGGGTAAATCACCTGCTCAGGTACCATACGGCGCCGCAGGCAGCCAGTTGGAGAAGGAAAATGGCGGGAATGCCCCAGCGGAAGTACCAGTGCCGAGTTTTGTGGTGAAACACCCGCATACCGGCCAGGGCCCCGATGCTGCCGCCCAGCAGGGGCAGCAGAAACAGCGTCTTTTCCGGCACGCGCCACCTGCCCCGCCGGGCCCGGCGCTTATCCGCGCCGTATACCCAGAAGGTGACCAGGTTCATCAGCACTAGGTACGCCGCCAGCCAAAAGGCCGGACGGGTCAGCAGCTGCGGCATTTGTTACGCCTGCTCCAGGGTCTGGAGGGCGCAGGCAGTCTTGGCAGCCAGGCGGGCGTTGTTATACACCAGCTGGATGTTGCTGTCCAGGCTGTCGCCGCCGGTGAGGTCCTTGACCCGGGCCAGCAGGAAGGGGGTGGTCTCCTTGCCGTGGATGCCCTGGGCCTTGGCGTCGGCCAGAGCCTGCTCGATGGCGGCGTCGATGACCTTGTGGTCCATGGAATACTCCTCGGGGATGGGATTGGTGACCAGCATGCCGCCCTTCATCTCCAGCTGGCGGGCCACATGGAAGGCCTTGGCCAGATCCTCGGGGGTGTCGATCTCGTAGTCCACGGCGAAGCCGGACTTGCGGGTATAGAAGGCGGGCAGCTCCTTGGTGCCGTAGCCGATGACGGGCACACCCTTGGTCTCCAGGTACTCCAGGGTCAGGCCCAGGTCCAGGATGGACTTGGCGCCGGCGCAGACCACCATCACAGGCGTCTGGGCCAGCTCCTCCAGGTCGGCGGAGATGTCCATGGTGGTCTCGGCGCCCCGGTGCACGCCGCCGATGCCGCCGGTGGCGAAGATGCGGATACCGGCCATGTGGGCGATCATCATGGTGGTGGTAACGGTGGTGGCGCCATCGCGGCCCTCAGCCACCAGAATGGGCAGATCGCGGCGGCTGGCCTTGGTGACGGCGTGGCCGCTCTTGCCCAGATAGTCAATCTCCTGGGGGGTCAGACCAGCCTTCAGGCGGCCGCCGATGATGGCGATAGTGGCGGGCACGGCGCCGTTTTCGCGGATGATCTTCTCCACGTTCAGAGCGGTCTCCACATTCTGGGGATAGGGCATGCCGTGGGAGATGATGGTGCTCTCCAGAGCCACCACGGGACGGCCCTCTGCCACAGCCTGCTGCACCTCGGGCGCTACATCCAGATAACGATTCATAAGTCATTTACCTCCTGTTGAGAATTGTTTCAATGTTATCCCAGCTCATGGCCGGGTTGATGGTGGTTTCAGCCTCGCAGGCCAGAGCGCCTGCGCCCACGGCCCAGCGGGCGGTTTCGGCCAGGGAGTCGCCCCGGACCATCCGAGCGGCCAGAGCCGCCGCCACGGCGTCGCCGCCGCCGGTGGCATTGGCCACGGTGCACCGGGCGCAGGGAACCCATGCGGTGTCCCCGGACCGGTCGGCGGCATAGATGCCCTCCGCCCCCAGGGAGATGAACACCGTCCCCAGGCCGGTGTCCAGCAGCTTCCGGGCCGCCTGGGCCGCATCCTCCCGGGTGCGGATGGACATGCTGGACAGCAGCTCCGCCTCCAGGCGGTTGGGCTTCAGGGCGGCCAACTTCCCCAGCACCGGCCGGAGCTTTTCGGCCTTGATGGTGGACACGGGGTCCGCCAGAATGGGGGCCTTGCAGTTGTCGCACAGCCACCGGATGGACTCCTCCGGCAGGTTGGTCTCCAGCACCACCAGGTCCGCCCCGTTGATGAAGTCCAGCCGCTGCCGCAGGAAATCCGGGGTCATGCGGTCATAGATGGCCATGTCGTTGACGGCCAGGGCCATGTCCCCGTCGGGCCCGCAGATATACAGATAGGTGCCGGTGCGGCAGTCCGGCAGCACCGCCCCGGCGCTCAGGTCCAGGCCGATGTCCTTGGCATTCTCCTGGACCCGTCGACCGAAGTCGTCGTCGCCCATCACCGTCACCATGGCGGTGCGCTGGCCCAGAAGGCACAGGTTGTGGGCAATGTTCCGGCCCACGCCGCCCAGGGAGGTGGTCACATGGCCGGGATTGGAGTCCCGGGCCACCAGGGCCCCGGCGGATACCGCGCCGATGTCCATGTTCACGCCGCCCACCACCGCCACATACGGGTCGGTGCGGACGATGTAGCCCTTGCCGGTGATGCAGCCCTTTTTCATGAGATTGGATATGTGTACCGCCACGCTGGAGCGGGTGATACCGGCCTTGTCCGCCAGCTCCTGCTGGGAGATCATGGGGTTTTCGCGGATCCACTCCAGCAGCTGGCGCTCTCGCTGGGTCACGGGCTCACCTCCTAAGCAAAAGTTTGTTTTCTAATCTGATGCTTATTATATACAGTTTCCCCTCCCCTGTCAACCCCCCGGCGCAGATTTTTTTCGTCGGCGGCAGTGTAGGCGCGGGAATTGCCGGTTCTCTCTTGGCAAGGGGCGTGATTTGTGGTATACTGATGGGAGAAATCAACAAAAATGAGGGAGAAAAGCCATGGCAATCAAGTGGAAATTCCCGGCCAGGACGGCGACGGTCCATTGCAGCGGCGGCTGCCGGGCCAAGCGGGATGAAAACGGCGGCCTGCTCTGCGCCTATGGCTGCGTGGCCTGCGGGGCCTGCGTGGAGGCCTGCCGGTTCGGCGCTGTGCAGATCAATGACCTGGGCTGCGCCGAGGTGGACGAGGAGAAGTGCATCGGCTGCGGGGCCTGCGCCCGGAAGTGTCCCCGGGGGCTCATCGACCTGCGGCGGACAGAGTACCGCATAGCGGTGCTGTGCTCCAACCGGGACAAGGGCTTCGACCCGGCCACCAAAACCGGGGCCCGGACCGTGTGCGATGTCAGCTGCATCGGCTGCGGCCTGTGCGTGAAGAAGTGTCCCGCCGACGCCATCCATGTGGTGGAGTTCCGGGCGGTCATCGACTATGACCGGTGCCTGAGCTGCGGGGCCTGCGGCGACGTGTGTCCCCGTCACGCCATCCGGGACCGCTTCGGCATCATCACGGAGAAGTGCTGAGATCCCTATTGCATCAAATTGCTGCAAAACCGGTGCCGGGCATCACGCCCGGCACCGGTTTTTTCTATCCATATTATTGCCGCTTCATCTGCCGCAGGAACAGCAGCACGGCGGCGGCCAGAGCCGCTGCGGCGTAGGCCAGCACCCACCACAGGTGGGGCATGACGCTGGCCCAATCGCCGGACAGAGCCGCCCGGTCCAGCTCCACGGCGTGGACAAAGGGCAGCGCATAGGCGATGCGCTGGAAGGCCCCGCCCACCAGCTCCAGGTCGAACCAGGTACCCGACAGCCAGGCCGTCAGGTTGGTCAGCAGCGCCCCGCAGATGCCGCCCACCTGCTTGACGTTCATCACGCTGCCGCACAGCAGGCCCAGGCCGATAAACAGCAGCGCCGCAGGCAGGTCCAGCAGCACCGCCCAGATCATCCGCACCGACACCGTCAGCCCCAGGGGGATCGCCGCCAGGTAGCAGACGGCCGCCTGCACCGCCGCCATAGGCGCCAGAGGCAGCACATAGCCGAAGATGAAGTCCCCGGCGGTCAGGGGCGCGGTATACAGCCGCTGCAGCAGGGCGCTCTCCCGGTCCCGGGCCACTAAGGTGGCGGAAAACAGGGCGATGAAGGCCAGGCCGAACACGGATATGCCCGGGGTCAGCCGGTCGATGGCAAACAGGTCCACCGGGACATTGGTCTGGATGGCGCTGAGCAGAAGCAGCAGCACCAGGGGGAAGCCCAGGCCGAAGGCCAGGTTCAGCGGGTCCCGCACGATCTCCCATGTGGTGCGGCGGCAAAGTGCCTGCAGCTTCATTTCCCCGCCCCCTTTATAATGGCGATGAACGCGTCCTCGAATTTTTCGCAGCCGGTCCGGACCTTCAGCTCCTCCGGAGTGCCCAGGGCCAGGAGACGGCCGTCCTTCATGACCCCCACCCGGTCGGACAGGGCCTCGGCCTCCTCCATATAGTGGGTGGTGAGGATCACGGTGATCCGCCCCTTCAGCGCCCGGATCACGTCCCACAGCTCCGCCCGGGCCAGCACGTCCAGCCCCAGGGTGGGCTCATCCAGAAACAGAATTTCAGGCCGGGCAACCAGGGCCATGGCGATGCTCAGGCGGCGCTGCCAGCCGCCGGACAGCTTCCCGGCCCGGCGGGCCAGCACCGGCTCCAGGCCCAGAGTCCGGGCCAGCTCCTCCACCCGGGCCAGGGACTCCTGCCGGGGCAGACCGTGAACGCCGCACATCAGCAGGAGATTCTCCCGGGCGGTGAGGTTGGGGGCCACGGCGGTCTCCTGAGGGGACACGCCGATGCAGTTCTTGACGGCGGCGGTATCGGTGACCACGCTGCGGCCCAGCAGGCGGGCGTCACCGCTGTCGGGCCGGGTCAGGCAGGACAGCATTTTGATGGTGGTGGTCTTTCCGGCGCCGTTGACCCCCAGCAGGGCGAACAGCTCCCCCTGCCGGACCGTCAGGTCCAGGCCGTCCACGGCAGTGATGGGCCCGTAGCGCTTGGTCAGGCCCTGTATTTCGATGGCGTTCATTTCTGCGCCTCCTTTTCCTTGAATCGGGCCAACACGCCCATGTATACGTCGGTCAGCGACGCGCTGATCAGCTCCGTGTCCCAGTCCAGAAACGACGTGGCCGCCATGGAGGCGATGCCGTGGACATAGATCCACATCTCCAGGTGGAACATTCGGGCGCTCTCCCGGCTGATGCCGGCGGCCCGCTGGATCAGGTCCAGCAGCGGCTCGGCGTCGTCCCCCAGCTGCCGGGTGACCTCCTCCTGGCTGCGGTTCCGCATGAACAGCAGGCGGAACAGGTGCTTTTCCCGGCGGGCAAAGTCGATATAGGCCATGCCGGAGGCCTTGTAGGGGGGATACTCCCCGCTTTCCATGGCCCGGGCGATGGCCTCGCCATAGAATTGGTACCCGGCCTTCAGCACCTCCTGCTGCACCTCGTCCATGCTCCGGAACAGGCCGAAAATGGGCTTGGCGGAGCAGTCCAGCCGTGCGGCCAGACTCCGGGCCGTCAGGGCCTCGGGGCCGGACTCCCGGGTGATGTCCAGGGCGGCCCGGATGATCTCCTCCCGGGTGAATCGGACTTTCGGCGGCATAGGCGTATCCCCTCCCCTTCCTGTTAAATAACTAACGTTGCGCAACAGATGTTTCTTATTATAGTGCAAAATAGCCCATTGTCAAGAAAAAGTTTCAGGGGCGGGGCCTGGCAGGCCCCGCCTCTGATGAAAGTGCAGATTTTATCCCCCGGCCGGGGGCCAAGGGTCAGCAGCCGCAGCCGCAGCCGTTGTTGTTGTTATTATTGCCGCAGCCGCAGCCCCAGCTGCCGCAGTTGCCGCACAGCAGGAACAGGATGATGATGGCGATGATGATCCACCAGCAGCAAGAAGAACCCTGATTGCACATAAATGATAGCCTCCTATGAAGAATGTGGACCCGTGGTGGGGTCTCATTCCCATAGTATGCCGGGGCCGGGGAAAGGTGCGGTCAGCTGCGGGAAATGCGGTAGCTCAGGGTCAGCAGGGTGTCCACAAAGTGGACGTCCTCAAAGAACACGCCGGGAACCTCCGTGGACAGCTCCACGTTGGTGAAGTTCCAGAAGCCCCGGATGCCCAGGTCGATAAGCTGGTCCGCCAGGGGCTGGGCCACGTTCTGGGGCACCGTCAGCACCGCCACGTTGGGCCGGTAGCGGGCCACATACTCCGCCAGCTGGTCCATGGGGCGGATGGTAACGCCCCGGATCTGGGTGTCCACCAACGCAGGGGACACGTCGAAGGCGGAGTCCACCTGGAAGCCCACCTTTTCGAAATCGAAGTTCTGCAGCAGCGCATGGCCCAGATGGCCCACGCCGATGATGATAAGCCGGTGGCCGTTGTCGATGCCCAGAATGTGGCCGATCTCGGCCCGTAGCTCCGCCACGTTGTAGCCATACCCCTGTTGGCCGAACTCGCCGAAGCAGCTGAGATCCTGGCGGATCTGGGAGGCGGTGATGTCCATCTTGTCCCCCAGGGAGCTGGACGAGATGCGCACCACGCCCTTGTTGTACAGGTCATCCAGATACCGGTAATACCGGGGCAGCCGGTGGATGACTGCGTCAGAAATTTTTTGCTTTTTCATAGAATCTTCCTCTTCTTACCAGAACAACCGGCGGTTTATCCCCTCCGCCGGGTCCTCTCCACATAGCCTATGGGTATTGTACAACAAACGCCTATACTTGTCAACTTTTTTAACAATCTTTTTTTAAAATTTTCCTTTACAATTCGGGAAAAACCTGTTATAATCCTTTGAGTCGAAAGTGAGTATGCGCCCGTAGCTCAGCTGGATAGAGCGTTAGACTCCGACTCTAAAGGCCGCTGGTTCGAATCCAGTCGGGCGTACCATATTAACGAAACGGTATAGATGCGTCTGGCGAAAAGCCAGGCGCATCAACCGTTTCCGGGCTTTTTCAGGCCCGGATTTTTTCTTTCAAACCATAGATGCAAATCGCTGTTTCAGAGCGTCTGCCCCGATTCGAACCGGGTGTTTTCCTGTTTCATGCAGATGCGTTCAGCCAGCGCCCTTTTTCAGCGGCGATTTTTCCGGCTGGCAGCGGTATTTTTCTCAAAAAAGAATCACAAAGATTTGGGCGTTGTTTTGTTGGTCCTGACGGACTAAGAAAGCGGTGCCCTTTTTCATTTCAAAAAGGGCGCTGGTCGCAGCGCCTGCATTTGTAGGTCGGAGCATGATCGCTCCGGCCTTATTTTTTATGCATGGGAGGAGCTATATGAGCATCAGCGCAGAAGAAAAGGTCTGTTACCTCAGAGAAGCAGCAATCGTCCTTGCCAAGGAGGGTTTCCAGTTGGACGAAGTTCACACTGACAGGCTGTGTATCCTGCTTGACGGTTCGCCGCTTTGTGAAGTAACTGGGAGCGGTGGTGTTGCCTACCGCAATGAGGATATTGACGAGCCAGAACGGATCGCTGCCAAGGACAAGGTGTATGAGATTGTCAGGACCACAGCGGAGTATATGCAGCAGATGGAGATGGCACCCTTTTTGAAAGCTGACGGTCTGGAGGACGGCTACAAGGTGCTGGCGGATTTCAACGGCACTGTGCTGGCTGGAGTTCAGAGCAAACACGGAGTCCACTTCGTCACATGGGATTGGGCCTATGGGCATACAGGAGTATGTCATGGGCACTATTTCATGGAGAACTATGCAGGAGCCAAACAGGGCTTTGCTATCCGCTCCGGGCTGATTCAAAAGGAACGGCTTTTCACCCCAGAGCAGATGACCGAGATTTATCGCTGCTGTGCGGACTCTGTAGACGGAGATTTCTTTGAACTCACGGGAGAGCAGGAAAAAATGATCCGCAGTGTTCAGCAGCAGATTGAGGAGTGTGTGCCGGATTTGGACGAGCGAATCCGGCAGCAGGAAGAAGCCTTGGAACAAGTCGCGCAGCAACAGACAATGTAATATCAAACGGAACGGGCCGGAGTCTTAGCAATAAGATTCCGGCCCTTTTTTCATTTCAGAGAGGAGTTCGCTTATGCCGTACTATTTCATGCGAGACACGCCGCTGCAGGCGTTGGAGCAGTTGATGATGTCTCAGCCCGGTCAAAAGCCCAGAGGTGGTGGAATATACCGCAGCCCATTTCGTTACACGCCCAAAGATGTGGCGTGCGAATACTGCCAGAACTATGTCCGCAAGCATCCGTGCCGCCTATGTGAATGTACCTGCCTGGAGGAGCGGATCGAGGCAGGTGTGCTGGAGTTGAATGCGTTCATGTGGGACTGCTTCACCCCCTCTATGGGGCCGCAGTTTCGAAAAAGGATGCATCAGCAATTCAGAGAGAGGAAACCTCAATTCTTCCAATTCTTCCTGTCCGATGCCCACCGGCGAAGATGGACACATTGGCGAGAGCGCTGCTGGCGTTTGTCCGACCGGAACAAAGCGGCCCTCTTCCTGCTCACGGCATACGAGAGCCTTTGGCGCAGGATGGTCTGGAAATGCGGGAATGACGGCTTTGACTTCCAAAGCGTCCGGCTCGGAGGAATCGAGCCGGAGCTATACAGCGTCTACCAGGCGGCGAAGGCCATTGCGGTCGGCTGCTGTAATATTACTCTTGCGGACCTTGCGTCTCCGGAATTGGTCACAGATGAGGCGTTCCACCTGATCACTGGCGCACTGCTGATGGCCAAATACGGAGATGCGGTTTTGAATTTGGAAAAAGGAGTTGACGAAACATGATGATACAAGCGGTGCTTGGCAATCCGCATCACCCGGAATACGGCGTGGCGACCATTCCGTTTCCTATTCCCCGCGACCAGCACGCACACTGCATGGAGCTGCTGGAGGCGTTGGAAATCGGTGACGCGGTCAAGGCGGACTGCAAGGTGGAGAAGATCGACAGCTTCTACACCGTTCTCAAGCGAGTGGAAATGCTCACGGTCAATGTGGAGGAGCTGAACTACCTCGCCAAGCGGCTGGACAGCTTCGACACCGGCGAAGCCGCACAGTTTCAGGCGATGGCCCACAAGCTGGAGCTGTTCGAGTTAAAGGATCTCATCAACCTGACCTTCTGCTGCCAGCAGGCTACGGTCATCACCGACTTTTCCGACCTCGCCGCCATCGGCCGCGACCACTACATGAACCTGCACGGCGGCAGCGCAAGCGTGGATGAGCTGAACGCGCTGGGCGGCAAGAAAACCGCACGGCAGCTCATCGAAAGCGGTAAGGTCATTGAGCTGCCAAGCCAGCGGTTTCAACAGTTCAGCCGCGCACTGCTGGCTGACTATGATTTCATCGCAGAGAACAAAAATGCCATCCGACACGATGATGACGCCAGGTACTGCCTGCTCATCCTCGACGCGGAGGGAAAGGACGGTTTCCTTGTTGACCCACAGGGGCACAACTACGCCCGGTACAGCGCCTTTGTCCCTAACGCCCGCAGTTTGCTGACACCGGATATGGGGATCGACCGCAGCTATCTTTCGCCGGCAGAGCCTTGGCGGGATGAGAGCAGGGATGAAATGCTCCGCATAACGCTGCGCGTCAATGGAAAGCCGGACTACACCCTCATCCTCCCCGCTGATGAGGAATACCTCGACGCGGTGAAGGCTTATCTTGATATCGATGTTTTCGCGGATGCCATGCTCTGTGATATACGCTTCAAGGTGCCTTACATTGGAGAACTTATCTGCGACACGGATTGCCCCGCTGTGGAGGATTACAACGACTTTGCGGAAGCGTTGGAAGGTATCTGGCAGCAGGACGGTGCGCTCCTGACCTATGCTGCTGTGCTGGAGGCTGAGAAGCCGGAAACCCTGCACCGTGCCTGTGAACTCCTGCGAAATCTGAATAACTACCAGCGCATTGTAGATACCTACGGTTACGGACAACGGCGCTTACAGGAAACGCTGGGGCTGGACGATGAGGCCGTCTGCGAACTGGAAGGCTACATGGACTTTGAAAAGTATGGTACTGACTGTATGGAAAATGACCATGTGATAGAGACGGAGTTTGGCCGGCTGCGGCGATTGGACCCGCCCTTTCCGGAGCAGACGCAGGGGCAGCAAATGTTTCAGTAGCTATTACAGCCGATATGTGCTATGTTGTGTAGCTATGCTTTGGAGTCCTGACATCGTTGCCCTGAATAAAAGAATATCAGATCTATCCAATCAGAATCAGACATTGGCCTTCCTCAAGCAGCAGGGCCTTGTTGATCCTGACATTTTTATAGCCAAAACCAATGAGCTGACCAAGCAGCTCCGGCAGGCCAAGCTGGAAAAAGAAAAGCTGATGGATGCCGAGAGCGACATGACCGCCCTGCAAACACGAGACTTGATAGACATCCTGGAAGATGGGCCGGAATTCCTCGACAGCTTTGACACGGAACTGTTTGGTGAACTCGTTGAAAAAATTATCATAGAGAGCAACGACTCCGTCCGCTTCTGCCTGAAAAATGGGCTGGAGCTGCGGGAGTCCATAGAGAGGACGGTGCGGTGATGGGAAACCGGAAGCAGCCCTTCGGTTACAAGATGGCTCTGGGTGAGATCGTCATACAGGAATCAGAGGCGAAACTTGTGCAGGAAATCTTCCTCCGATATATTGCAGGAGAATCCTTGAATGAGTTGACGGAGTCGCTTCGCCAGCAGGATATCCCATACGACGAGGGACGGCTCTGGAACAAAAATATGGTCGCCCGTATTCTGGCGGACGCACGCTACACCGGAGAAAAAGAATATCCCAAGCTCATAGATAAGGAACAGCTCATTGCAACAAATGAAAAACGCTCAAACAAGCCCCAACTTCCGAAAAAGACAGAAGCCCAAAAGGTGCTGCGCAGGCTCTGTGGCACACCGCCATCTGAACAGGTGGAGCAAAGTGTCACCGACCTGCTCAACGGCCTTGCAAATTGCCCGGACCGCATACGGCATCAGCGCAGTTCCACGCCAGCCACACATCCTAAAACGCAGGAGGCGTTGGATAACGCTCTGAAGCAGCAGCCAATCGACGAGGACAACGCCAAAGCGCTGATCCTCCAGCTTGCGACGGAGCAATATGCTGCGCTGGGGAATGAAGAATATGAAACAAACCGTCTCCGACGGCTCTTCTCCGCCTTCGAATGTGTGGCGGAACTGAACGCAGATCTTCTGAAAAGCACCGTATCCGAGGTGCTGGTGACCCGCCAAAATGTCAAACTTCGATTAAAAAATGGGCAAGTCATAGAAAGGAGTGACCTGCAATGAAAGAGGATGCCCCAAGAGTAATTAAGATCCCTGCCAAGCCGGAAGCCACCCGTCAGGCAGAAGCCCGCAGACAGCTCCGGGTGGCAGCTTACTGCCGAGTTTCCACCAAAGAGGAGGACCAGGCAAACAGCTATGAGGTGCAGAAAGAGTACTATACCGATAAGATCATGTCCAACACCGCCTGGACGATGGCCGGCATCTTTGCGGACAAGGGCATCACCGGTACCTCGGCCAAGAAGCGTGAGGACTTCATGCGGATGATCCGGCACTGCCGCCAGAAGAAAATCGATGTGATCCTGACCAAGTCGGTTTCCCGCTTCTCCCGCAACACGGTGGACTGCCTCTACTATATCCGGGCGCTCAAGCAGCTCGGCATCGCAGTCATCTTCGAGAAGGAAAACATCAATTCTCTGGAGGAGGACAGTGAGCTGCGAATCACCCTCTCCGGTGCCTTCGCCCAGTCTGAAAGTGAATCTATCTCCGCCAATGTCACATGGGGTAAACGCCGCGCCATGGAAGCCGGAAAGGTCAGCATCCAATATAAAAAGCTGTACGGCTACCGCAAAGGTGAGGATGGTCAGCCGGAGATCATTCCGGAACAGGCCGAAATCGTCCGATGGCTCTATGAGCGCTATCTCACCGGAGCCAGCCTGCGGATGATCAAAGATGAACTGGAACAGTAAGGCGTCAAGTGCTTCGAGGATTCTCCGGAGTGGACCATTTCCCGCATCCGTAGCATCCTGCAGAATGAAAAATACTGCGGTGATGTGTTGATGCAGAAGACCTTCCGGCAGGACTTTATCAACCGCAAGGCCATCAAGAATACACCTATGACCTGATGAACGGGTTGCACCACGGCCACGCGCCCAGCCAGTGCCAGGGCTGCGGGAGATACTTTCTGACCACCAACGGTCACATCCCCAAATACTGCGACGGTGTCGCCCCGCAGGACAGCCGCTATACCTGCCGGCAGTACGGCGCGATGATGCACCAGAAGGAGCAGAACAAACAGCACCCGGTCTACCGCCTGTTCAATACCCGCACCGACACCATCCGCAAGCATCACCAGAGAGGGAAAATCTCCGATGACCTGCGGCGGGAGGCGCTGTATCTGGCGGAGAGCTACCGGGATAAGGCGCTGATGGACAATGACTATGCCGCTGACGGATATGCGCGGGACATGGAATTGGAGCACATTTACGCGGAGGCAGAAAAGCGGCTGAAATGAGGAAGGGGGGGCGTTCCTGTGCTGAAAAATATGTACACCGTTGCCGGGAACGGCCCCTGCAACGAAGAGCTGGCTTTGCGGATACAAGCCGGAGACAAAAACGCTGCGGAGCGGCTCGTCTCACAGAACGAGGGTTACCTCACCGAACTGGCGCGGGCGTACACGCCGTGGTGTGAGGCGGAGGACTTGAAGCAGGAAGCAGCGCTGGCACTGCTGGACGCGGCGAGGCGCTTTGATCCCGCCCATGGAACAAAACTGCTGACTTATGCGACACCCGCGATAGAAGCGGCGCTGTCCGACTATGCCTCGCGATACGCCTTTCCTCTGTCCGTCCCAACCAGCCGCGGCAGCCAACTCCGCACTGTGGCGCACCTTTGCGCCGAGGCGCAGGATACATCTGAATCGGAACTGACCAAGGCGGTATGCGAAAAGCTGAAGGTATCCTCCAAGTCGGCCGAGGCACTGTTGAAGGAATACCGCACGCTGTGCTGTGCGCGGCAGTTAGGTGACGATGTGTTCTCTGTCAGCTGCGGCGGCGATCCCGCTGTGGCCTATGACCGCCTCATGCGCCGAACGCTGCTGATGCAGCGGATGGAGGAGGTGCTGACGCCCAGAGAACTGAATCTGGTGCGAAGCTACCTTGGCATCGGCCAGCCGGATGAGGTCGGCATGACTTTTCAGGAGCTGGCCATTCGGCTCAACTACAACGGTCCCAGCGGTGTGGAGAAGGCGTACAAAGCCGCGCTCCGGAAGCTGAAAAAGGACTTGTACGGCGGCGCCTACGGCCGGTGGCTCTCCGCACAGAAAGCTATTAACAAGGCCAGAGCAGAAGCGGAGGCTGATCCTGGGCATTACACAACTCCTCAGACCACATGGTTGGATGAAAAGGAACTGATGGAGCGGTTTATCTGCGAGGTCGTTTCGCTGATCCGTGTTCATGAGATTTTCAGTGACGCATTGGAGAATATTGCTGCAAAAATTTTTGAGGAGTCTTGAAAACTGTACGTTTTCAAGACTCCTCAAGATCATTCCAGCTCAAATGTGCCGGTATAAAGCTGATAATAATGTCGCTTGCCTTAATGATTTCCAGCTTTGTGTTTGAAATAATCTGATTGTCGGTCATTCTTTGATTCTCCTTTTCGATAGATAGTGCGGGCATTGGATAACGGTGGCACGGAAGCTTTGCTTGCAGCTCCTTTCGCATTTTCTGCAAAGCTCGTTATATTTCTTCCTGCCACGCTCATCAAGAAAGAACGCCCATTCTTCCTTGAGATAGTTCGGCATACAGGGCATAGCGGACACCTCCTTTTCACTGCCGAATTGCCGATTTGCTCCCGAAACGCAGAAACGCCCAAAACCGTTTCCCGCTGTACAGTTTCGGGGTGATTTCGGGCGTTTAATTTTGATATGAGCGGCTTTCAAGACGGCGGCGGTATTCTTACCGCCGTTTACTGCTTGCCGCTGTTTGTCGCTTCCGGGTAACAAAAAAGCGCCGTATTGCTACGACGCTTTTTCCTTGCTCGGAAAGATATTAAATTTTATTTTGTCAAACGCTTTTTCTTCCTGCCGTAAACGGTTGTTGCCGTTACCGCACCGTCGCTGACAAAGAGCAGCGCGATCCACAAAGCAAGGTTGCTATTGTCTCCGGTCTGAGGGGATTTGCTGTCATCCGGCCGTTTTGCCGTTACGGTATCGACCTGCTTGATTTCCTGTGTTGCTTTGGCGTCCTTGTAATACTTCTTGCAGCCGTCGCAGTACCAGTATTCGATATTGCCCTCAGAAGTCTTTGTTGCCGCCTTTGCATCTATATGCTTGAGGTTGGCGTGGTTGTTCGGGTCAAGCTCTCCGTAGCTTTCGCCGCAGACCTCGCAAATCGCCTTGTCCTTGCAGGTTGCCGTTCCGCCGGAATGTGCGTTCTGAATGGCTACAGTCTTTTCGGCAGAGAACTCAAACCCGTCAGCGGTCTTTGCACTTACGATCAGCTTAAAGCTGTTTTCTTTCGCCGGATATGTGGATGCTTTTATGATACCGCTGTACAAACCATTCTCAACGGTCGGCGTAAGAGGACCGTCGCCAAGTCCGATAAACTCATACCCATAGGCTGCATCCGTCGCTCCTTCCGGCAGGGTAAAGCTGAACTTGTAATCCTGCGTCCGGCAAACCTTGTCGGAGCCACTGATGTTAATGGTCGGAATATCCTTTTTCGCAGTTTCGTGATTGCAGAATTTGCACTTCTGCCAATACTGTCCGTTTTCGCTCTGCCACTCGTAGGTGTGTCCGTCGTTCACGGTCACGGTAACCCTTGTCTCGTTGCCTGCCTTATCGGTCACAACAATCGTTTGCTCGCCGCTTGCGGGAGAGAGAATAAATTGACCGTTTTCATCAAGGATGACTTCCGTGCCGTTCACCTTCACTGTGCCGATATACTTTTCGTCAACGGTAATAGTCTGTGCTGCGCAATAGGTTTTGCCGTTCTCAATGCCGGAGATAACGGGGACTGTTGCGTCCAGCACGATGCCGTTTGTGTTAATGTAGGCAACGTTTCCGCTGGTATCGGTCAGTTTTGCATAAATAACATACTCGTTATCGGGATTGATACTGAACGGTGCGGAATATGCCGTAAAGGTCATTCCCGCAAGTTCCGATTCGGTAAGCGCCTTATCGCTCAGCAGGTATTCGATCTTAACCGCTTCGCCGCTGTTGTCCGCAGCGGTAACGGTTACCATCTGCGTATCCTTAAAGAACAAACCGAAGGTGATGGTGTTGAAGAAAGACTTCCAGCCGTTTTCGGCAATCTTGATTTCGCCTGTAGGCACTGCAATATCACGCCACTGAGCCGTGATTGTCAGATTCTCCGCAGGCATGGTTGTCGGGAATGCTTTATCCCAGCCGTTGAACTGATAGCCCTCTCTTGTCAGGGTCGGAGCGGTAATTGGTGTGCCGTAATCCTGCGTTATGGTAATATCCGCTTTGCCGTTTTCGGGTTTGACTGTGATGGTATATTGATTGATCTCCCACTTCGCCCAGTATTCCTTATTGCCCGTTTCGGTGTTGCTGATCGCCGTAACAGGAGAGCCGGTCAGATTTTCGTTGTCATACCAGCCCTTGAAGGTGTACCCGGTGCGCGTCACATCTGTCGGGAGTGTTGCGCCCACGCCGTAGGTATATTCGGTGACATTGCCGTTGTTGATCGTTCCGCCGTTCGTGTTCAGCGTGACGGTGTAGGCATTTGCTTCCCACTTCGCCCAATATTCCTTATTGCCCGTTTCGGTGTCGCCGATTGCCGTAACAGGAGAGCCAGTCAAGCCTTCGTTGTCATACCATCCCTTGAACGTATATCCCGTATAGGTCATATCGTCGGCTGTCGGGAGTGTTGCGCCCACGCCGTAGGTGTATCCGGTGACATTGCCGCTGTTGATCGTGCCGCCGTTTGTGTGCAGGGTTACGGCATAGGTCGGGGCTGTCCACTGTACCGTCAGTTCCGTCACATCAGCAGGAACACTGCCGCCGGGGGCGTAGAGCTTACCGTTGCTTCCGAGCCACATAAAGAAACTTCCTGTATCTCCATTCGGACGGGTCAAACCGCCGGACATGGGAGCGGTAAATGTACTGCCGGTTTTCACGATGATTTGAATATCCTCGGAGCTATTACCCAGCTTGCCGCCGCCAAGGTCAAGGGTAACGACCTTTAGTCCGTCAGAACCCAGTGTGCCAGGGTTCAGGACTTCAAGGACGGGGCGGAAACCGAGGTAGACGTTCCGAAACGAGGACGAGGTGTAATACCAGAAGCGGGCCGAGTTGTACCCACGGTACGCCCGGAACGACTCGGCGGCAGAAGAAGTATCCTGCCCCCACGAATACATTTTATTCCAGTTTTGGATATATCCGCTGTTCTTGTTCAGCATCGTGTCCCATTCGTTGCTTTGGGGCACGCCGCGTTGGGAATCGCCCGAACCTGTAGAGATACTTCCCACAGACGGTGCGCGCAGGGTATAGTCCACGCCGCCGCTGGCATAATTTTTGCCGAAAATCAGACCTTCGTCATTCAGGCCACCCCAGCTAATCGTATGCGTTACGGCATAGTCCGCCACAAACAGGCTGTGGGGATATTTGTTCTGCTGTGCATACTCCTCGGTGGTTGCCGTCGCAGACGTGAGTTTGTAGGCTTCTATCGTTCCCACATAGGTAAAGGGAACATAGTGCAGCGACGTATCCGGCAAAGAAACCGCACCATCTGAGTTTCCGCCGTTTGCCGTTCCGGGAATATTCATCGCCGAAAGGTCAAAATAATATCTGCCGCCGGGGGTGAGGAAAAACTGTTCTGATAAAGCAAACTGCGCCGTGAGCTTGGTAACGTCCGCCGGAACACTGGCACCGGGCGCGTAGAGCTTGCCGTTGCTTCCGAGCCACATGAAGTAGCTGCCTGTATTTCCGTCCGGGCGGGTCAAACCGTCGGACGCAGGCGCGGTAAACTCGCTGCCGGTTTTCACGATGATTTGAATATCCTCGGAGCTATTACCCAGCGTGCCGCCGCCAAGGTCAAGGGTAACGACCTTCAGTCCGCCAGAACCCAGTGTGTCAGAGTTCAGGACTTCAAGGACAGGGCGGAAACCGAGGCTCGGGTTGGAGCTCGTAGCATTGTGGCCGCTCCAGTAGCGGGCCGAATCGTACCCGCGAATCGCACGGAACGACGCGACGCCAGAAGAAACATCCTGTCCCCACGAAAACATTCCATTACAGTTTTGGATATATCCGCTGTCCTTGTTCAGCATCGTGTCCCATTCGTTGCTTTGGGGCACGCCGCGTTGGAAATCGTCTAAACCCGTACAGTCACTTCCCGCAGACGGTGTGCGCAGGGTATAGTCCACGCCGCCGCTGGCATAATTTTTGCTGAAAATCAGATCTGCGGTATTCAGGGCATCCCAGCTTACATCATTCGTTACGGCATAGTCCGCTATAAACAGGCTGTGGGGATATTTTTCCCGCTGTGCATACTCCTCGGTGGTTGCCATCGCAGACGTGAGCTTGTAGGCTTCTATCGTTCCGGCATAAGTAAAGGGAACATAGTGGAGCGTCGTGTCCGGCAGACTGCCGTTTGCCGTTCCGGGAATGCCCATCGCCGAAAGGTCAAAATAATATCTGCCGCCCGGTGTGAGGGAAAACTGTTCGTGATACCCAACGGTGAGATCGATGTCTACAAAATCGCTTGCATAGCCAGTTGTGCTGTCATAGCCCGAAATCCCGCTTGCGCCGAGCTGGATGCCCTTGCCGGTGTCCGCCGCAAATGCCGTTGTGGGCATAAGCCCCAGCAGCATCACGCAGCAGAGCATAAGACTTAAAATTCGTTTTCTCATCTTGTTTCCTCCGTTTCGCCGTCCATCGACAGCTTAAAATCGTATTTCATTTCCAGCATAGCAAAGAGCTTATACATAACCTCTGTGGCAATCGCCTTGATATCCAGTGTCTGAATAAAGGCAAGCACCTTTTCCTGCTCCTCCTCCGGCACCTTATACACCCGAAGTGCCGCCGTCAAAAAGCGGCTGAGCTTGCGTTCCAGTGGGAAATGGATGTCACATTTGCGTGCCATATAACTGCGCATCAGCCCCGCCGTGCCGATGTCCATTTCATAAAAATCGCTGTCGCTGTAATCGGGGAAATTCCCGCCGAAAATCTCTTTTAATTCCGCCGTGGTTTGCACATAGATATATTCCGCCGTGTCCGGAGCGGTATAGGCTTCGATATAAATCTCTCGCAGATTCTCGTTCAGCTCGGTGAGGGTGAGCTGGATCGCCGTATCCACCGCATAGGCATACACCGACGGCAGCTTGCTGCCCGCAATGCTCCTTGCCACACCGAACTGACCGCCGAACATCGTCTCGGTCAAGTCCAGCAAAATTTTATCCTTGGTGGGAAACAGATTCAAATAGCTTCCTCTTGCAACGCCCGCTTCGTCAACAATCTGACTGACAGAGGTGTTTTTATACCCCTGCTCCAAAAAAAGCCGGACACAGGCGGTCAGGATTTTCTTCCTTGTTTCGCTGCTGCTTCTTCGCAAACAAATCACCTCTCTATAAAAGTGTTAGTATCCGTACTAATAATATCATATTGAGAATGAAAAAGCAAGTGGTATTTGAGGCTTTCTGCGTTAAATTGTGGCATTTTCGTAAACGCTGCCTTCTTCCATTACTCACGGAACTTTATGACTTCTTGAATACTTCCCGAAAAAGAAAAGCCGCCGTCGCTTGACAGCAGTCTTTCCGATAGCTTGTTATGCGTAAATCAGATCGTTTGAAACAATTTCCCTATAGTCTGATTGAAACAACAAGGGAAAACGGTCTGGATCCGTACGATATCTTTTGTGGGGGTTGCAAAGCGCACCCAAGTTGAGCGAGATGGACACAACATGGGAGGAACACCTCACGCCGTCCACGCACTGGATAAATGCAGGATGTCAAAAGATTAAAGAGAGCTGGCTCGTGCCAGCTCTCTTATACTGTGCGCTGTCAGGTTCTACGGTTACTATCAAAGTGCATTGACGGTTCCTGATTTCTCAAATATTCTGTTTCAGGCAGGTCTTAATGTCATCCTCAGCATTGGTAATAAGCCGCAAGTCGAATGTGTCCACTAAATACTGAAGCACATTCGGGCTCAAAAATGCCGGCAGGGTAGGGCCTAAATATATGCCTTTAATTCCCAGACTCAATAATGCCAGCAAATCAGCAACAGCCTTTTGTTCGTACCATGATACGATCAACGACAAAGGCAATCCGTTTACATCGGTACCAAAAGCATCTGCTAAACCTGTTGCGATCCGTATGGCAGAATATACATCATTGCATTGCCCGACATCCAAAAGTCTCGGCAGACCCGCTACTTCACCGAAATCCAGTTTGTTAAATCTGTATTTTCCACATGCGAGCGTTAATATCACGCAGTCTTTCGGGACCATCTTAGCAAACTCTGTATAATAGTTTCGACCGGGTCTTGCTCCGTCACAGCCGCCAATAAGAAAGAAATGTCTGATTTTTCCTGCTTTTACTGCCGCTACGATTTTGTCAGAATCGCTTAATACCGAATGATGCCCGAATCCGACAAGTATCTCGTGGGGCTCCTGATCCTCCGGATAGCCGCCCAATTCTATTGCCTGCTGAATGATTTCACTGAAATCCTTTTCACCGTTTTCTCTTTTCCCAATGTGTTTTACCCCTTCCCAGCCCACTACATTCGTGCTGTAGATTCGGCCTTTATAGCTCTCTCTCGGCCGCATAAGGCAATTCGTCGTCATTAGAATACATCCCGGAAGATCATCAAATTGTTTTTGTTGATCTTGCCACGCACCACCGAAATTTCCGACAAGGTGGGGATACTTTTTTAATCCCTCATATCCGTGGCACGGCAGCATTTCACCGTGTGTATACACATTGACCCCCGTTCCCTTTGTTTGTTCCAGCAGCATTTCCAAATCCTTCAAATCATGTCCCGAAACAACGATAAAGGGTCCTTTCCTCATATGGATATTGACCCTATGGGGTGCCGGATTTCCGTAAACTGCAGTATTGGCTTCATCCAATTTTTTCATAACCTCAATTGCCGCTTCTCCGGTGCGCATGGTCATTCGGATCAGTTCTTCCACTGTAAGGTTATCGTCTGTGAGAGCTTCCAATGCCTGAATATAAAATTCATCTACCTCATCACTGTAATAGTCCAGTTCTCTTGCCTGATGCCCATAGGCGCTGATACCTTTCAGTCCGTATAAAATGGTTTGCCTCAATGAGCGAATATCCGGGTCAAGGGATTTATCATACATAATTCCCGCGAATTGAGCATCCTTTAGCATTTGTGTTTTTGTTTCGGGAAGATCATAAGTGGCGTATGATGTCTGATTGTGAAGCTCTCCTGTGATTGTTCTCAAATTTTCTTTTATCCGTTGTAATTCGTTCAATAATTCCACGTGTACTTTCGAATCAAAATTAACATTCGTCAGCGTTGTGAAAAGAACATTTTCGATAAACCGTATGATATTTTTATCGATATGCTGTCCCTCATCTTGCAGAACTTTTCCGTAACAGCTGATCCCTTTGATTTGAAAGATCAGCAAATCCTGCAGATTGGCGATTTCCGGTGTCTTTCCGCAAACCCCAAGCTTTGTGCAGCCCTTTCCGTTCGCTGTTTGCTCACATTGATAGCAAAACATTTCGTATCCTAAATCCATATTATTCATATGCTGACCATCCTTATCTTTCGTTTTTATAGTTAAAGTATCGGTCAGGAAACGAAAAATATACTTGGTATGAGAGACCTTACTAATTGTCTCATGTGTGTCTATGCGTCATTTGCTGTGGCGGTTACGTCGAAACAACAGATATCGTTGCAGACAGAGAAACACCACAAGTTTTCTTGTTGACAAACTATCGCCATAGCGATATAATCAATTCGGGTTAAAACTATCAGTGGAGCGATAGGCTCGTGAAAGAGGCACAGCTATGAATAAAATAATCTGCGTTTATCATGGTTCCAGTCAAATTATCCAACAGCCTGTTATTGGAAAAGGAAACCCAAACAACGATTACGGACTGGGGTTCTACTGTACTGAGAGTGTGGAGCTTGCAAAGGAGTGGGCTTGTTCCGCTGAAGCGGATGGCTTTGCAAATCGATATGCCTTTGATTTAAACGGCCTGTCTATCCTCTCGCTTACAGGAGGTAATTATCATATTCTCAATTGGCTTTATGTGCTGCTGAATAATCGGAAGTTCCGTATTGGCGGGGCAGTCGCAAGGCAAGCCAAGCAGTATATTGACGAGCATTTTGCGGTAGAGTATAAGCAGTATGATGTCATCAAAGGATATCGGGCGGACGATTCTTATTTCTCATTCGCAAGTGCGTTTCTGAATAATACGATTTCTCTCCAACAGCTTGAAAAAGCGATGTTACTTGGGAAGCTGGGCGAACAGATCGTTGCGATGTCGGGAAAAGCGTTTGCTCGATTTACATTTGAGGAAGCCATTCCTGCACCGTGTGATATGTATTATCCGAAGAAGCTGGCACGAGACAGTAAAGCGCGCGAGGATTTTGCAAAAGAGAAGGATCGTGAAACGGTTTTGTCTGAAAAATATGTGCTGGACATCATTCGGGAAGAATGGGGGAATGAAGATGAACGCCTACAACGAATTATACTTGGATGATGCGATGGCCAATCTCGGAGATATGGTCGAGTATGCCGTGTGTACACTCGGCTATGCACCGGATGACTTCTTTGGCTGGTTCATTTCCTCCGGAATTGCCTCAAAATTCGAGAATGGAAATCCAAAGTATGTTGCAGGAATGTCGGGGGTTGAACTGGCAGACGCTGTGCTTGCTGCCGTGAATATGCAGAGTGAGCGTCGTCATCAGCCTTATCTATCCTCAAAGGGGAGAGAGTACTGGGCCGGATGGATCCTTGCCTATTACCAGTGGGAAACAAACCGACGCTTCAGCGATATGGTAGAATACGGATTGACACTATCGGTAGTGATGTCTCTATATATCCTGCACGAAGCGGATGTAAGCAAATTCGTGGAGAGTGCAGATGAGATCATTCAAAGGAACAAGGATAGCCGTAAGTCTAAGCTACAGCTTATACGGAAGGCGAGAGGGCTGACACAGCAGCAGCTCAGTGAAGCATCCGGAGTCTCCTTGCGAATGATCCAGCTCTACGAGCAGAAGCAGTACGAACTTGCAAAAGCGCAGGCCGGTATTGTGCTTGACCTTGCCAAAGTACTTGGATGCGATGCCGCTGATCTGATTCAGGGATAGAGGGTAAAGATATTCAGCTGAACTGGGCTGCTGAACCCGCATTTTATCCAGACTACTATTTGACTACTACCGCGAAAAATCTCGAAAGCCCTGCCCCACAAGGCTTCCGAGGTTTTTCTTAAAAATGGTGGAAATTTGTGCAATTCCCACCAAACCATTGTGCCACAACGGTTCGCGGCTTGACGGCCTGATAACTCCGACTCTAAAGGCCGCTGGTTCGAATCCAGTCGGGCGTACCAAAAACCGTCTCAAGCAATATGCTTGAGACGGTTTTTATATGCAGAAAGTTAGGGGAATTGAAACCTGATTTGACCACTACTGCACATTTTGCGATCCAACTGAGCTATTACGCTATGTCATATCTCCAACATCCCTTGCAATCCCGCGCTGGCGGCTTTTTTGTTCTTGTCGAAGGCGTGGTTGTAGATATCCAGCGTGGTGGAGGGCTGGCTGTGGCCGAGGATGCCCGCCACCGTTGCCACATCCGTGCCGCCTGCGATCATCAGACTGGCGGCGGTGTGCCGGAGGGAGTGGACGTTCAGCTCCTGCGGTAGGCCGTTCTTCTTGAGGATCAGCTTGAAGCGGTAGGTGAAGGTGGTGGGCGTCATAGGGAGCTGCGCTCCCTGACGGCGGAACAGGAAGTCATCGGCGGTCAGCTCCCGCTGGTCATAGGTTTCGATAATGCATGCACATTCCTGCCGGTACTCCCGCAGGAGACTTCCCATCTCGGCTGAGAAGTACACATAGCGATCACCTGCGCGGGTCTTGGGTTCCTTAACGAAGATCTCCTCGTCTGTCACCTTGACCGCGTTGCGGCAGATGTGGATGGAACGCTGCTCCCAATCAATGTCGCACCACTTCAGTCCGCAGCACTCACCCCGCCGCATTCCCGTGGCGATGATGAGCTTGAAGTAGGTTTCGTACTTAATGCTCTCGCCCTCCAGCGCGGCGATGATCTTCTGTGCCGTTTCCTCGTCCGCGATCTTCTTTTCACACTTGCGCCCGGCGTAGCGGTAGGTGCGCCACGCCGGATTATGCGAAAGAAAGCCACCCTCCACGGCATCAGAGAGGATGCTGCACAGCGTAGCGTGCACGCCCTCAATGGTGTACTCGGAGAGTGGCTTTTTTGTATCGGGACGGATGACTTTTCGCAGTTCTGCGTAGAAATTCCGGAAGTGCTCCGGCCGCAGCTCGGTGAGCTTGTAGTGACCCAGCGCCGGGAGAATACGCTCGATGTCCTGCCGGTCGCGGCGGATGGTGGACTTCGCCAGCTTGCCGGGCGCGATGTCCGTCAGCCACAGGTCGATGTATTTTGCCAGCGTGAGCTGCTGGACGGGCTGCGGCGTGTGGCGGCAGTCACGTTCAAAGAGGACAGCCTGTTCGTTGAGCCACTTTTCGACCTGCTTGGGCGTCAGTTCCTCCGGTGGGTGGACGGTTTTCTGCTGGGGCTTGATGCGCTTGCCGTTGTAGTCATAAGCCAGAGGTTTTGATTTTAAGCCTTGCCGCCGTTATGCAGTCTTCATATCTTGACTATTACCATTTAACGGCTGGTAAAAAAAGGCTGTGGGCCACCCAGATGGGCTCCGCTTTCTGGATCAGCTCCGTGGTCGGAGGCCACCACAATCTCATGCTCAGACGCCAACAGCCGGGAGAGCACTCTATCATCGACCCGGCGCAGGAAAGTCTCCTTTTCCGCCGAATCGTGGCGATGGGCCGCTTCATCCGCCCCGTTGATATGCAGCAGCACAAAGGGGCAGCGTTCCGCCGCTCGCAGGGCTGCCTCTGTCTTGGCGTCCAGATCCGTATCCACATCGCCAGTAGCCCCCTTTACCGGGAAAAGCTCCATGTGCAGCAGCCGGGCAATCCCCTTTACCAACTCCTTGCCGCAGATCACGGCGCTCTTCTGGGGAAATGGCGGCAGTGCTACCGGAACAGACTGTCCCCACAGAAGCATACATCGTTCTTTCGTCAGCAGTCTTTCAAAGGCATGGCGCAGTACCAAGCTTCCCTGCGGGCACAGTGCCCGCTGCCCGCCGGAAGGAATCTGCGTTACAATGTTATTCACAGTATGCGCCATGTGGGGAAATACCAGCAGTGCCTGATAGCCGCCCAGCCGGTAATAGGTAAATGCAGGATCCTCTACCTTTGCCGGGGCACAGCAAGGCATGGTACAGCAGCCCTCTCCATCCAGCGTGTAGCAGCTGCCCCGCAGTAGCAGGTCATCGGGCCGGACGGGGATTCCGGCCCCCAGCGCCTCTACATAGCCTCGGAGATGTACCGGCAGATCCGTTACCCCCAACAGGCGCAGTACGCAGTGCAGTGTTTCCGGTGGGAAGCCGCCGCAGGTATCCACATACCGCACCGAACCCATGGACGCTAGATGGCCATATCGCTCCACCTGAAAGTGGGGATCCGTCATGCCGTCAATCACGCATAATATCCTGCTCAACTCTCTCCCCCTTTTTCCATTGGAACTTGTTTCGTTATACTTCCCGGCGCAGCACCCGGTAGACAAAGGACATATCCAGTCCGCCGCGTACCACGTCCGCCAGCAGGTCGTACTGCCGTTCCTTGTAGCCGCAGGCGTCAAAGGTTGCCAGCGCGTCAAAGGACACGCCCTTTCTGGCGCACAGTGCTTTCAGGATCGTATCCGTGATGCCCGGCGCGCCAAAAATGCCGTGGACATAGCTGCCGTATACGTTTCTGCTGCCGGTGAGGGCGGGCATCTGCTGCTGACTGCGGCCCATGTGGATCTCATACCCCTCGTAGGCGAGTCCGTTCAGGCCGGAGAGCATTCCCTCCACACCGTAAAAGACGCCTCGCGTCTGGGTCTGCACCTTTTCACCCCGAAATTCGGTGTCCATCTCCAGCAGACCCAAACCGTTGATCTCCGTGACACCGGCGGCCTCCACATGCTCCGGGTCGGACACGGTGCGCCCCAGCATCTGATAGCCGCCGCAGATGCCAAAAACCAGCGTGCCGGCGTCAGCCGCCTTCAAAATGGCCGCCTCCAGACCGGACTGCCGCAGCCACCGCAGGTCGGCAATGGTGCTCTTGGTACCCGGCAGCAGGATCATGTCCGGCTGGTGCAGGTCACTCACCTGATCCACATAGCGCAGCGACACGTTTCCGTAATGTTCGAAGGGGCTGAAATCCGTGAAATTGGAGATGCGCGGCACACGGATTACCGCGATATCCAAGAGCTTTCGCTCTTTGGAGCGGTCAAACCGCTCGGTCAGGCTGTCTTCATCGTCGATGTCTACGTGGGCGTAGGGGATGACCCCCGCCACCGGGATGCCGCACAGCTGCTCCAGCGTCTTCAGTCCCGGCTCCAGAATGGCCCGGTCACCCCGGAATTTGTTGACCACCACGCCCTTGATGCGGCGGCGCTCGTCCTCCTCCAGCAGTGCCACCGTACCGTAGAGCTGGGCGAACACGCCGCCCCGGTCGATGTCGCCTACCAGCAGCACCGGCGCGTCCACCAGCTTGGCAAGGCCCATATTGACGATATCATCCTGCTTGAGGTTGATCTCCGCAGGGCTGCCTGCCCCCTCAATGACGATCACGTCATACTCTGAGTTCAGACTGTTGTAGGCCTCCAGCACAGCGGGGATGTAGTCCCGCTTGCGGTGGAAGTACTCCATGGCCTGCATATTGCCCCGCACCTGTCCGTTGACGATGACCTGACTGCCCACGTCGGTGGTGGGCTTGAGCAGGATGGGATTCATGCGGGTGTCCGGCTCGATCCCGGCGGCCTCTGCCTGCACTACCTGCGCCCGGCCCATCTCGCCGCCGTCCTTGGTGATGAAGGAGTTCAGCGCCATGTTCTGGCTCTTGAACGGTGCCACGCGGTAGCCGTCCTGCTTCAAAACGCGGCAGAGTCCCGCCGCCAGCAGGCTCTTTCCCGCATTGGACATGGTCCCCTGAATCATAATATTCATTGCCATAGTGATTTCTCCTTGCAGAATTGCCGGATGGCCGTTATCAATGCTTCATTTTCCCCGTGAGGCCTCACCGCAATGCGATACCACCCGTCACCCAGCCCGTTGTAATTCCCACAGCCACGGATGGCGATACCCTGCTGCAGCAGGCCCTCCCGCAGCCCCAGCGGCCCACGGAACAGCAGGTAATTGGCATGGGACGGGCATACCCAGAAGCCCAGCGCCGTCAGGTTATCCGTGAGCCACCGCCGCTCCGTGTGGACGAGGGACAGCGTCCTTTGCAGGAAGTCCCGCTCCGCCAGCGCCGCCACACCGGCACTCTGGGCCGGCGAGGACACGTTCCACGGCGGGGACGCGGCCGCCATGCGGCGCAGTAACGCATTGTCGGCGCACAGGCAGTACCCCAGCCGGATGCCCGCCATGCCGTAGCTCTTGGTGAATGCCTTCAGGATCAGCAGCTCCGGGTGCGCTGCCAGAAGGGACTTGGCGCTGACGCCGTCCTCCGTGAGATCGAGAAAGCACTCATCCAGAAACAGCCGCGCCCCTTGTGCCGCGCAGTATTGCAGGATCTGCTCCAGCAGAGGGAGCGGGATTAGCCGCCCGGTGGGGTTGTTGGGGTTACAGAGGAATACCACCTCCGGTTTTTTTTCCTCTAAGAAGGACAGAAACCTCTCGTCCAAATCGAAATTCTGCGCCTGATGCAGGAAATACCGCTCTACGCGGCAACCCACCTGCGCCAGTCCCGCCCCATATTCCACAAAGGTGGGGGCCAGTTCCACCGCCGTCCGGGGCCGCAGGGCAGCGCAGTATGTGTAGATCAGGTCTGCCGCGCCGTTTCCGCAGAGAATATAGGACGCCGGCACCTGCTCATGGCCCGTGATAGCCTGCACCAGCCGGCGGCAGTAGGGGTCGGGGTAGCGGTGCAGCCGGGGCAGAGCCCGGCACACCGCCTCCAGTACGCCGGGAGGCGTACCCAGGGGGTTGGTGTTGGCGGAAAAATCCAGCGTGATACCGCCGCCGTATACATCGCCGCCGTGTTGATTTTCTGTTTGATACAGCATCTATGTCTCCTTTATAGCGCAAAGGACAGCTTGACCCCGCAGCTTAAAAGCAGGGTGAGGATCGCTGTGACGGTCATCAGGCGGCACACACGGGGGATGTCCTCGTGGGTGATCTCCCGCGATGCGTCGCCGATATACTCCTTTTTGTGCAGTACACCGTGGTACCACGCATCCCCGGCCAGACGCAGGCCCAGAAGCCCCGCGCAGACAGATTCCGTCTGCGCCGAGTTGGGACTGGCGTGCTTCCGGTGGTCGCGGCGGAAGATCCGCCAGCCCGCTGAAATATTCAGTCCCATCAGGCCGCCCGCCGTCAGCATCAGCAGGGCGGACAGCCGCGCCGGGATATAATTCACCACATCGTCCGCCTTGGCGGGTACAAGACCGATGTTCTTATAGGGCGGCTCCACATACCCCAGCATGGAGTCCATGGTGTTCACTGCCTTGTAGAAAAATCCCAGCGGCGCGCCGCCGATGGCCAGAAACAGCAGCGGCGCCACCACGCCGTCGGAGGTGTTCTCCGCCACCGTTTCCACGGCGGCACGGGTCACGGCGGCATCGTCCAGCCGGTCGGTATCCCGCCCCACGATCATGGAAACAGCATGGCGGGAGGCGGCCAAATCCCCGCTTTCCAGCGCGTCATAGACCTTCATGCTCTCGTCCCGCAGGGACTTGACGGCCAAGATCTGCCAGCACATCACGCTTTCCAGCGCCAGACGCAGCCACGGGCTGACCAGACCGCTCAGCCACAGCAGCAGAGCCGGGACGGCGGTGGATACGATGACCACCGCTCCCCACAGGATGGCGCCCGCCGCCCGCTCACCGGAGGGCGTTTTGGGGCATATGCACCGCAGCCCCCGCTCCAACACACTGATACATTTTCCAATCAGAACTACCGGATGGGGAAAGCCGTGGGGGTCGCCCACCAGAAGGTCTATGCAAAAGCCGATAACAAGTGCCGCAAGCGACCACATCATGCCGTTTCTCCTCCGCCCTGCATCGTAAAAATATAAATGGGATTTTGTCCGCTCATCAGGTGGTAGCTTCCGGCTTTTCTGTCCCGCGCTGCTTGCAGGGACACCACCTCCGTCTCCGCAAAGGGGAACGTCGTCAGGCAGTCCGTCAGTTCAGCCACGGACTCCAGCGAAACGGCCGTGGCCACGATGCGGACATGGGGATTTTTTGCCAGCAGCAGCGCCACGATCTCGTGCATATTGCCGGCACTGCCGCCGATGAATGCGTGAGTGGGGGCTGGCAGGCCGACGCAGGCCTCCGGCGCGCTGCCGCAGACCACCTGTAAGTTTTCCAATGCAAACCGATTACGGTTTTGCCCCAGCAGCGCTGCGGCATCCTCTCGCCGCTCTACGGCGCAGACAAGCCCTTGCTTTGCCTGTAAGGCCATTTCCACCGACACTGAGCCGGTACCGGCGCCGATGTCCCAGCAGACGCTCCGCTCCGTCAGCCGCAGCTTGGACAGGCACACCGCCCGCACCTCGCTTTTCGTCATAGGCACCACCGGCATTCCCTCCGCACTGCGGAGAAAGGCGTCATCCGGCAGACCCGGTGTGACCACCGCGTCGGGATGGGGGTTTTCGATAAGCGCCACGCTCAGAGGGGCATAGACACCATCCGTCAGTTCCGCCGCCGTGCCGCGCACGATGCGCTCATCTGGGTAGCCCAGCCGCTGGCCCACATACACAGAGACATGGCCCAGATCACCCTCTGTCAGCGTACGGCACAGATCGTTGATGCCGCGCTCGCCGCCTACCAGCGCAAAGAGGCGGCTGGTTGCCCGCACCTCCGGCAGAATGTTGTGCTGCCGCCCGTGGAGACTCACCACCCGGACATTCTCATAGGAGGTCCGGAGCCGGGCGCACAGATAGGACAATGAGCTCAAACCCGGCAGCACCGCCGTGTCGCAGCCCTCCAGCAGGGGCAGCAGCTTTTTCGTGCCGCTGAAGAAGCCGGTATCGCCGGACATGACCACCGCGAAGCGGCGGTACTCCCAGTGGGTGCGGATAAAGTCCGCAATATCCTGCGGCGCAATGGCGTCGCAGGTGTGCTGTCCCGGCCGCGCCACAGCCTCCAGCATCCGTTTTGCACCGATGAGACAGTCCGCCGCCTCAATGGTTTCACTGACCTCACGGGTCATAGCCTCCCGGCTGCCGGGGCCGATGCCGACGATCCGCACCTGCGGCCGGACGGTGCAGCCAAACCGCTTACACAGCACATCCAGCACCGCCGCAAAGGGAAGCCCCTCCCGCTGAGGCGGGCGGCCAATGACCACCAGACCTGCGCCCGTCTTCCGGGCGGCGGATGCCTTAGCGGGAAAGCCGCCGGCTTCGCCGCCGTCCTTGGTCACCATCCATGCGGCGTCGGCAAACCGCAGTGTGGCCAGATCCATCTCCTCGGAGAAAGGCCCCTGCATGGCGATGATATGGGCGGCCTTCAGCCCTGCTGCGCGGCAGGCCTCCAGCGAGGCATCCATGGGCAGCACCCGGGCGTATACCCGCTGGGTAAAATCGGGGATGCCGCTATACGCCGCCAGCTCCTTACTGCCGGTGGTCAGCAGGATATTGCCTCGCGTACTCTCCAGAAATGCGGCGGCCGCCGCCGCATTCTCCACGCAGACCACATCCTCCGTCTGTTCGGAGGATTGCCGCAGCAGGCGCAGATACTCCGTCTCCGTTTCCCGACAGGCTGTGCAGATGCTCTCGGTGATGGAGGTGGCATAGGGGTGGGTAGCGTCGATGACCAGATCGAACCGCATCCTTTGCAGCATCCGGATGATGTCCTCTACCGGGATGCGTCCCGCCAGAATCGTAATGTTTTCCGCCTCCGGCAGCAGCGTTTCACCGTACTCCGTGGCCACGCATACCGTAGCCTGCACCGGCTGTCCGGCCAGGAATTCCACCAGCTCCCGGCCCTCCGTGGTGCCGGCAAACACGCAGATATTACACATTGCGGTATCCTCTGGGTGTGACCAGTTGACCGGCCACCGTTTTGACGACGGCGCTGCCGATCAGCACGGTGCAGAACATATCCACCTCCGCCTCCCGCAGCTCTGCCAGCGTCAGGATGCGGCTGCTCTGCCCCTCACGGCCAATATTGCGCACGATGCCGCACAGCCGCTCTCCCGGCAGACGGCGCAGCAGGATATCGCAGGCCCGCTTCAGGTGGTCGGGTCTGCCGTGGCTGGCGGGGTTGTACAGGGCGATGGTCAGATCCGCCGCCGCCGCGCAGTCCAGCCGCTTTTCGATGGTTTCCCACGGCGTCAGCCGATCGCTGAGGCTGATGACCGCAAAGTCGTGGGTCAGCGGCGCACCCAGCACCGCTGCGGCGCTGCAAGCCGCCGTCAGACCAGGCACCACCTGAATTTCAGGCTCCTGCGCCTCGCCCCGCAGCTCATAGACCAGCGCCGCCATGCCGTAGATGCCGCTGTCACCGGAGCAGACCATGGCAACGGTCTTACCGCTGCGCGCCAGCTCCAGCGCCAGCTGGCAGCGCTCGGCCTCCCGTGTCATGGGGGTGGAGTGAAGCTCCTTGCCGGGGTAGCGATCCCGCACCAGATCCACATACACCGGGTAGCCTACGATGGCGTCACACGCCCGCAGGGCGGTATCCGCCCGAATGGTCATATCCTCATAGCTGCCCGGCCCGATACCTACTACAGTTACCTTACCCAAAGCGCACCTCCCAATGCTCCGCCGCAACGGCGACGGTCACGCCGTCCCGCGCTGTTTTTTGTACGATCAGTTTTTCGGCATCCAGCAGCGCCGCCCGCTCACAGACATTGTCCACGCCGGTAACGGAGCAGACGAAGTCGGAGGGAGTGAAGTCACCCGCCACATCCCGCAGCTGCTGCGCCGTGTAAAAATGCACCGGCCAGTTGTTTTTCTCACAGGCGGCCAGCAGGCCTGCCTCGTCCTGCTTCAGGTCGATGGAACAGACGCCGCAGATGGCCGCCGTGTCCAGCCCATTTTCCGCGAACACTGTCTGCACCGCACGCACCACCGCCCCGGCGGAGATGCCCCGCCGGCAGCCTACACCTACCCGCAGTACGCGAGGGATAAGCCGCAGGGTGCGGGCGAAGTGTGCCTTTGTGCGCCAGCCAATGAAAACGCCCAGCGGGCCGCTCTCCCCGGCAAACGTACCCTCCGGCAGGGGGGCGGGCAGAGAAAACTGGCTGCAAAGGGGGATATCCTCCTCTAAGATCGCCGCCGAAACCGCCTTGGCAAGCCCCATGTCGGAGATGACGCAGCCGTGCCGGGCAGCCCATGCGTCCACGGAAAATTTGCCGCGGACATCGGTGGCGGTGGTGACTACCGCCGTGGCCCCCAGCTTTTCCGCCAGCTCCACCGCCAGCGCGTTGGCGCCGCCGATGTGGCCGGAGAGCAGGGGGATCACAAACCGCCCCGCCTCGTCGATGCACAGCACCGCCGGGTCGGTCTTTTTACTCTGTACATAGGGGGCGATCTCCCGCACGGCGATGCCGCAGGCCCCCACGAAGATCAGTGCGTCCATGGAGGAAAAGCACGCGCCGTACACCGCCTTGTCCAGCGGCAGAAACTCCGGTTCCTCAAACCGCTCCATGGTGTAGCACACGAACACTGCCTCCGGGAGCGCTGTCATCACCCGCCGCGCCGTGGCGCAGCCGCCCCGGCTGAAGGCAAACAGGGCGGCTCTCATTGCGCCCCCTTGCGGAACTCTGTTGTAAAGTTGGGGTGATACAGCAGCGAGCGCAGATAGGTGTCACCCAGACAGTTGCCCACCACGATCAGCGAGGTCTTGGTCAGACCGTTGCCCGTCACCGTCTCGTGGAGCGTCCCCACCGTGCAGCGGAAGATCTTCTCCTCCGGCCAAGTGGCCTTGTAGACCACCGCCGCCGGGGTGTCAGCGGTATAGCCTCCCGCCAGCAGCTGGGCTTGCAGAAGCTCTGTCAGTGAGGTGCTGAGAAACAGCACCATGGTGGCCTGATGGGCCGCCAGCGAGCGGATGGACTCCCGCTCCGGCACCGGGGTGCGGCCCGGGGCGCGGGTGATGATGACGGTCTGGCTCACATCGGGCAGGGTGTACTCCGCCCGCAGCGCGGACGCTGCGCCGCAGAAGGCGCTTACGCCGGGGCAGACATCGTAGACAATGTCCCGCTTTTCCAGCTCGTCGAACTGCTCCCGCACCGCACCATAGATGCTGGAATCCCCCGTGTGCAGACGCACCGTGGTCTTTCCCTCCGCCTCCGCTTTCTCGATGAGGGCGATAACCTCCTCCAGCGTCAGCTTGGCGCTGTCGTGGATCTCGCAGCCCTCCCTGGTGTAGTCCAGCAGCGCCGGATTCACCAGTGAGCCGGCGTAGATCACCACGTCGGCCTCGCCCAGCAGCTTGGCGCCTCGGACGGTGATGAGGTCGGCAGCGCCGCTGCCCGCTCCCACAAAATGTACCATTGTCAGTCCTCCTTTATCCGGCGCAGCAGCTTGGATGCGCCCTTCGTCTCACAAAGATAGCCATATTCCTTGGAAAAGAGGATGGCTCCCGTCTCTATATCACTGCATTTATAGTGCATCATGTCGTCAATGCGCCCGGCCAGCCGGTGCAGCACTGCGTCATAAAGTCCCTGCTCCTTCAACAGCCGCAGGGCGTCGTCACAGGTGGCGCAGCAGAGCATCTCCGCCGCCGCACCGCCTTGCAGCCCCTCTGCGGCGGCACAGGCCGTCAGGATGTCCATGCGGCAGTCGCCGTAGCGGGAGTGGGTGTTCCACATACCGCCCGCCAGCTTTACCAGCTTGCCGATATGACCGATGAGCAGCGCCCCTCTGAAGCCCAGCTCCCGGCATATCTCCAGCGCGTCGCCGATGAAGTTGGAGGTCATCACCGCCGTGGCGGGGTCGATGCCCATGGCACTCTTGATATAGTCCGCGCCGTAGTTGCCGGGGGCCAGCAGTACATAATCCGCGCCGCCCTCCCGCCGCTGCCGCAGCTCTACATGGATGGTGTCCACCAGCGCCTGCTCGCTCATAGGCTCTACGATCCCCGTGGTGCCTAAGATGGAGATGCCGCCCTCAATGCCCAGCCGGGGATTGAAGGTCTTTTTCGCCAGCGTCTCGCCATCGGGAGCGGAGATCACCACCCGCAGGCCGCCGGTGTATCCGAACAGGCCGCAGACCTCCTCCACGGTCTCCTGGATCATCCGGCGGGGTACAGAGTTGATGGCCGCCGCGCCCACCGGCTGGTCAAGACCCGGCTTGGTTACCCGGCCCACGCCCTGTCCGCCGTCGATGACAATGCCAACAGTCTCTGTTTTCCGCACCTCGGCATAGATCAGGGTGTCACGGGTGATATCCGGGTCATCGCCGCTGTCCTTCCGGATGGCGCAGCGCACACAGTCCGGGGACAGATAGATGTCCTCCACCGCCAATGCCAGCTCCATGCCCTTGGGTGTCAGCAGGCGGATGGACTCCTTTTTGCTGCCGCTCAGCAGCATCCATGCGGCGGCCTTGGCCGCCGCCGCGGCACAGGAGCCGGTGGTGTAGCCCAGACGGAGCTTTTTTCCGTCCCGTATGATAAATTCCTTCATAACCTACCGCCTGATCTGGTAGAGCATGGCGTTGCAGATGGCCGCCGCCACGTTGCTGCCGCCCTTGCGGCCCCGGGACACGATGTAGGGCGCGGCAGCGGCCTCGATGATGCGCTCCTTGCTTTCCACCACATTCACAAAGCCCACCGGTACCCCGATGATGAGGGCGGGACGGAGCTTGCCGGCCTCCATCAGCTCCTCCAGCGAAAAAAGTGCCGTAGGGGCGTTGCCGATGGCGAAGATGCAGGGCTTAGGCAGGGCTGCCGCCCGCTCCATGGATACAAAGGCACGGGTCACGCCCCGCTCCTTAGCCTCCGCCGCCACGTCCGCGTCCGACATGAAGCAGTGTACCTCTCCGCCCAGCGAGGCGAGGATCGTCTTATTGATCCCGGCCTTGACCATCTGGGTATCGGTGACGATGTCGCAGCCCGCCCGTAGAGCGGCGATGGCCTTTTGCACCGCGTGGCCGGAAAAGGCCAGATTGTCCACATAGTCAAAATCCGCCGTGGTGTGGATGACCCGTTTGATGACCAGCTCGTTTTCCGGGTCCAGCCGCCGGTCGCCCAGCAGCTCGGTGATGATGGCGAAACTGCGCTTCTCAATGTCCATAGGCTTCATTTGCTCCATCATAGCGTCTCCTTTCTGCAAGCCGCCAAAAAGCGCTGTGCCATGACGGGCTTGGCGTAAAAATGGAAGTGGGGGAAGCCCGCGTACAGAGTGTCCGTGGCATACGCACAGCGCCACTGCTTACCGGAGGGCTTTACCGCCAGAAAAGCGCCGCCGGGCTGGGGGGTATCCCAGTGGTGGAATTCATGCATGGGTACCTGCTCTCCGGCGCGGCAGAGGAGGCTGTCCGCCTGCGCCGTGGCGGTGATGTAGCCGAACCGGGTCAGCCTCCCCGTATCAAAGCAGTCCCCCGGCAGCGCACCCACCATGGCGCGGCCTGCGATGGACTGCGTCAGATACATGAAGCCGCCGCACTCGGCGATACAGGGCATTCCCGCGTGTGCGGCCTCCCGAAGCTGCCCGCGCAGGGTACGGTTTTCCTCCAACTGCGTCGCGTAAAGTTCCGGGTAGCCGCCGCCTAAGTACAGCCCCTGTACACCGTTGGGAAGCCGTTCATCCGTCAGGGGGCTGAAGGGCACCAGCTCCGCGCCCAGCTGCCGCAAAAGGTCGAGGCTGTCCTCGTAGTAAAAGCAGAACGCCCGGTCACGGGCCACGCCGATCCGCACCGGCGCGCCCTTTTCCGGCAATACCGGCGGCGTAAAGCGAAGCGGCGGCGCGGCAGCCGCAATTTCCAGCAGGGCGGCTATGTCCAGCGTTTTTTCTGCCTCGGCCGCCAGCTTGCGCAGCTTCTCTTGCAGGTCGGCTACCTCGTCCGCAGTGATGAGCCCCAGGTGGCGGCTCTCCAGCGTACACTCTGGCAGCCTGGGCAGATAGCCGCAGGCGCGGACGCCCAGCCGGCTTTCCAGCTCCCGCGCCAGCGCACCGTAGCTCATGGCACTGCACCCGTTGAGAATGACGCCCTGCACGTTGTTGTCCGGCGCGAAGTCCAGAAAGCCCTGCACCGCCGCCACAACGGACAACGCCGCCCCCCGTGCGTTGACCACCAGCACCACGGGGCTGTCGGTCGAGCGCGCCGCCTCGTAGGTGCTGGCGCGGGTGGATGTCAGCCCCAGACCGTCATAATAGCCCATGACCCCTTCAATCACCGTGATATCGCAGTCCTGACCGTTGTGAGCCAGCAGATAGCGCATGGTGTCGGGGTCAAAAAAGAACGGGTCGAGGTTAGAGCTTTTCGCGCCGATAACCCGGCTGTGGAACATGGGGTCAATGTAATCCGGGCCGCATTTTGCCGCGCCTACCCGCAGACCCCGCGATACCAGCGCCTGCAAAACGGCGCAGGTGACGGTGGTCTTGCCGCAGCCGCTGTTGGTACCGGCCAGCACCAAGCGGGGGACTTTTTGCTCCATAGCGACCTCTCAATCCGCCACGATGGTGGCAAAATAGCTGATCTCCTCCGGCAGCTGCCGCAGGTCGGTGTAGACCTGCTCTGTTTCCAGTCCGCAATCTGCCACCATCCCGGCATTTGCCAGCAGGCCGCGGCGCTCCAGCGCCGCCGCCGTCTCGTGGATGGCCTTGCCGGACTTCATGATAACCTTCGTTCCCGGCAGCGTCAGCGCACTGTCCAGATCGGCGCTGCCCGGCAGGATGTGGAGGGGCTCCTCCATGCGGGTGAGGCTGCGCCCCAGCCGCGCCGCCACGGCGCAGAAGCTGGTGACGCCGGAACACATCACCGTTTTAAACCCGTCAGAGCGGATGCGCTCCAGAATATAGTAGGCCGTGGCGTACACGGACACGTCGCCCAGATTGACCATGGCCACGTCCTGCCCGGCCGCCAGTGCCGTTTCGATGGCGGCAGCCGCCGTGCGGTAGCTGTCCTCCCGTACCGCCGCGTCACGCGCCATGGTGAAATCCAACGGCAATATGGTCTTGCCCTGCATATCCACAGCACCGGCGGCGATGTCCAGCGCCAGCATCCGCCCGGACTTCATCCGGGGAGCGGCCACCACGCCGCAGTCCGTCAAGACCCGGCACGCCTGCCGGGTCAGCAGCTCCGGGTCGCCGGGACCCACGCTGACGGCGTAAAAAACACCTTGTTTTTCCATGATAGCACTCCTTACGGCACAAATTCCAGGCTGTCGAAGCAGGGGTCGTACTTCCCGTGCTCCATCCGGTACAGCTTTGCGATATACTCGCGGGTGAAAATCTCCTCCGGGGTGCCGATGCGGTCGATGCGGTCGCCCGCCACGCACACCACCGTGTCGGAAATGCGCTCCGCCAGCTCCAGCTCGTGGAGGGACAGCAGCACCGCCAGATCGTTCTCCCGCACCATGCGCTTGAGCACCGTCAAAAGCTCCAACTTGTAGCGAATATCCAGAAAGCTGGTGGGCTCGTCCAGCACGATGATCTCCGGCTCCTGACACAGGGCCCGGGCCAACAGGATGCGCTGGCGCTGTCCGTCACTGATGGCGGAGAAGGGCCGGTCAGCAAACTCCATGCCGCCTACCTGCTCCAGCGAGCGCTCCACGATGGCTTGATCCTCCGGCTGCAAAATGCCCAGCCGCCCGGTATAGGGGTAGCGGCCGCTGCTCACCACGTCCCGGCAGGTCATCAGCTCCGGCTCCATGCGGGCCGTCATCAAAATGGCCATGCGCCGGGCGATCTCATTGCGGCTGCGCTCCTCCATGGCCTTGCCGTCCAGAAACACTGTGCCGGACACCTTGGAGAGCTGGCCGATAATGGTTTTTAAGATGGTGGATTTTCCCGACCCGTTGGGGCCGATGAGCGTCACGATCTTGCCCCGCTGCACATGGAGGGCGACATCTTCAATCAGCGGCTTGCCGTGGTAGCCCACGGCAAGCGCCTTGGTTTCCAGATATGCTGCCATACTCACGCCGCCTTTCTGTGGATCATCATGTAGATGACGATGGGTGCGCCGAATACCGCCGTGACGGAGCTGATGCTCACCTCTGTGGGGGCAAAGGCGGTGCGGGCGATGAGGTCGCAGAACAGGCAGAACACGCCGCCGCCCAGGAAGCAGGCTGGGATCATACACAGCGGCTCCGCCGATTTGAACAGGGACTTCATCAGGTGCGGCACTGCGATGCCAACAAAGGAGATGGGGCCGGCAAAGGCCGTGACGCAGGCGGACAGCACACTGGACAACAGGATCAGCGCCGTCCGGAAGGCCCGCAGGGGGACGCCCATATTCTGGGCATAGACCTCGCCCAACTGGTACGCCCGGATGGGCTTGGAAAGCAGGAAGGTCAGCAGCAGCGTGATGCCGCAGACAACGGCCATAGTCTTTACGTTGTCCCAGCTCATGCCGGAGAAGGAGCCGAGAGACCAGTTGTGCAGATTCACGATGCTGGAATCGTCGGCAAAGGTCACGAGAAAATCCGTCAGTGCCGAGCAGATATAGCCGATCATCACGCCGCAGACCACCAGCAGGCTCATGCGCTTGACCCGCTGGGAGATCAGCAGCACGAAGCCCATGGATACCATAGCTCCCACGAAGGCCGCTGCGATGAGAATGGCGGAGGAGGTGGTCTTGCCACGGCTCAGCAGCACCAGCATGGCCACGCACACCGTCATCTTTGCGCCGGAGGAGATGCCCAGCACGAAGGGGCCTGCGATGGGGTTGTGGAAGAAGGTTTGCAGCAGATAGCCGGACAGGGACAGCGCCCCGCCCAGGATCAGCGCCGACAGGAGCCGGGGCAGACGGATCTTTACGATGATCTGGCTCTGGGTAAAGCCAACATCGCCCCCCAGCAGGATCCGCCATATCTCAGACGCGGAAAGAGAAACGCTTCCCGCGAAGATATTCCAAATCAAAAATGTGAATAAAAGCAGGAGGAGCAGCAAGAAGCCTCCCCAGATGCGAAGTGTTCGGTTTCTCTTCATGCCGCTCCTCCTTATGATGTAAAAAATGCTCACTTCATCCGTGTCAGAAAGTGAAAAGCCGTATCCGGCGCGTCGTTCAACGCATGGTTCACGTCCAGAATGAGATCGCTCAGCTCCAGCGACTCCTGATAGAAGTTTTTGGTCAGGCACCACACATTACCGCTCTTGACGGCCTTGAAGTCGGCCATCAGTGGATCCAGTGCCACCAATTCGTCCAGCGTGTGCAGCTCGCCATCGATGATGCTGTTGTAGATCAGCACATCGGCGTCCACTGCACCGTGGTAGAAGGATTCCATCTGAATGTTGACGGTGGACTGGGCGTTGTCCTCCGCCGATTCGTCGAAGGAGACATAGTCTCCGCCTGCGATGGCAACGCACTTCGCCACATAGTCCGTGGACTTGCGGACGTTTACAGCGCCGCTGCTGGTGATGTAGAAAAACGCCACAGTCTTGCCGGTGGGCTGCTGCTCCAGTACGTCCGCCACGCTGTCCATCTTCTCATTAAACAGCGCCTCGGCCTCGTCCTCCTTGTCCAGCAGCGCCGCGTACAGCTTGATCCACTCCATCCGGCCCATGGGCTGGGTCTCGTAGCTGGATGTCTCCACCAGCACGGGGATGCCCAGCCGCTCCAGTTGCTCCAGCACCGCCGGAGAGTGATAGATCATGGTGTTTTCCACCGCCAGATCGCAACCCTGTGACAAGATCAGCTCATAATCCGGCTCGGAGTACTTGCCGGCGTATACCAGCGCTCCGCTGTCCATGGCGTCCTTGGCACGTTGGATATACCAGTCCGACTGCTTTTTGCCGCTGAGGGTGATGCACCCGACGGCGTCCAGCTTGTCGAAGTAGTCCATGGCGGCGGCCGCCACCAGATAGATCTGATCCAGCGGCTGGTGCAAAACGGTGACGCCGGCGGGTACGCCCTCCGGTACCGCCGCGCCCTCCGCTACCAGCAGGTACACCCGGTCGTTGTTGATGGTAATGCGCTTGTAGCTCTCTCCGGCATACTCTACGGTAAACTGCTGGGCATAGCGCAGGGGCATGGTACGGTCAAAGACCAACTCATCCCACGATACGGAGACAGTTTGTCCATCGGTTTTGGCAGGGGCGTCTGCCGTGCCGCAGCCACAGAGGGACAGCATCAGCAGCAGCGCCAGTACCGCGGCGGTCAGCCGTTTCACTGGGCTGCCTCCACCACCGTGGTGGAATCAAAGGTCAGGGTGTACTCGATCTCGTGGGGGGTGCTCATAGCGGTGGTGTCGCCGATCACCGTCAGCGGGGTATCCAGCGCCCGCACGGGGATCTCGAAGGTGGAGCCGCCCTCGGTGGTGAGAACGTCATAGCGCTGGCCATCCACCAGCATATAGTCGTACTTCTGGCTGCTCCACACGATGGTGGCGGTGGCAGCGCCGTTCTCCACCTTCAGGGTGCAGGGGGTCAGCACATGGGACTTACCGGAGCCGCCCTCAAAGCCTACCTCAATGGTGTAAGTGCCGTCCGCCAATGCGATGGCGGCAGCGTCATCGCCGTCATCCTCCTCCTTCAGAACAGGGTTGGAGACGGAAACCTTGTGGTCATACCACACGCCCTTCTTGCCGATGAGGGCCACGTCGAACTCCTCGTCCAGTGCGGGCACGGGGATATCAAAGCCGTTGACCGTCTCGGTCAGGCCATCGGGATAGGTGACGGTGTCCTTGGTGGGCTGCAGCAGCACGGCGCCGTCCTTCTGGGCATCCTCCTTCAGACCGGGGAACAGATTCACGATGCTGGTGGAGGCGAGACTGACGTGAATGGTCATCTGGCCGTCCTTCACGGTCAGCACGCCCTTGCCGTCGCAGGTCTCGTTGGCGTGGAACATACTGCTGTCGGTGTTGAAGTCGGCGGTGTATACGCCGTCCGCCAGAGCGGGCTGGTCGGGCTCATCGTTGCCGGGGGCATCGGTCTGCTGCTGTCCGCAGCCCGCCAGCAGCGATGCCGTCATCAGCAGTGCCAGCAGACAGGAAAGAAACTTCTTCATTTTTATGTGTCCTCCTTGCTCTGAAAAAAGGCTCCGAGGCGATGGTATACCGCCCCGGAGCCCGTTCAGTCCTTGTTACGCGATGGCGTCGATGGCAGCCTTGGTGTGTGCCACGTAGAGAGCCTGCACGTCCGCGATACGGCCCAGACCGGAGATCTGGCAGTTCACGGTGAGACCGGCGGCCTCAAACATGGTCTTCCAGGAATCCTCGTCCGCACCGGCCATGTCGTTGTTGGCGTGGTCGCCCGCCACGACCATCAGGGGACGCAGCACCACGGTGGTGTAACCGGCTTCCTTGACAGCTGCGATCACGGCCTCGCAGGAGGTATCCTCAGGCTCGCCCTCCACGGTGCCGATGAACACGTTCTCATAGCCCAGCTTGTCCATCTGGGTGGCCATCTGGCTGTAAGTGACCTTCGCCACATGCGCCGTACCGTGACCCATCAGCACATAAGCCACACCGGCCTCCTTGGCGGCGGCGGTGGACTCGTAACCGCTCTCGCTCAGAGCAGCGGCGACGACGGCCTTGGCAACGGCTTCCTTATCGGTGTTGATGACGGTGGCGTCGCTTCCCACCTCACCCAGCATGGGCTCGGCGATCTCAACGGACTCGAACTTGTCACGAACCTTGTCAATGGCGGCGCACATCTCGTCGTACTCAGCACCGTGCATCAGATGGGTGGGCTGCACCACCAGCTGCTTCACGCCGTTGGCGACAGCGCGCTCCAGAGCCTGCTCCATGTTGTCGATCTTCTCGCCGTCACGGGCCTGGATGTGGTTGATGATGATCTGAGCGGTGAAGGCGCGGCGCACGGACCAATCGGGGTTGGCCGCCTGCAGGGCGTCCTCAATGCTCTTGATGTCGGCTACGCGGCTGTCGTTGAAGGAGGTGCCGAAGGACACCACCAGCAGCTCCTTCTTGCCGATCTCGTCCTGGTTGCGGGGATCGTCCTTGGAGGCGTCGCCGGTGTCCAGACCGAAATAGTCGGGGCTGGCTTCCTCACCCTCCACCAGTGCCTTCTGGGCATCGGTCAGGGCGTCCCAAGCGGCCTTGGCGGCCTCGCACTGGGCATCGGTCTCCTCGGTGCGCTCCTGCACGTAGATGGCGTCGATGAGGGCGGCGACCTTATCGGCGGCGGCCTTGTCGGTCTCCTTGGTGTTCACGTCGTTGTTGTCCTTGTTGCCGCAGGCGGTCAGCATGCTCATCAGCATCACAGCCGCCATCAGAAAGGCAAGTGCTTTCTTCATGGTTGATCTACCTCTTTCCAAATATTTGTTCTGAAAGAAATATAAAAGCGGATGTGTGAAACACAGCCGCCCTCGGAGCTTCTTACTACATATACATCCGTGCGGCGCTCCGCGACGGATCATAAGTTTGTAGGAAAACCAACCCGTTGGCAGCAGGTTTGAGATTCCACACAGAGGCAGGTCTCCTGACTTCGTTCGTCACGGCATTGCCCTTCCCAGTTTCCCAGTGGATTGCAAGGCCGCTCCCGTACACAGTGACTGCATCGCTCCGGATTCCCACCGGATTCCCTTCTCATCTGCTTTTGAGCAGATACCTCTGTGCTACAACTTTATATTTTCCAGACAGTGGGATTATATCACATTTTGTCGAATTGTCAATCCGTTCTGATGGTGGGGCTATCTAAAATATTTGAGGTTTTTCTGCGTTGAATTGTGACATTTTCGTAAACGCTGCCTTCTTCCATTACTCACGGAACTTTATGACTTCTTGAATACTTCCCGAAAAAGAAAAGCCGCCGTCGTTTGACAGCAGCCTTTCCGATAGCTTGTTATGCGTAAATCAGATCGCTTGAAATAATCTCCATAAGCTGATACAACTATGGCATCGCTGGGCGGATGAGCACGGCATGAAAGAGCGGCGTCGTTATACGCTTGACAATGCGGAGGACTTCTTTGCTTTTAACTACTCCATCAAAGAGCTTCTTTCCGAAATTTACAGGGAAGAACTCCAGACCTGCGTTTATAACGCCTTTTATCAGGTAATGATGCCACAGTATGGAGCAGATCCTGCCGAGTGCTACGAAGCGAGGTTCTATTCCTACGGCCTGTTCGGTTTCCTGGACGAATGGATCAAGCGTGGCTTTTATGAAACGCCGGAGCAGATCACGGAGCTTTTCCGAAAGATGATGGAAAGGCGGGGCTATGCTGAAAACGGGAGCCGCTGCATCTGAGATGCATGACCTGTGGGGCGCTCAGACTACTGTTTGACTACTACCGCAAAAAACCTCGGAAGCCCTGCCTTGCAAGGCTTCCGAGGTTTTTCTCCAAAATGCCGGAAATTTGTGCGACACCAACCAAACCCTTGCGCCGCAGGGCTTTCCGGCTTGACGGTCTGATAACTCCGACTCTAAAGGCCGCTGGTTCGAATCCAGTCGGGCGTACCAAAAAGTCCGCGAAATCATAGGATTTCGCGGACTTTTTTCTGTCTGTCAAAGAGCCAGTCTCAGCATAAAAGGCACGCAAAAGCGTGCCTTTTATGCCTGCCATATCAAATTTCACTTCCTGATAATGAGCGCGATGAACACCAGATCATCCGCCCCGGTGTTGCGGATGCCGTGTCCGCCGCCATCGTCACAGAAAAACGTGTCACCGGCGTGAATGGCACGCTCCGCGCCGTTGTCGCTGTATACGCCCTCGCCGGCGATGATGGGATAGGTTTCGGTTTCGCCGTGGTGCTCATGATAGTCGATCTCCCTGCCGGGGAAAACAGTAATGCGGGCAAAGAGACCATTGCCTCCCAGCCGCTCCTCCGGCAGCAGCTTCTCCACTTTTCTGTTGGGATTTTCACCATTTTGGACGACTCCTTTCCGCTGCACTCCAAGACACAGCACGTCATAATTTGCCGGTTCTGTGGGCCTCAGATGGCCAGCGCCGCCTCCAGGGCGTCGCCGGTGGCCAGAACGGCATTGCCGGGGGCCTTGGCGCCGGGCTGCAGCAGCACATGGTCCTCCTCGAAGTTCCGGAACATATAGCGGCGGTTTTCCGGAGTCACGTCGGCGGCGATGACGTCCTTCATCTCCACGATGGCCACCTGATGGCCCCGCTCGGCCAGATACTCGGCGGCCTCACAGCCCACCATGCCGCCGCCCACCACCAGGGCGCGCCTGCCTGCGGCGGTCTTGCCCAGCAGCAGGTCCTGAGCGGTGACATAGCCGCAGTCGGCCAGCCCCGGAATGGGCAGTACCAGCGGCACGGAGCCGGTGGCCAGGATCACGGCGTTGGGAGCCAGGGCCCGCAGGGGCTCCTCCGTGGCCTCGGTGTTCAGCCGGATGTTCACCCCGGCCTGCTTCGCCCGGACGATCATGGAGCGGATGGCCTCGGAGATCTGCCCCTTGCCGGTGGGATAGGAGGCGATGCGGAAGTTGCCGCCCAGCTCGCTGTCCTTCTCCACCGTAGACTCGATGGTGATCAGGCCGAAGCCGCCCTTGGCCCGGGCCTGGTAATAGGAGAGGGAGCGCTCACTGAGGGAGCCGTCGGTGTTGGCCAGATCGTTGCCCATGGGGGGCACCACAAAGCGATTGGGAACCGTCACTGTGCCGATCTGCACGGGGGAAAACATGTTGGGGAATTTCATCGTCGCACCTCACTTTCTCGTTGTCAGGAGAGGAACTTCTCCAGCACTTCCTGGGTGGGCATATCCTTGCCGGTGAACAGCTTGAAGGCGGCCACGCCCTGCCACAGCAGCATACCGATGCCGCCCACGGCGGCCTGGCAGCCTGCGGCCCTGGCTTCCCGGATCATCCGGGTCTCACGGGGATTATACACCGTGTCCGCCACCACCAGATCGGCGCGGAACAGGGCGGGATCGACCAACGTCTCGCCGTCCAGGGGCTTCATGCCCACACGGGTGGCGTTCACCAGGATGTCGCAGTGACGCACCGCATCGGCCAGGGCTGCGCCGTCCTCCAGCGGGGTGATGGATGCCTTGCAGCCGGGCACGGCCTGGGCCAGCTTCTCCACAGTGTGCCGTCCGTTGGCGAAAAACTCGTCGTCACGGTTGAAGATGGCGATCTCCGCCGCGCCGTCCAAAGCGGCCTGCACGCAGATGGCGGTAACCGCGCCGCCTGCGCTCAGCACCACCAGACGCTTGCCCCGGACCTCCACGCCGTTTTCGTGGAGATTGCGGACAAAGCCGATGCCGTCGGTGTTGTGACCGGTGAGTCTGCCGTCCTGGCTGACGGTAACGGTGTTGCAGGCGCCGATGAGTCTGGCGGCGGGGGGCAGCTCGTCCACCAGCCCCGCCACGGCGGTCATGCAGGGCATGGTGACGTTGAAGCCGCCAACGCCCAGGGTTTTCAGTGCAGCCAGGCCCTGCTCCACCTGCTCCAGGGGGATGTCAGAGGCCAGATAGGCGGCGTCCTCGCCGGTGCGGGCGAAGCCGTAGCATCGCAGGGCCATGCTGTCAACTGTCAGCGAAAACGGAGACGGCAACAGCGGGGGCAACTTTTCCGCCGCGTACAGGCGTATCCGAAGGGAGATGATGCAAATGCCTGAAATCAAGATCAAAACTCGGGACAAGCGGGCCGGAGGCACAGGGACCGTGATCCGCGGCAACAGCGACTACACGGTGGTGTGGGCCCTGGACGATGAGTGGACCCCCTATGGCGCCAAAACCATGCGGGTAAACCTGGCGGACGGGAGCTATCAGGACGTGGTGTTCACCGGTAGTACGGCGGCTCTGCCGGTGCTCAGCACACCGGGGTGGGCGTCCGTGGGCCTGTACGCCGGGGACCTGCACACCAGCCGGGCGGCGGACCTGCGGGTGCTGCCGTCTGTCACCACCCCCGGCGGCGCTCCGGCAGACCCGGCGGAGGATGTGTACGATCAGCTCACGGAAAAGCTCAATCGGCTGATTGCGGTGCAGCCGGAGAGCGTCGCCCAGGCGGTGGCGGATTATCTGACGGAGCACCCGGCGGTCTCGTCCATGCGGGTGGAGGGCGGATACATCCAGTTTTCCGGCGATGGGAAAAACTGGGACAATGTGGTGGCTCTGGCCAATCTGAAGGGACCCAAGGGCGACACCGGCGCGACCGGCCCGCGAGGCCCCGCCGGGTCCGACGCCAGCGTGACGGCTTCCTCCATTGCCGGCGCAATGGGCCTGTCGGGGCTGTCCGCAGGCGACCAGATTGCGGTGGATACCGTCGGGGCGGACGGACGCCCTGCCAGCTGGAAGAAAAAAGCCGGAGGCATCCTGAACGTCAGGGATTTCGGGGCCAAGGGCGACGGCAGCACGGATGACACGGCAGCCATTCAGGCGGCCATTGACAGGGCTGTGTCGACGCTGGCCATGGCCGTGTATGTCCCGGCGGGCACCTACATCATCACCGCGCCGCTGGTCATCCAGACCTACAGCGATGCGGTGACCACCATCGACGGCGTCAAATGGTGGGAGGGCCGCAGTCCGGCGCTGATCGGCGAGAATCCGTCCACCGCCATCATCAAGAAAACCGGCAATGCCGCCAAAGCCATGCCCACGGTGGACAGCTGGCCCGGCGGCTGGCGGACCTGTATCTTGTGTGCGCCTCCAATGCCGTCCACATCGACTACGGCACCAGTACCGTCCTGGAACGGGTCTATTGCAGCGGCGCGGCCAACCCGTATATCATCCAGTCCGCCTACAGCTCCCTGTCACAGGTGTGCTGCGACGGCGGCACAGGGACGATTTTCAGCATAACCGGCAATGGCGTGGTGCTCAACGGGTGCGGGGCCGAGTCCAAGGACGCGGCGGTGTATGTCTCCGCCGGGGTGGACAGCAATCTCACCATTAACGGCTTTTACGGCTGGCGGCAGACGGCAGGCGTGCCCATCATGATGGCCAACCGCGCAACGGTCACCGTGTGCGGGCTCCAGCTCTATGAGCGCAGCGCCGACACCTACACCAACACAGCGCTTGTGGACGTAACCGGCCCCACCGCGCAGATTGCGCTGTCGCTGATCGGGTTTTCCATCATCCGGTCCGCCGGGCGCACCGGGCAGCTGCCCGACCTGCTGGCCACGATCCCCAGCGCAGACAGCAAGATTTTTCTTGCGACAGATGGGCTTAACGGCTACTTCTATCCTACCCCTTCCGGGCTGGTGCCCTACAATGGCTACGCCAGCGGAAACCGGCAGTATCTGGCGGATACCGTTGCCCTGCCCGGTCAGGGCGGGTCTCTGGACGCAGATAAGTATTACCCGGGTATGTCCGTCTGGGACAGCAGCCTGGGCAAGTCCAAGTGGTGGACCGGCTCCGGATGGTGGCAGCCTGTCGCCGCGCCCATCACCCCGGCGGATACCTCGTTCGTCCAGGCCGCCGAGGGTGAATACCAGCAGCAGCCGAATTTTACGAACCAGTTGAACCAATCGAGTTCGAATTTTAAATCTCAAACCCGCCTGAACGGGAGCGGTACAGAAAGTACCGACGTGCGGAACTACACCATGTGGACAAGCGGTTATATCGGGTGCAAGGCCGGGGACGTGATCCGGGTGCGCTGCCCGGATGGCACCTTTGAGAGCGGCGGCGGCTCCATCTGGCCCATTGCTGTACAGTACAATGACCTGAAGGAGTCTACTGGCGCTGCGACATACAAAGCCACCTCCGGGACCTCCTACGATGCAGTATTCGACAGCGACGGCAAGGGCTTTAGTATTACCATTAACGATCTCAGCGCGAGGTTCATTCGTATCGTGGGCAACGGTGATGCCGCCGGGGCCATCATCACCAAGAACCAGGAGATCGCCTATAAGCAGGTGTGGGTGGGCACCCCCATGCAGTTCGGTGATGAGGTCAAGCAGAACATGGCCAACGTATTTGTGCAGGCCCCCAACGGCACCCTGTACACCATCGCCGTGGACAACAGCGGCAATCTGTCGGCCAAGGCATTCACGCAGTAATCACGCCGCCCAAGGCGGCAGGAAAGGAGATTTTACATGAAAGAAAACACAATCAAGGCCGCGCTGGCGGCTGCGCTGGGGGCGCTGTGCGCTTACGGCATCCAGCTGCTGGTGCCGGTGCTGGTGCTGCTGGTGGTGATGGTCCTGGACTACATCACCGGCATGGCCAAAGCCTGGCACGCCGGGGAGCTGTCCTCCCGGGTGGGCCTGTGGGGCATCCTGAAAAAGGTGGGCTACCTGGTCATCGTCGGGGTGGCCTGCGTGGTGGACTGGCTTCTGCGCTACGGGGCGGACAGCCTGGGCTGGAGCTGGCCGGTGGACTTCCTGTTTGCCAGCATCGTCATCATCTGGCTGGTCATCAACGAGCTGCTGTCCATTCTGGAGAACGTTTCGGCCATTGGCGCACCGGTGCCGGGCTTTATGCAGGCCCTGCTAAAAAAGCTGAAGGTACACACCGAGGACACGGCAGAGGAGAACCTGCCGGGAGAGGAGAATAGCGATGAGTAAGAAGGTCTACATCAGCCCCAGCGACCAGGTGAGCAACGCTTACGCCTGGGGCAACACCAACGAGCACGCCCAGTGCCAGAAGATCGCCGAGGCGGAGGCGGCGGCCCTGCGCCGCAGCGGCGTGGAGGTGCAGGTGGCGGCTCTGGGCTCCACCATGGCCCAGCGCTGCGCCCAGTCCAACGCTTTCAAGGCGGACATTCACAACTGCGTCCACACCAACGCCTGCAACAAGCAGGTCATGGGCACCCGGCTGTTCTGCTACGCCATCCCCGGCAAGGGGTACGACGCCTGCAAGGCGGTGTTCAACGAGCTGGCCCCGCTGACGCCGGGAACGTCCGAGAACGTGCAGAAGAACCCCAACCTTTACGAGGTGCGGACTCCGGCGGCTCCCACGGTGTACTGTGAGTGCGAATTCCACGACACGGTGGAGGGTGCCAAGTGGATCGTGGAGCACACCACGGAGATCGGCGAGGCCATCGCCAAGGGCCTGTGCAAGTACCTGGGCGTGGCCTTCGTCCCGGCTCAGACGCAGAAGCCTGCCGAAGAACCCAAGGCCGACGCCGAACAGGTGCTGTACCGGGTCCAGGTGGGAGCCTTCGCCGTCCGCGCCAACGCCGACAGGATGCTGGAAAAGCTGAAAGCGGCGGGGTTTGCCGGGTTCGTGGTGAAAGGGAAGAAGTAAGACTATAATTGCCCCTAAATTTAAAAAGTTTAGGTGAGGAAGGTGAGTAATCGGGTACATTTCCCTATAACTATTTCTATATACGCGCGTACTAAGAAGAAGTTATAGGGATTTTAGCCCGATTACTCACCTAACTCACCTAAGTGCCTTAGATACAAAGAAAACACTCCCTACCATTACGGTAAGGAGTGTCTTTTTGTTTGGACAAATACCGTTCCCCACGCAATGTAGGGTTCGGATATACGTCCAATGGTGGAGTAGCCCCATCAAAATCCGAACTCAGCGCCGATTCGATCTCGTCAAGCGAAATTGTCTGCGTCCCATGTTGATAGTTGTAGGTCAAGACCAGTTTATCATCGAACACATACACGGCGTTTACAAATGTATCAATCAAGCGTTTCTGAAACTCACGGTTTGCTGGATCGCCATGACGGAACTGCTCAAACCATGCCGTCATCTGTTCGCGGGTAAGCTTTGGCTTTTGCAGTTCAGCAGTCTGGATATTCATAAGGATTTCTTCTTTTCGTGCTTCCAGCTCATCAAGCCGCTGTTTGGTGGACGGCGTGAAAATGCCCTGCTCGATTGCTTTCAGAATGTTTCCAATGGAGGACTCGGTTTCCGCAAGCTGTGAGCGAAGCGCAGGGATTGTTGTGTCTTCCTGCTCCTGCATAACAAGAATTGCGTCAATGAGCCTGTTGATCTTTTCTTCATCCATGACGCGCTGCATGATCAGGCGAACAACAACACGCTCAATCCAGTCTTTGCGAACAGCCTTCTTGTCGCAATCCTTCAGGCGCTTCGCACCGCTGCATTTGTAATAATAGTGCATAGCGCCGGTATGGCTCTTGCCGCTTTCACCAACCATCATGCGCTCACACTTACCGCAGAACAGCTTTGTTGTCAGCAGATAGTCCTCTTTTGCTTTTACCATTGCGGGAGCATGGCGGTTCTTCTCCATGCGTTCCTGCACACGGTTGAACAGGTCTTCCGGAACGATAGCAGGAACGCCGCCCTCAATTACAACATCCTGATAGCGATACTCGCCAATGTATTTGCGGTTTTTCAGTAGAGAGCTGAAACTATTGATATTGAAGGGCTGTCCCCTTTTCGTTTTAAGTCCGCGGGCATTGAAATCCTCAACAATGGAACGAACCGATTTGCCATCAGCATACTTTTCAAATATCTCAACCACTAATGGTGCAGTCACGGGATCAATCACAAGCTTCTGTGCTTTCTTGTCCAACAGATAGCCGAGAGGAACGCCACCGCCGTTGTTTTTCCCTTTCAGAGCATTCTCTTTCTGTCCGCGATGGATTTTCTCTGATAACTCAGCAGAATAGAACTCGGCATAGCCTTCCAGCATCGCTTCCAGAATGATTCCTTCCGGACCTTCGGAGATATGCTCTTTCGCAGAAACAACCTTTACACCATTCTTTTTCAAAATGTGCTTGTAGTGTGCGCTGTCGTAACGGTCGCGGGAAAAGCGGTCGAGTTTCCATACAAGCACAATCTCGAACAACTCTTTTGCGCTGTCCTTGATCATGTGCTGGAACTCCGGTCGATCTGCTGTTTTTGCAGATAATGCCCGGTCAATATACGTTCCAACGATGGTCATATTATTGCGTTCAGCATATTCCCGGCACTCGCGGAGCTGACCTTCAATGGATTCCTCGCGCTGGCTGTCTGAGGAATAGCGGGCATAGATGACAGCGTTCATTCTTCATCACCCTCGTTGCCTTCGCCACTTTCCAAAGCAAGTTCTGTCAATTCACGCAGCTTGTTTTGTAGAAGCGTCTTGTCGGGAAGACAAAGCCGATAATCTGCGACAAGTGTGGGCGACATACTGCGGCTTAAAGCATATTCGACAACCGCGTCATCCTTGCTGGCGCAAAGAATAACGCCTACACTTGGATTTTCATTTGGCTTCTTCACATCGCGGTCAAGTGCTTCGAGATAAAAATTGATCTGCCCGATGTGTTCCGGCTTGAATTTTCCGATTTTCAGTTCAATCGGGACAAGGCAGGAAAGCGCACGGTTATAAAACAGCAAGTCGATGAAGAAATCTGTATTGCCGACCTGAACACGGTACTCCTCACCGATAAAGGTAAAGTCCCGACCAAATTCAAGTATAAACTGCTTCAGATTTTCGATGATTGCTTTACGGAGATTCTTTTCAGAAAATTGCTCCGGCAAGTCCAGAAACTCAAGCACATAGGTATCGAGGATGCTTTCACGCACATCATGCGAAACGGATTCAGGCATCGGCTTCTTGGCAGAAATCATTGAACGCTCATAGTACGATGTGCCGATCTGACGCTCCAACTCGCGTTTGGAATAATGTTCCTTCGCACAGAGCGCCATGTAAAAATGCCGTTCATCTGCCGTCTTGGAGCCAGACATAATAAGCAGATGGTTTGTCCAGCTGATTTGTGTCACCAGTGGTGTCACAAATTCATCGTCCTTGTAGGTCTCGTAGAATTGCTTCATACGATAGAGACCGCGACGATTGAAACCTTTGATGTTGGGGTTCTCTTGCGCAATGTATGCGGCAACTTCGTCAATGATCTTATCGCCAAAGCTTGATGCAGAACAAAGCTCTGACAAATACGCACCGACGCTCCAATACATCTGAATAAGCTCTGCATTGACTGCTTTCATGGCGCGGCTGCGGGCGTTGTCGATGATATGGATGACTTCATCGAACTGTCCCGGATTATGGGTTAATTCATTGCTCATATCTTCGCCTCCCCCAGCATTTTCAGCATTGCTTCTTTCAGCTTTTCGTTCATCGGTGATTCCGGGTCGAAACACATCTCAACAAACTTCCTCAGTTCAGGATTGTTCGCGTCAACCGGAGGTTTCGCTTCATACAGCTTGCCATGCGGATCATCGCAGCGGGCAAAAATATAGTCCATTGAAACGTCAAAATAGTCCGCATACTTGCGCAGAAGCTCAACCGTCGGCGTTGCCTGACCGTTTTCATAGCGGTTGATGCTGGACTGCGTAGAGCCGATCACGTCGGCAAATTTTGATTGGGATAAGCCAATTCCTTCCCGCAATGCGCGAAGACGCATACCCAGTTGTTTCATGCTGTTCAACCTCCAATTCGGGTTAAGTATAGTATAATCAAAATCCGAGCAGATGTCAACCCGGATTTTGAAGAGTTTGTGTAAGCATTGACTGAGTGGCTATTATATAGATTACTGCGGCGGCTGATCCTCCTGCTGAGACTTAAGAATTTTTGTTATATCTATAATAGTCGCAGAACTTGGCTGAACTGCAAGATTTTTTGCAGCAGTAGCAAGAGGCTCCGCGTAAGCGTCCACAGAGGAAAGTTGAAGTCTTCGCATAGTTTCGATATTCTCGAGTTTCTGCTTCAATGCCTGTTGCTCTGCCAAATCAGCCTCTGCGGACAGCTTTCTCAGTTCGATTTTTTTCTTGTCTTCGTCATATTTATGATTGATAATTCCTTTGATGACGCCGATTATAGAGTGAAATTCATAATCTCTCGCTTTTCCACCAAAAATAGCCATATAGCATATTAAAAGAGGAAACGCATTTTCCTGTGCAAAATTCCATATTTGAAGAATTACGTCACCAGGGGAATGAAGAGTGGTTTTGACCTGAACTGTTTCCGGCTTATCGTCCGATAATAATCGCGCAGCACACAGAACAAAATTAGCGAGGTCAAGAACGTTAATTTCTTCTTTTCGCTTTACACGAAAAGTAACAGTAAGCTTATCCTTAAATAGAACTGTATCGAAGCATCCGCTCAACACCAGTTCTGCGTATTCGTTCAAATCACTTAAACTATGCCAGTTTCTCGCAATAGCACTCTGTAAATACGGACTTATTGTATCATCAGCAGTCAGCACCTTAATCAGTGTGATTTTCCTTCGTTTAATATACGGGCAGGTAAATGTATCAGTATTTGGATTTGCCTTTTCGATCTGCTGATGAACCTCTTTTTCTAATTCGACTGTAAGGGTTGGAGATTGTTCTTCGTAATACTCTCCAATGTATGCAAAAGCAACCCTGTTGTTATCTACAATAACTGCAATGTCTCCCGCTTTGAGTTCGTAGCAAAAACGAATACACTTATTGAGTGACGTTCCGGGCTTACTTTCATCATATGTAGCTTTTATCGAGGCTTTTAATCTGTCTGACTGACTTCGAGTAAGATTTTGACTAATCATAGCCTTTGTCACTGAGTTCCAACCTATCGCAATAAACTCATTCCTTATGAACTCGTCAAAGAAAAAGCCTCGCTTAGCTCTTACCATCCAGAAGTTTGTATCATTTTTAATGGAGGGAATGTCTAAAATCTGAGTCATCTTATCCATATCTGCTTCTCCTTTGAATCAGTCTCTTTATAATTGTGGCTTGTCTAACACATACATCAACTGGCTTGCCAGCATGATTTGCTCCATAGCCTCACGTTTTTCATATTGAAGATTAGCATGAGCTGCAGGGTTGCGATAGGCTGCCACGATTCCTTCAAACAGAGAGTGGATTCCGCGTCGGTAGTCCTTGCCGCTGGTAGTAGTTGTGTCACAGAATTTGAAAGCGCCGTTCTCGCTCATAAGTGCGCCAATCACATCACCAATCTTCGGCAGAACTGCTGTACCGGGTTTTAGCTCTGAAAACTTTTCACGCAGACGAGATTCTACTTCTTTGACCGCCTTTTCTGCTGCGGTTGAGTAGTGACCATCTACATATAACTCATGGGAGACATTCACAATTCGCGGGTGAATCTCAGCCCAGAACTGGACAACAACGGGTTCTGCTTCGATATGGCGAACAATTACTACCAACTCGCCAAATGCCGCAGGATTCAGGAAAATAGCACCCATCTCGTTCTGCTGAAAGAGTATATTTGCAACACAGGTGAGCGTAGTCGCATAAAAAGGATAGTCCGCTTGTATTCCTCTCGTAATTGCATTGATCCATTGGTGGACGCGCTGAATTTCCTGAGGTGTGTGGAGAAACTGCATCTGCAAGTTTGCGTTTGTAAAGTCTATCCACTTTCGCAGCTCATACAGTTCGTTTTCATATGGCAGTTTCAAAACACGCACCTCCCTTACAGCGCCTTAACCGTGTCGATAAACTGGCTCATGCTCACCGTACCCGGCAAGAGGTTTTCCTCATTCTCAAATACCATGTAATAGCGGAAATCCTTGCCCGCTGCTGTGCGCCACGCTTGACCCAGCGCGATTTTCTCCCGGCTATCGTCGTTTTTCAGGTGTTCGCCCTTGGTTTCCGCGCAGATGAGCTTGCCGCTTTGGGTCATAATCAGAATATCGGGGTAGTGCTTGATAAAGCTGTTGATTGCAAAACCCTGACGGGCAATATTCCTGTGCCACCAGCGGACATTCGGCAGGGCGGTCAACTCCACAATCAGCTTTTGTTCCAGCTTGTTCATGTCGCCATCCTCAGCCGTATACAGCGAGCGGGCGTATATGGCGGTATTGCTGGCGGGATGAATAGATGTGGGCAGACGGAACGAGGGCATACAGACAACACGCTCCGTTTCCAGCCACTTATCAAAGGTTTCCCGATAGTGGGTTTCCAACAGTGTTTCGATCTTGGCGCGGATCTTCGCCGCGTAGCCCAGCGGGGCTTTCTCCATAGCGGCAAGCTGCGCCTTATCCATATCGTCCACAATGCGGTTTATGTAGGCTTTCAGTTCGGCAGCGTCTACCATGTTCAGCTTGTTAAGCTGATTGAACATCATTTCATTGCATTGACGTACCCGGCTTTCCGGCGGCAGATTGTTGAACCACTCCTTGAAGTACCGCTGCTCGGCGCTCTCCATCTTGAACACCTTCGGCAAACCGCCGTCCTGCTCCCGCACGTCAATTTCGCGGATTTCATCGTCTGCGGCGGCAAAGTCAATATCGTATGCCTTGCCCTTGAGGGTAAAGCCCTCTGCCAGCATTTCCTTGTCCAGCACCAGATTATTGCTGCTTTGGTAAATGGCATTAGATGCGCTCTGCATAGATGTTTCGATGGAATCAGAAATCATCGCTCATGTGATCAAATTTTCTTTGCAACTCATATAATCCAAGAAAATAATCTCTATAACATTGGGATACATTTTTAGCAGCTATTTTATCGTCTGTATATGGGATTTCAATCAAGCGATAGCGATTCCCTAGGTCCTCTCGATTAGTTTGCATAAAAATGACACGCTGCCATTGATTCTGAACGTCACGCAGTCGCATTGCCCAAAACAAATAAAATGGATCGATTGGTGCATTTGGTGATACTGAGAACAATAAAATTTCTTTTGTCAAAACCATTCTTTCTTGTCCGGGTAAAATCATGCAAGGTTCGCCAATATTCTTAGATGCGCGTGATGGAGTGGCTATCTCCCATGCTGAAATGCCACTTGACTCACCGTGCCAGAATTCTCTTGCAACAGCCTCTGGAACCATATTTGTACTATTAGGATTAACTCTTCCGGCTCGAAGGTCAACTACCTTGATGTATGGTATATCTCCTATCCTTATATCCGAAGAGGGACTTCCATGTCCTCCGCGAACTGAAATTATACCGTCATCGATTAAGTCTCCAAGAGAACGCATTTTAAATCCTGGTAGGCTTTTCTTAACCTTTTCCTCTAACACGGATTCTGATTTGTTCCCAGAAAATGTAGGAACTGCGATGTAAGATTTCGACATTGTTTCGGATTTGATATAGCCGGATGTAAAGGTACTTTCTCCTCTCATTAAGGCTTGTACATCAATAATTGCTTTATTATCGATAACATCTGTCCGACTACCATTCTCGTCAACAACAAACAGATCTAATCCGTCCTTGTTTAAGCCAATTGTGGGAGCGTTAGAAACCCAGACATATCCATCTTTAAACCATGTTGGCGTATCAGCTTTTTCTCCTTTTCCAATTTTCTCAAAAACATAGAAATTGGTCTTTGCTCGACAGAACCCCTGAAAAGCTTCCATAGGAACGTTAAGCGCTCCACGGAGAATAAAGTGTGTATCCATCCATTCTCTAAACCATCGATATGATTTTGAGAAAAAATACGTTTCAGGAAGAACAATACCTAACCGCCCTCCATTTTGGAGGATTTTCCATGCGCGTTCAACAAATGCTATACCTAGCTCCGTTGTCGGAGCATAAGTATCTGACATTAGACCGCCTTTAGTGTGTTTGCATATTTCAAGATGAGAACTTCTAGCATCAGCTGCATTGATAACGAGATCTTTCCCAAACGGTGGATTTGTCAAAACCGCAGTATATCTTTCTTCTCCTAGTACGGATTGAATCCCCTTTGTGTCACCCTTCCATTTGCTTTCTCTGAGAGAATCACCGTGATGCGCATTTGTTGATCCATCACCCATGCCAACCATTAAAGCTCGAGTTAACTTGATGTTAGTTTTGTCGCGATCAACACCGAATAAGTTGTAATGAGCCCATTGTGTAGAGGCTTTTTCGCTAATGCCAGTAGAAATAATTCTCATTAAAGCAGCTGACAAAAAACCACCTGTGCCGCAGGCTGGATCGATAACTATATCTTTGTGCGTTATGCACATCAATTCAGTTCCTGCCTCTATAACACGGAGGGGCGTGTAGTATTGTCCATCTCCAAGCTTGAGTGTTGCATCTCTAAAAACCTGAAACGCCATCGACAACGCCGTGGGGGCCATTTCGCCAATGTTCATTCCCTGCAATCTTAGAACGATTTCCTGTATAGTATCGGAATCAAGTACAATACTATCTGGTTCGTCAGTAGCAAATAGGACGGGATGTCTTCTTTTATAATCTGCAAACGCATTATTAACAGACTTATGCGTTTGAGCAGGAGAATCACTTAATTGAAACAACAGCGATTCATTTTTATCCCATTGACCATCATGGTCAGATTCTAACTTGATCAGCAGAATGTTGGACATTTGATTCAGCTGATCTTCTCGACGGGTAGAACGAGTATCACGAGAAGTGAGTACACCAAGCAAAGAGGAAAATGCACTTTTTAGCTCCCGCGTGGAAGGAATTTGCAAATCAGAATATGTGATTCTCTTATCACCGGCTAAAATAAAATTCTCGGTAGGTTTTGGTAATCCTGCACCTTCCACAACCTTGAAGTCTCCCGCAGAAGGAAGTTTATAAACACGAACAAATTCTGTTCCGTTTGTCCAAATTCCAAGCCTCGCGTGAGGTTCAAGTCCTAAGTAAATCTTCAGTTGGCTAATGCCCTCATTCTTGTTAGGTTCTTTACATTCGATAATTGCCACAATGTGTTCGTAGTCATTTACAAACTCAACATCATCAAATAAGGCAATATCCACAGGGTATCCTTTAAAACTCCTTTTTGATTCACGATTAGTCGCCTCAGAGGGAGTTTTGGGAACATGCCATTCGGTATCATCAGAATTAGGCGAAGGACAAATAATCTGTTCTCGTTCCCATCCCAGCAAAAGAAGTCTTTCTAACACTGGCAGTCGCGTTAGGTGATGTTCTTTGAATGATTTAGATTCGTAAGTCATATTTGTATCTCCACATAAAGTTCAGTAATGTTGCTCAGCGATTGATAGGCTTCACTTTTAGATGTATAGGCACTATTATGAAATATTGCCGTTGTCCTCGCTGTGCTGCCCGTTTTCATCAAAGCTATACTTGCGCTCCAACACCCGAAACGGCACGTCCTGATGGTGATTGATCACCTTGCTCTTTCCAATCCATTCAAGTGTTGGCATGGGTATCCTCCTGTTTTGCGGCCTGTTTTAGCATAGCATTTCCGAGAGGAGCAGGGTTGCCAGCCATATTCGTCATGAACTCAGCCATCGCCAACTGGCCCTGCTCAAATTTGGCAGTTTTCTCCATGCGCTGAACGAGTCCGTCTGGGAGATAGGGGTTTTGTATTGTTTCCCAAGTAATCTTCTTCTCATAGCCCAAAGTCTCAGCCATAGCTTCGAGCAACTTACACTGCGCGGTGGTTATCTCTTGTGTAGAGTAATTCGGTTTGTATTTAGAAAATAAATCTGCCCAGCATTTACGAACTGATTCATCATCCACGAAAATAATGTCAATCGTGTTTAGCGCATTTACGGTATCTTGATGTGCCCAGCCGGTCGCCCGGTGGGTCATTAGACATTGAAATATCGCCATCTTGTCTTTGCGTTTCTGATTGCGGTCTTGTAGCTTTTGACCGACAAATACAGCGGCAATAGGAACTGTGATAATCGCAGCAACATTGATAATAGCCATAATGATTTCAAAAGTTGACATTGCGTAATCCTCCGTACATGTAAATTCTTATATTGGACAAAGACCTATCCTGTGTCGGAGGGACTAAATCTTTGTCCAACGCTGTCATCGTTTGTCGAATCGACGATTTAGGTAGAGTCGTAACCAAGGGGTCAGTGCGCCCATTCGCACCCGCGAGGTGGAATAGCCCCCATTATTTCGAGTTAGAGTCGCTGATATAATCTGCGGCTCATTTTTCATTTTCGGCGGGCTTCTTGATGTACTTGCCGTTCTTGATTCTTGCGTCCGCCGGCTTCTCTGCGTCCTCTGGAATCCCCCAGACCGAGCCAATGCGGATAGCACCGGGAACGCGCCCCTCGCCGCACAAAATCTGAATACGTCGGGTGGAGATGCCCCAGCGTTCGGCGGTTTGCGTGATGGATAAGTATTTCATAATCGGTACTCCTGTCGCAGCTCATTTCTGCGTCTGCTTATAAAATCACAGTATAATTATAATCGTCAAAGCGAATAAAAGCAAGAGATTTCCCGAAAAGTTCAGGAAGTATTTTCAAATTCGACATGAAAGGGGTGTGGGGATTCCCCAACAACAAAATGAGCAGTTCGGACGCAGGGCTGAACCGCTCATTTTTCCGGTGTGTACGGACACCGGATGTGCTTGCAACTCTCTCAAATCTCATATCCGCAGATACACCGCGCTCCCGCTTTCGCAAAAGCAGGGGCGCATATTTTTTGAAAATTTTTCATTTCGATACCTGCGTTTCGACAAAGAAATGTCTGTTGTAAAGTGAGGGGCAGCGAATCGCCAATGCCCGCGTCCTCAAAAATTTTCTCTGTGGAGACCCTCTAATCCGCCGAAAAAATGTCCGTTGTATTGTGAAAGGAGTGTTTCAATATGCCAGACCGCACACGACCCATCCGCAAGGAAATCTGCCTGAACGAGCAGGAATTGAGCGTAGTTCGCCACAAGATGAATCAACTCGGCACCCGCAACTTCGGCGCGTATGCCCGGAAAATGCTCATCGACGGGTACATCATCAAGGTGGATTACACCGAACAGAAAAAGTTGGCTGCCGCCGTCAGCCGAGCCGCCTCGAATATCAACCAGATTTGCCGCCGCATCAACAGTACCGGGCGCTGCTATGAAGACGATGTTGCCGAGCTGAAAGCACGGCAGGCCGAAATCTGGGAGCTGTTGAAGATACGGCAAAAGGATGAGCTTTGACCACAACGGGATTTTCCATACGTGGGTTTTCCGTCACCGGTTTTTCGGACGGTGGACAAGCTGACGCTCCGGAGCGTACCGCAACCGAATTTCAGGACGACGGTTTCCATGACGCTCATCGGGACTGAAATTCATGCTCTAACTAATAAGAAATAAATCAAGATACAAGAGAATCAATCTATCAATCAATCAACACAAAAATGGATGGATTGATGGATGGGATAGGAGGTCAGATGAAAACTTTTTGCAAACTCACGGCGCAGAGCCCGGCGGCGTCCTATGTGCCGCTTCCGAGGTTCCTTCTCCAAGACGAAGCCCTGCGGGACATCAGCAACGACGCGAAGGTGCTCTATGCGCTGCTGCTGGACAGAGCCAGCATTTCCCGCCAGAATGGCTACGTCGAGCCGGACGGCACGATCCGGCTGTACTTCACCTTAGAGCAGGCACAAACCAAACTCCACCGCAGCCGCCAGAGCGCCACGCGGATCTTCCGCGAGCTGGAGTACAGCGGCTTGATCGTTCGGCGCAAGCAGGGTTTGGGAAGGCCTGCGCTTATTACGCTGAACTACCCAGCGGACGCAAAGCTGATTCAGCCAAGAGAGGATGGCGCAATATTGCATGAATAAAGGTCGAAAACAAGGTGTTTTCCGCCCCACAAGCGCCGAGAAAACACAGGGGAATATCTTTTCTTATGATCGTCCCCGAATGCGCCTAAATGTTCTACAGAAGCGATAAAGGAGGTACTACGTGAACGCAGAAAAAGCCAATATCCAGACTGGTGTTGATGCAGCCGAAATTCCGGAATACGTCTTTGAATCGCTGGCACGGAGTCTGCTTCCGGTAATTCAGAAGTACTACGAAAGCGAATGTGGCAAAAAGGCATTTGCCGAATGGAAAGCAAAGAAGGAGATTTCAGACAGTGCACCTACATAAAGAAACCGGGAGGATTGCCCTGATCGGCAGTCCTCCCGGTTTCTTTATTACCAGTCTTCAACTTCTTCTATAAAAACAATAAATCCGAACCCATGACCAATCGGTACAAGGTTCGGATTATATTGTTTTGGTGGAGGCGAGTTGTTCATAAACGAACCTATCCTCCACAGGAACGGAATCTGCTTGTTGTTCGATTTTCTCAAGAAGTGCAGCGTCAAGCGTGACGGCATGATCTCCAGAATTGAAAATCAACGTGATTTTGTCATCGTAGAGATAAACCGCATTGACCAGCACAGAAATGAGCGCCTTTTGATATTTTATGCTGTCGGGGTCGCCCTTCCGTAGTGCATTCAGGAAGAAACGCACCTCAGAAACAGTCAGCTTGACTTGCTTCGCCTTTTCGAGCGTCAGTTGAAGCTCTGTGTCGGACTTCTCTTTCTCCAGTAGCGGAATCTGTTCATACAAGGTCTTTCGTATCAGATCGCTGTCACACTCCATAATAGCCGACATCAGGTTTTTCCGTTTCCGCTCTATGTCGGCCAGCTGCTTACTCAAGTGCCTTACATTTGTCATGTCTTGATCTCTCTGTGAGGCGGCAACGACTTCATGGGAAATGCGCTCAATATTCTCAGGCGTGAGCAGCTTCCGACATTCCGAAATGACAAGTTTTTCAATAAAATCCTTCTGCACGTTCTTTTTCTTGCATAGTTTCTTCTTCCGGTTGTTGCAAATGTAGTAGTGATGAACGGCGCTTGTGTGTGACGTGCCGGAATAGCCAGTCATCATCTCTTTGCAATGGCCACAGAAGAGTTTTGTTGTCAGAAGATATTCCTCTTTTGCCCTTGCTCTGGCAGGGGCTTTTCTATTTTTCTTCATCATTTCTTGCACCTGCATGAAAAGATCATCATCTATAATCCGGGGTATTCCGTTTGGAATTTCTGTCCCTTTGTAGGTGTAAGTGCCGATATAGCGCTTGTTTTGCAACATCTTTCGTAAAGAGTTTTTGTTGAACGCTGACCCTCTGGAGGTTACTATGTTCCGCGCGTTCATCATGGTGATGATCTCTGTAACTGTTTTGCCATTGGCGTACATCTCAAAGATTTCGCGGACTACAGGCGCGGTATCTTCATCAACCTGAAAGTGCCTATCCTTATCAACCTTGAAGCCCAACGCAACGCCTCCGCCGGTGCAAAGGCATTTTGAGGCGTTTATATCCAAGCCGCGCCGGACTTTCTGTGAAAGCTCCGCACTGTAATATTCGGCCAGTCCCTCAAGAACGCTCTCAATAAGAATCCCACTTGCATCTTCTGAAATGTTCTCGCGAGCGCTGAGGACGCGAACGCCATTTTTCTTGAGCTTCTTCTTGTATACGGCGCTATCATACCGATTTCGTGCGAAGCGGTCAAGCTGATAGACAAGAATGCCCTGAAAGGTCTTTTTTCTGCTGTCCTCAATCATCCGCAGAAATTCGGGGCGGTTGTCGTTGGTGCCAGTCAAAGCCCTATCGATATATTCCCCGATAACCGTATAGCTATTACGTTCTGCATATTCATAGCAGGCTTTCAGCTGTCCCTCAATACTCTGTTCTGTTTGACTGTGTGAGGAAAACCGGGCATATATGACTACATTCATACCAGCGGCCCCCTTTCAATCAGCTTTTCATTCAAAAAAGCGTAGTAATCATTAAATACTTGAACGGAAACTCCTTGAAATCTGTCGCACTTACAAAGAAATTCTGTTATATTGCGTCCGCTTGTGAGCGGCATTTCGAGGCTATTGTACAGAGAATCATAGATTCTTTTCCGCATTCGCCCGAGCTGTTGCCGGATGTTTCTTACTGCCTGTTCACAAGGTAGGTGAGTATAGCTCAGTTTATCGGACAAAACACATGGGCTAAGCCTTTTGCAGTATTTTGTGTTTGACGTTTCATGGCATATAGGAACGCAAAAAGGCTTTCCACAATGGGCGCATAGCATGAATTTATATTTGTTTATAGACAAATACCGAATGACAGATAGGACAATACATATTAAATTTTCACAGTAGCATAGCAAAGCCCCATCTGTACTAATTGCCGGAAATGAAACGCCATACATTCCGAGGGATGTTTCAATATCCGTTGTGTGCCGCCCTTCGGCGCAAATCGTCTGCACAATGTTTATTGAGTCTTGTATGGTGGTATCGGACGGGTTTACGCTCTGCACAAAACGAACAAGCCCATTATCACCGTCATTAAGGTTGAAAATATCTTTTCTTGCATCGAACGTATAAAAACAGAACGTGTCATGCTCAAAATCTGAAACGGCGCAGTTCATCTCTCCGATGGTCAATTTGAACATACTATTTCCCTCCTTGAAAATGTTTCCTTTCAACATAATTATACCGCAACACAAGCACTCAGTCAACAATCGAAATAACAATTATAATAAAAGCATGAGAGCTGCGCAGCCCTTAAATCCATGAAAGGAGACAGGTTGAATGAAGACTGTAGCGAACAGAGAAGTTCGGGACGCTATCAAGCACAGTGGCGCATATCAGTACGAGATTGCCTATGCAATCGGCATTTCTGAGGCTATCAGCGACGAGACCGCCGCGCAGATTCTCCGGGACTTCACCGGCGATATGGAAATCATGCAGCGGTTCCGCTCCGTGCTGGAAAAGCAGATCGCGCCCAGTGGCCGGCAGATCGCTGACCAGCGCGGCAACACGACTTTCCCGCAGACCTTCGGCCAGCTTTTCAAATATGAGAAGTTCCGCGACGCTCTGGCAGAGCTTCAGGAAATGGCCGATACGCTCTTTATCCGCAAGCTGTCCCAGACAGAGACCGAATACCTGCACGGTGCTACGCTCTCCGTGCCGACTGACGGCTATATGCAGCTTGTAACCGAGCGAAACATCATCGAACAGGCCGAGACGGTCGAAAACATGATCTCCGAGCTGTTCACAACCACCGAATAAACCTGGCGACAGGCAGTTGTAGGCGCTGCTTTTCGTCAAGTTTATAGTGCTACAGGCGTTCGGACTGTAGCGCCGCCTCCTGAGCCGGAGTAGCCAACGGTTCAGGAGGTGCTTTATATCTCAGGCAGGGAGGTGAAAACATGAACAAGAATCTGATTCCGATGAACGAGCGAACAAAGGAAGAGCAAAGAGAAATCGCCCGAAAGGGCGGCAGGGAAAGCGGCAAAGTGCGGCGGCGCAAGCGTACCATGAAAGACGCTGCACAGCTCATTTTGCAGTTGCCTGTCAGTGCAGAACAGGTGGCGCTTTTGCAGAAATACGGCGTTGCAGAAAGTGACTGCACAAACCTTATGCTGATTATTGCAAAGGCCGTTCAAATGGCTGCTGACGGCAATCTAAAAGCGGCGGAGTTCATCCGCGACACATTGGGCGAAAATCCGCAGTATAAGATTTACGAGAAGCGGCTGGAATACCTGATCGCCGATAAGGAAGCAGCGCACACGCTGGCCGACGAGTGGGTCGCCTCTATTCCGGATTGGGAAGAGTAGCCAGAAAAGCCTCTCAGAGGCCGCAGGAGGCGCCGGAAGCTCTGACAGGGAAAGAATAGCGGCAGAGCATCAAAGAACGGTTCAGGCGGCTATAACGGGCTGGAAATAGGAAGAGCGGGGGCTTGTGCCTCCGCTCTTCTGACGTTCTCCGTTATTCTGCCTCTGCCGTCCGCATTCGGTCGTATTCGTCCACCAGCTCCACAAGCATCATGGAAATGGTGTTCGCATCCTCTGACAGCCCATCATCCGCATTAGAAAAGATCATGTCGAGGGCGTGAGTCAGTGCTCTGATTCTGAGAAATACTGCTGTCTTGTCCATGTGAAAAATCCTCCTATTCGTTTCCTGAAATTGCCTCCAGCTCTGCCAACGCTTGCTTGTGGTGGCGGAATACCCTCTGCTTGTAGTTGTCGTATTTTTCATTGAAATCCGGCTTTCCTCCGTATGCAATGAAAAGCACATCTTCCCATTCCTCCGAATCGAGATAACGCAGCCGCAGCACAAGCCGCCTATCGGCGTTCGGCAATCGCCGAATAAGGGCTTCAAGGGCTTTCTGCTCTGCGTCCCGCTCCGCTATGAGGGAATCTATCTCACTTCGCAGATCGGCGATTCTGGCGACGGTATCGGCCATTCTGTCATGCTGGAAGCTGGAGCCTTTGGGCATCCCTGACAGGTTCGGAGTGGATGGAGAACCGGCCTTTGCTTCCAACTGCTCCAGTCGTTCAATTTGCAGGTCAATTTCCCGGTTCAGGTCTCTGTATGCCTTGAAACGTGCGGTCATGTCCATGATGAAAACCTCCTCCCTCTGAACGTCTGCAAGCGCATTATAGCATTCAGAGTTGTGTTTGTGTGGATTCTTGCGCAAATGAGAACGCGCGATTAAAAATTGCGAAAATCTTACTGAACGGTAAGTGAAAATAGCTGCATTCTGTGACTGTCCGCAGATTGTCCACGGACAGTCCGTGGACAATCCGCAGGACATAAAGAAAGAACGGACACTCTCAACAAGTGAGAATATCCGTTCTTTTCTGTCGGTATTACCTGAACCATATTGTGACGGCAAAGCCGCCGACAAAGTAAAAAGGTTCGTGTAATACCCCTTTGGTGGAGCTGAGGGGAGTCGAACCCCTGTCCGAAAGCACTTTGACAGGACCTTCTCCGGGCGCAGGACAGTTTCAGCATTCCCTCCCTGGGCAGGCACTGGCCAGACTGCACAGTTCAGTAGAGTCATGATGCATGGGCGGGGCAACTCTTACCCGCCGCACGTCCGCCACATCAACGACGCCTTCCCCGGCCTGTGGCCTCTCCGGTTCAGACGGCTGCCTTTAGTTAGGCAGCGACAGCAATACGATTGTTGTCAGTTAATTTTAAAGTTGCCCGTTTTAAGGCGGTCAGGCGCCGCCGCCCGCTTATCCTGCCTCCACACCCCCGTCGAAACCGGTACAGCCCCGTATATGGGATAGGAGGCGTCCGGGCCGGGAAACCGGCCCGGATACCTTGAAAACATTTTTACTTGTGGAAGGGGTCCGGCAGCTTGCCAGGCTCCGGGTACTCCACGCCCTGGGTGTCCACGGTGACGGACTTCATCACCTGGGGCTTCTTAGGCTTGTTGGTGATCATGTTTCTGGGCTGGGAGACGATCTCGTCCACCACGTCCATGCCGTCGATGACCATGCCGAAGGCGGCGTACTGCCCGTCCAGATGGGGAGCGTCCTTATGCATGATGAAGAACTGGCTGCCGGCGGAGTCCATAGCCTGAGCCCGGGCCATGCTGAGAACGCCCCGGGTATGGCGCAGGTCGTTGGGCACGCCGTTGGCGGCGAACTCGCCCTTGATGCAGTAGCCGGGGCCGCCCATGCCGGTGCCGTCGGGGCAGCCGCCCTGGATCATGAAGCCATAGATGCAGCGGTGGAAAATCAGCCCGTTATAGAAGCCGGAGTTGGCCAGGGAGATGAAATTCCGCACGGACTGCGGCGCAATATCGGGATACAGCTCGGCGGTGATTTTCTTGCCGTTCTCCATTTCGATGGTAACAATGGGATTGCTCATGGATACGCTCCTTTTTTACCGGTTTTTCTCGCGGACGGCCCGCTCCATTTCGCGCTTGGCGTCGCGCTTGGCGATGGCGTCCCGCTTGTCATAGGTCTTTTTGCCCTTGCACAGGCCCAGCTCCACCTTTACCCGGCTGTCCTTGAAATACAGGCTCAGGGGGATCAGGGCATAGCCGTCCTGCTTCTGCAGGTCGTGGAGCTTGCGGATCTCCCGCTTGTGCATCAGCAGCCGCTTGGGCCGGTCCGGGTCCTTGTTGAAGATGTTGCCCTGCTCATAGGGGGAGATGTGCATGCTGTGGGCGTAGATCTCGCCGTCCTTGGCCACGCAGTAGGAATCCTTCAGGTTCACCCGGCCCTGCCGGATGGACTTGACCTCCGTTCCGGCCAGCTCGATGCCCGCCTCGTATCGGTCCTCCACGAAATAGTCGTGGTGGGCCTTGCGGTTCTGGGCCGCGATCTTGATACCCCGCTTTTCCATGGCGGACCTCCTCTCTTTTGGTTGGTAGATCAGTATACCACACTTTTCCGGAAATTGCAACCCCCCGGCAGCCCTCACAGCAGCAGGCCGTATTTCTCCTTGATGCGGTCCAGCTTCTCCAGCATAGGCTCCGCGGCGATCCACAGGAAGAACACCGTGGCCGCGGCGTGGACGCAGTCCACCGGGAAGCCGGTGACGTAATAGGTCAGCAGGGTTTTCCAGGTCAGGGTCTCCGCCCCGGCCCACATCAGCACCGACGCCGGGTTCATGATGCCGCCGTAGATCACGATGGCGCAGAAGGCGCCGAAGGTGCACAGGCTCCCCCGGGTCCGCCGCAGCAGGCCCTTCCGGAACAGGACCCCCGCCAGAAAGCCGATGATCCCCATGCAGAACATCTGCCAGGGGGTCCACACCCCCTGGGAAAACAGCATATTGGACACCAGCATGGACAAGGCCCCCACCAGGAAGCCGCTTTCGCCGCCCAGGGCCACGCCGGAAATGATGGTCATGGCCATCACGGGCTTGAACTGGGGCAGCATGAAAAACGTCGCCCGGCCCGCCACGGAGATGGCGCACAGCACCGCGATGACCACCAGCTCCCGGGCCTGGGGCCGCCGCCCCTCGAACACCAGGAAAAACGGGGCCATGCACTCCAGCAGCACCAGCACCGACACCAGGCCGTATCGCTGGTTGTTCAGGTAATACACCCCCACGAACAGGGTCACGGGGATCAGCAGCAGGATGGACGCCGCAGCCGCCGTCGTCCGGCGGGACAGCCTGCGCTTTTCCACCGGAAGCTGCACCTGCGCCGGGGGCCTGGACCGCCGCCCGATGGCCAGGGCCAGGATCAGCAGCAGTCCGCAGAACACCAGATACAGCGCCAGCTGCTTCTGCCCCAGAGCCGTCAGCCCGCCCTTGTCCACCACGGCGGACAGGTCCGTGACATTGGCGGCATACAGGAAGATGGCCATGGCCCCCGCCCCGGACACGGCGGCCAGGGCCTTGCGCCACAGGGGCAGGCGCGGCGGCTTCCAGTCCGGCGTCTCCTCCCGGGCCTCCGGCAGAGGAGGGATATCCTCCGGCAGAGGCGGCTCCGGCGGCGCCGTGCCGCCGCAGGCGGCCATCACGTCCTCCGGCGTCACCGCCCGGGGCTCCAGACTGCGGGCCATGCGGTTGGCGGCGGTGGTATAGAAGCTGTTGCCGCTGAAGAAGTCCCGGGGCGCCGCCTCCGTCACCACGCCGCCATCGAAAAACAGGGCGCAACGGTGGGCGTACCGAGCGCAGAACTCCACATCGTGGCTGACCATCAGCAGGGACACCCCCTGCCGCAGCAGAGTCCGCAGGATCAGGGCGAAGGTCTGCTTGAACTCCGCGTCCAGGCCCTTGGTGGGCTCGTCCAGCAGCAGGATCTCCGGCTCCAGCAGCAGCACCTTGGCCAGGGCCGCCCGCTGCTGCTCGCCGCCGGACAGGTCGTAGGGGTGCCGGTCCAGCAGGTCCTCCAGGCGGCACAGAGCCGTCATCCGGGCCACCCGCTCCTCCTGCCGGGGGCGGGGCATTTTCGTGCCGGAGAATATCTCGAACAGGTCCTCCCGGACCGTTTTCTTCACAAACAGGGTCTGGGGATTCTGGGGCAGCATCCCCATGCGTCCCCGAAGGGAAATTTCGCCCCGCTGGGGCTTTTTCATGCCGGACAGCAGCCGCAGGGTGGTGCTTTTTCCCGCGCCGTTGCCGCCCAGCAGGGCCAGGAACTCCCCCCGGCCCAGGGTCAGGTCCAGCCCCTTTACAACGTCCGGGCTGTCCGGCTCATACCGGAACCACACCCCCCTGGCCGTTATCACCGGCTCCCGCCGGGGGTGCGCCTCCTCCCGGGGCAGGGGGCCCAGCGGACGCTCCGCGGCATATCGGCGCAGAAAGTCCCGCCCCTCCCGGACGGTGACGGGGCAGGGGGCCTCCGTGTCCACCGAGGCCCAGATGCGCATGGCGGCGGGCATGGCCAGGAACATCCCGTGACCCAGGGTTTTCAGCTGACGGCCCACCTGCTGGGGGGTGCCGGTGCACAGGAGCCTGCCCCGGTCCATCACCGCCACGGCGGTGGCCAGGGGAAAGGCTTCTTCCAGCCGGTGCTCCGTCAGCACCACGGCGGTGCCCAGCTCCCGGTTGATCTTTCCCAGCACCGCCAGGAAGTCCGAGGCGGCGATGGGGTCCAGCTGGCTGGTGGGCTCGTCCAGGATCAGCACGTCCGGCTGCATGGCCATGACAGAGGCCAGGTTCAGCAGCTGCTTCTGGCCTCCGGACAGCTCCGCCACGTCCCGGTAAAACCAGTCCTCGATGCCGAAGAAGGCCGCCATCTCCGCCACCCGGCGGCGGATGGTGGGGGTGTCCGTCCCCAGGCTCTCCAGCCCGAAGGCCAGCTCGTGCCACACCTTGTCGGTGACGATCTGGTTTTCCGGCGACTGCTGGACAAAGCCGATGCGGGCCGCCTGGGTCCGCTGGTCCACCTGCTCCAGGGGGGCGTCCCGGAACAGGATGCGCCCCTGCCGGACCCCGTGGGGGGCCAGGGCGGGCTTCAGCTGCCGCAGCAGGGTGGACTTGCCGCAGCCCGACGGGCCGCACAGCACCAGAAAGGCCCCCTCCGGCACCGTCAGGGTCAGGCGGTCAATGGCCGGGGCGGTCTGCCCCGGATAGGTAAAGCTCAGGTTTTCGACGGTGAACAGCGCCATGCGCGGGCCTCCCTTCGGTCCAGGATCACCGGCGTCAGGCACAGGGCCAGATACGCCAGATAAAAGCTGATGGAAAACGGCTGGGTCATGACCCCCTGCAGCAAGGGGAAGTACCACCACTTCAGTCCCCCGGCCAGGCATCCGCACAGCAGATACAGCCCGCAGAAGCCCAGCCACGCCAGGGCGTACCGGTCCCGGGCCTCCATGCGGTAGATGGAAAAGGCCGTCCGGCCCCGCAGGCCGTAGCCCCGGCTTTTCATGCTGTCGGCGGTTTCGATGGCGTTTTCCAGGGCCCAGGTGACCATGATGGAAAAGATGGTCACGGCCCTTCTGACCCGTTGCCACACGCTGCCGCAGGAGGCGTCCCGGCCGATGCAGAACTGGGCCTGGCGCACCACCTCCAGCTGCCGCCGGAACAGGGGCACGAACCGCAATGTCATGCTCAGCACCAGGGACAGGGCCGGGATGACCCGGCCGAACAGATACACGAACTTGTCTGACGTGATCACGGCGTTGAAGCACACGAACCACAGCACCACGGCGCACAGCATGGCCCCCGCCGCCAGGCCGTAGAGAATGCTCTCCAGGGTCAGGGGATTGCCGGAGGGCAGATACGTCAGGATGGTGACTCCGGCGTGGTTGAAGGCCGGGTTCACGATGGCCGCCAGCAGAAGCACCGGCAGGGCGAATTTCAGGTGCCCCGCCAGGGCCCGGCGGCCTCCCAGCTCACCGGCGTACACCAGCGCCCCCGTCAGGGACACCGCCAGGCACACCGGGTGCATCAGCACCATGGAATAGGCCAGCACCAGGGCGAAAAAAAGGAAATTCACCAGGGGATGATAGCGGGAAAAGGCGTCGCCCACGGCTCCGGCCTCCTTTCGTCATACGGTTCTGCGCAGGGCGGGGCGCACAGGCCCCGCCCTGCGGGTTTTTGCGGTTTTCGGGGCCTTACCCGGCGGCGTAGCCGCCGCCTACATCATAGCCCAGGTCACAGGTATAGACCCAGCAGATCACGTCCCCCTGCTGCACCTGATACCGGGAGCAGCCGTAGTTGGGGAACCAGTCATTGACCTTGTACATCCAGCCGGAGCCGTCGCCTACGTCGAACTCATACAGGTTATAGATCCCCTCGATATAGGCGGAGTTGTAGATAGGTGTGAAGCTGAACTCCATGGGGATCTTCCGCTCCCGGCACACCCGCTGCAGCACGTCGAACACGCTCTCCCCCGGGGAGAACGTCACCGTGGAAGCCGACAGAATGGTGCCGTCGGCGGGGATCAGCGCCCGCTTGGACTCATCGCACTTGTCCATATTATCCAGGATGGTGGCGCAGGAGATGGAGATGGTGCAGGTGGCTTGCTGAGAGGTGTCGGGCTTGGTCTCCTCCGGCTCCACCGGCTGGGGCTTCCCCTGGGGCACCGGGTCCGTGTGGTATTGATCCTGGCCGGACGGCTCGGACGTGTCCGGGGTGTCCGGCTCGTCAGGGGTATCCGGGGTATCCGGCGTCTCGGGCTTGTCCTGGGGATCCGTCTGCTCCGTGCCGGGGTTCACCGGCGTTACCGGCGTGTCCGGGGTCTGGCTGCCGCACCCCGCCATCAGCAATGTCAGGGCCAGCACCAGGGCCAGCAGGAATTTTCCGTATCTTTTCCGCATAGGGGAACACCTCCATTTATAGCACCATGCGCAGGGACGCCCGAAGACGCCCCTGCGCGGGTGTATTTGCGGCGGTTTACGCGCGCTTTTTCTTGTTCTGCATCAGCAGCACGGCCGCACCGGCCAGAGCCGCCATGCCCATCCACACCAGCACCGGGCTTTCATCGCCGGTACGGGGGGCGTCGGGCTTTGCGGGCTGATCGGGGGTCACAGGCTGATCGGGCGTCACGGTGATGGTGACGTCGCTCATGTCATACAGGCTGGTCTTGCCGGCAGTCAGGCGATAGTAGGCCGCCAGGGCGTAGTAGCCCTGCTCGGTGGCCATGCCGTCCACGGTCTTGTCGGCCATCAGGTGGCGGAAGCCGCCGCCGGTGACATAGAAGCCGCACAGTGCGTCCACGACGCTGACGCCGCTCCTTACGAACCGGCTGTCGGCGGTGGGATCAATGCCCAGGGCCGTCAGGGCCACGATGACCTGGGCGGTGGACTCGGCGGAGGCATCGGTGCCGGGGATCTCGCTGAAGGTGCCGTCGGCGTTCTGCACACCGGCCAGGAAGGTCAGGGCCGCGTCCACAGCCGCCTTCACCTGGGCGTTTTCATAGTAGGGGGCCAGGGCCTGGATGGCCATGGCGGTCATGTCCACATCGGGAACCTGGGAGGAGGCGATGACAGGCCAGCTGCCGTCCTCCCGCTGGGTATCCAGGATGGCCCGGACCAGCTTCTCCCGGGTCACGTCGCCGGAGACGGGATAGTCATGGCTGTCCAGAGCCAGCAGGGCCCACACGGGACCGTTGACGCTCTGCTTGGTGATGAAGCTCATGGAATCCAGGCCGTCCAGCAGGTTCCGCCCGGCCACATGGGTCACGTCCTTACCCATAGCCGTCAGGGCCAGGATCAGGCGGGAGTTCTCGGTGGAGCGGGAGCGGTTCAGGCGGCCGTCCTCGTCCATGGCCTTGCGCACATACTCCTCCACGGAGGCGTAGTAGTCGTCCGCGCCGGGGATATCCCGGCCGGAACGGGCCAGGCCCAGCACCGCCCACTCGCCGCCGATGGAGCCGGTGACGGGGGCGCCCTTGGAAACGATGAAGTCGCCGGTAGTCTTATAGATATCCTGAGCGTTCAGCTCCGCCAGCCGGGCCTCGGCGGCCAGGAGCACGTCATAGTTGCCCACCCGGGCCTGGAGCTTCTGGGCCAGGGCGTCGTAAGCGGCCCGGGCGGCCTCCACGGCGGCGCGGGAGGCGGGGGTCACAGGCTGGCCGATGGCGTTGATGAGGGCCTCCACATTGGCCACGGCCTCGTCCTGAAGCTCCGCCAGCCGGGCCTCGGCGGCCACCAGCACGTCATAATTGCTGACCTGCTCCTTGCGCTCCTGGCGCAGGGCGTCATAGGCGGTCCGGGCGGCCTGGATGGCCTCCTCGGAGTCCAGGGTCACCTCGCCGATGGCGGCGATCTTCTGCTCCACATCGTGGACGTACCAGCCGGTCAGAGGCAGCACCAGCTCAGGCAGACGGGTCAGGACTGCGGCGGTGGTGGTGCCGTACTGGCGGTCCATGCCGGAGCGGTAGGACACGCCGCGGTGGGTGGGAATGCCGCCAAAGCCGCCCACCCGGATGGTGCCGGTCAGGTCATAGCTGTAGCCTTCGGCGGTCTCGGGGATGGTGACGCTCAGCAGCTGACGGACCGGATTGCTGCTGAAGTCATACTGGCCGAAGGGGGTGCCGGGGTTGGTCTGATACTTGCTGCCCTGGGCATCCAGGTACACCAGGGAGAAATTGAAGTTGTAAACGCCGGAGATCTTCTCCTTGGGGCTTACCAGGTCGTGGAACTGGACCTTTACGGCCTGGCCGGGGACCAGCTCCGCATCCTGGGGCAGGACGTTGCCGTCGGCGTCGATGATGTCATAGCTGACGCCCCGGGCGGTGATGACCTGGTAGGCGGCCATGCCGTCCTTCTCGATGCGGAGAATGTGGCGACCGGTGGTCAGGCCCGTAACGGTGACCTGGCCGTTTTCATCCACGGAAACGCCCTGGCTGGTGAAGCCGTTGAAGGTCATCTTATCGGTAACGGTGGAGCGGGCCACGGTAACGGTGCAGCCCTCCTGGGGAGTGAAGCTGTAGCTGGCGCCCTGGGTACCCACATAGAACAGGATGTCGTGCTCGGCGTCCAGATACTTCTGCTCGTCCTTGGTGATGTTCACGGTAGGACGGTCGATGAAGGTGTTGGTCTGGATAGAGGAGCCGTCGGCGCCCACGGACACCACGAACACGCCGGTGAACTCCGGCCAGATGGCGCTGAAGTCCTTGCCGCCCATACCCTGAACGAAGGTCATGGCGTCATAGGTCACCTGGACGATGGCGGTGCCCGGGTGGTTGGCGGTCATGGTGGCCAGGCAGGAATTGTTGGCGTCGGGGGTGATGGTCACCACGTCGCTGTTGCCGCCGTCCAGGCTCAGCACCTGATAGTGCGCGTCGGGCAGGGCGATCTGGCTGTTCATGAAGCTCTCGATGGCCTGCCAGTTACGCAGCACGTTCAGTTCGTAGGTCTGGCCGGCATCCATGTTCAGGTAGCCCTGGCGGTTGATGTTCAGGTAGATGTTGCCCAGGTCATACACGTTCTTGTCGAAGCGGTTGACGGAGGCGGCGGTGACATCGTCATCCAGGTGCAGGTCGTCCCGGGTCACTGCCAGCTCCTGGCCGCCGGTGAATTTGCCGAAGGTCCAGTAGGTGACGCCGTCGGGATTCTGGGCCCGCAGGAACTGCTGACTGCCGGTCTCCGGCAGGCGGAAGGAGGCGGTCATGGTGTCGCCCTTGGTCTCCTGAGAAACGGGCTCCAGGAAGGTATAGCTATAGTAGCTGCCGAAGCTGCCCATCCGCAGGGTAGAGCCGGCGGGGGCGGTGACGGTGATGTCCAGGGCCTTGGGAATGGTCAGAGAGAAGCTCTTGGCGCCGCAGCCCACGGTCTGCTTGTTGGTCATGGTGGTGGTGACAGGCAGATAGCCCGCCGCCTTGTCGCCGATGGGGGTCAGGGTGATCTTCAGGCTGCCGCCCTCCACAAACAGGCAGGCGGTGTGGGTGCTGCCATAGGTGGTGGAGACGCCGGTCTTGGCCTGGAGGTCCGTGCCGTCGGGGCCGGTAACGGTGACGTCGATGGTGTAATCCTTGCCCTCCACCCAGCTGCTGCTGTCGTTGGTGGCATAGATGGCGTAGGCCCGGACCAGGGTAAACACGTTGTCCTGATTGGCCTTCACGGTAAGCACCAGGGTGCCGTTGCACTGGCCCTCGGTGTTGTAGCCCTCCACCAGATAGTCGCCCACAGGCAGCTTGGTGTTGTACATCAGACCGTAGCCATTGGGCTCAATGTCCACGCCCTCCAGCAGGTTTTTGTCACCCTTCACGCCATCGGTATAGGAGTAGACCTTGATGTCGGCCAGCTGTGCATTGTGCAGGCCCTTGAAGGAGACGTCCATGTCGCCCTGGGGCGCGTCGCCCTCCTGGGACACGGTGACGGTGTAGGTGGTGGGGGTGATGGCGGGGGACCACTCGGTGGCCTCCGCGGCATCGCCGCAGCGGATGGTCAGGACGGTGCCGTTATGGACGGGCACGGTCTCCACCCGGCGATAGTCGGTGCCGTCGGCAGAGAGATAGACCTGATTGTTCTTGTTGGAGGCGGTGGCCGTCATCCGGATGCCGGTGACGCCCTGGGGCAGGGTCAGGGTGTAGGCGGTCTTGTCGGAGGCGAAGTCGGGAGTCAGGACGCCTTCGCTGAAGGACAGGGCCGCCAGGCTGGTGTCGCTCTGGGTGTTCCAGTCGCCGCCGATGTCCGCGCCGTAGCCGTTGGTGGTGTACATCACGCGGATGACATCCCCGGCGAACAGCTTGTCCCCGGCCTTGATGTCGGCAAAGCCCACATTGGTGAACCAGTCGTTCAGGGTTCCCATCCAGCCGGAGGCGGCTCCGCCGTCACCGGCGGTCAGGCCGTTGATCTCGGTGATGTAGCCGCTGTCGGCCCCGGTCTGGGAATAGCTCCCCAGGGCGGAGACGATGCAGTCCATCATGGAGGACCCGGGAACCAGGTCCACCCACTTGTCCACCAGCGTGCCATCCCAGGCAGCGCCGTCGGCCTTTGCGTAGGTCGTGTTTTCCACGATGACCCGAACCTGGCCGTCGTGGTCCTCTGCTGCCCACACGGTGGTGGGTACCAGGCTCAGTACCATCACCAATGCCAGCAGCAGAGAAACGATGCGTTTCTTCATATGCATTTTCCTCCTGTGAAATATTTATGCCCAGCCGTTTCCGGCAAGTCAACGAAGTGTGTCTGCGGCGGAGGAAAAGCAGATACACACCCGGTGCAAAAACCGCCGGTCCATCCCCTGAAAAAGGAGACACCGGCGGCGCATGGATCCTGTCTGCGCCCAACGAAGAAAACGCCCGCCGCGCTGAATGTCCTCCGCCGTGCAATTCTCCTGCCTCGCGCCGTGGAGCCGATGGCTCCTCGTTTGCATCCTACCTTCTCGGGGGGGTGCCCCCAATGGCGGACTTTCGTCCCGGCGGCCTTGCCGCTTCGGTGCATCCTTGCGCCCACAGTGCCGTTCGCGTGGGGCTTCTGACCCCGTTCCTTTCAGGCTGCCGCCTGACCCCCACAGGGGCCTTTGCAGCGGACAGCCACACAGCATCCTCGGACACGATTCACTTTCCGGCCCCGTGTCCCCACAGAGCCATTCTTACCATACACGATTCCCCCGGAAAAGTCAACGGTCCGCCCCATGCAAAACGGCTCTGTATTGCAGGACTGCAAAAAACCGCCGCAGCGGCGCGGAGTCCCCTTGTTTTGCCGGAAAAAAGGATGTATAATCAAGGCCAGTGGGACAGGGCGAGAAAACCGCGGGATGCTCCCCGGGAAAGCCTGTCCGCATCCGTCAAAGAAGCAAAGGAAGAGCACTGTCATGGAAATTTTGCACGAGATCAACCCGGCGCTGGAGGCTCTGGCGTACTTAGGCTCCCGGGCCAACGGCCATACCCTGGACCGGCTGGAGGAGCGCTTACAGGCCCGGGGCGTCCGGAAGGCGGAGCCCTTCCATCGGGCCAGCGCCGCCCTGCGGGAGCTGCTGCAGGACCTGGACACGGAGGTTTCCGTCCCGGCAGAGACCCTGCAGCGTCTGTTCGGCGACATCAAGGGCTTTTCCTACAGCACCATCGGATCCTATAGTCCGGCTTTTCTGTTCTTCTATCCCATGCTGTCCCGCCGGCAGGACTTTGAGACCCTGATGCAGCAGATGGAGCGCCTGACGCCGGACGAGACGGCGCGAAACATGATGATCTCGCTGAGCCTGGAGGAGCAGTCCGGCCCTGCCGCCGGGGCTGCCGCAAAGCTGGTTTCCCGGGTGCTGGCGCTGACGATCCCCACGGAGAGCCGCCTGGCTCTGCTGGAGATCCACCAGAATTACCGGACTCTGCTGCCGGAGATCGCAGCCTGTCTGCGCCCGGCCATAGCGGCGCTGGAGACGGAGTCCGGCCGCATTCAGGAGATCATAGAGGCCTTCTGCCGGGAGGTGGAGGGCCTGGGGACGGAGAGCTATCTCCGGGAGACCTCCAGCCTGGCCATCACGCCGGAGGTGCATTATCACCTGATTCCCTTTCTGATGGGACCGGATACCAACCTCTCCATGGAGCAGGAGGACGGCAGCGTGCTGATCTGCTGCGGAGTTATGCGGCTGTCGCTGCGGCGCACCCTGGCGGAAAACAGCAGCGCCTCCCAGGTATATGACGCCATCCGGATCATCGGGGACAAGACCCGGTTTGACATTCTCTGTTATCTGAGGGATCATCCGGCGGTCTACGGTCAGCAGCTGTGCAACCATTTCGGCCTGGCCCGCAACACCATTCACCACCATATGAGCAAGCTGGTGAATGCGGGGCTTGTTACCTGCCTGGTGGAGGGAAACCGTATTTATTACACCACGGACCGGGAGCACCTCTCCTATTTGCTGAACCAGCAGCGGCAGCTGCTGATCGGCGGAGAGGATACGGAGCAGCAGGAAAAATAAAATCGGCAGGAATGCCGCCGACGCAGGGTTTGCCGCGCCGGCGGCATTTTTTTTGCAGGGTAAACACATGGCCGCACCTGTAGGCGCGGCCATGTGTTTACCAGCGCCGCTTTTTCTTTTCGCCCTCCCGGCGCTGGAAGGGCTTGTCGATGAGGATGATGTCCTCTCCGAACCGCTGGACGCAGTCCCAGGGAATGTAATAATCCTCGCCCCGGCCGAACAGACCGAAGAACCGGCAGCGCACCCCCGCCTTGGTGATCTCCTTTCAGGAGACGGCCCAGGCCCTGGCGGCGGAGGCTCTGTTCACCCGGCTGTCCCTGCCGGGGCGCATCATTCCCCTGCCCTCCCGGATCTCCGCCGGGTGCGGCCTGGCCTGGAAGGCGGCCCCCGGCGACCAAGCCGTCCTGACGGCGGCTTTAGAGGAAAACGGCATCGGCCACGGCCCCTGCTGCGTATTGGAGATGTTCTGATGACGGAAATCTATCTGGACAGCGCCGCCACCTCCCTGCACAAGCCGCCCCAGGTGGCCCGGGCAGTGGCGGAGGCCATCTGCACGGCGGGCAACGCCGCCCGGGGAGCCCACGGGGCCTCCATGGCCGCCTCCCGGACGGTGTACGATACCCGGTGCCTGGCGGCCCGGCTGCTGGGCTGTCCCCGGCCGGACCATGTGGCCTTCACCGCCAACTCCACCATGGCCCTGAATATGGCCATCTGCGGCCTGCTGACCCCGGAGGACCACGCCATTTCCACAGACCTGGAGCACAACTCGGTGCTGCGGCCCCTGTATGCCCTGCAGCGGCAGGGCATGGGCCTGAGCTTCCTTCCGGCGGACGGAAACGGCCGCCTGGACTATGACGCCCTGGAGGGGCTGTTCCGGCCCAACACCCGGGCTGTGGTGTGCACCCACGCCTCCAACGTCACCGGCGATATGCCGGATATCCCCCGCATCGCCGCCCTGGCCCATGCCCACGGGGCCCTCCTGATCCTGGACGCCTCCCAGACGGCGGGGGCCGTCCCCCTGGACATGACGGCCCTGGGGGCGGACGTTCTGTGCTTCACCGGCCACAAGAGCCTGCTGGGGCCCCAGGGCACCGGCGGCCTGTGCATCCGCCCGGGGGTGGAGATCCGGCCCCTGCTGCGGGGCGGCAGCGGCGTCCACTCCTTCGACCCGGACCAGCCCGCCGCCTACCCCACCCGGCTGGAGGCCGGGACCCTCAACAGCCACGGGCTGGCGGGGCTTCACGCCGCCCTGGAGTATCTCCTGGCAGAGGGGGTGGAGAATCTGTACGCCCGGGAGCACACCCTGATGCGGCGGTTTTACCTGGGAGTCCGGGACATTCCCGGCGTCCGGGTATACGGCGACTTTTCCGCCCCTTGCCGGGCGGCCATCGTGTCCCTGAACATCCGGGGCCTGGACTCCGGCGAGGTGTCCGACGCCCTCTTACAGGGCTGGGGCATCGCCACCCGCCCCGGGGCCCACTGCGCTCCCCGGCTCCACCGTGCCCTGGGCACGGAGCGCCAGGGCATCGTGCGCTTCAGCTTCTCCCCCTTCAACACTCCTCAGGAGATCGACACCGCCGTCCGGGCGGTGGCCGACCTGGCCCGATAAAATTTCAGCACCCCCCGGCGCGTCTGCGCCGAGGGGTGCACTGTATTTTTGTCTCGCTTTATCCCGGGCCTGTCCCGGGGGTGTCCCGCCCTGTTCCGGGGTGCCGCTGCCTATAGTCAGCCCTATTCCTCGTTGTCCCGCAGGTACTGGAGCCGTCGGAAGCTGCGGCGGGCCAGCAGAAAGCCCACCACTGCCAGCAGCAGGCAGGCCGCCCCCAGCAGGAAGGTCCGGGCGTCCAGGGCCGCGTTTTCGCACAGATAGGAGAAGATGCGGTAGGCCCCCATCACCAGCAGGATACCCACCACCAGCAGGGCCACCAGCACGGTCATATTCGTGCACTCGTCGATCCGCTTCATGCCGCCCTCCTCAGTCCGTTACCGCCACGTTCAGGCCGAACTCCTCCGGCAGGAACCGGGGGCACACGTTGCCGCTGGTGCAGATGGTGGAGGCCGCCAGGCGGGTGCCGATCTCGCAGGACTCGGCCAGGGTCTTGCCATAGGTCAGACCGATGGTGGACCCGGCAAAGAAGGCGTCCCCAGCGCCGGTGGTGTCCTTCACGTCCACCTTCCGGCCGGGGCAGACGCCCCGCTCCCCGGTGCAGTCGGCGTACACCGCTCCCTGGCTTCCCATGGTGACGATCATCCGGGGGATCCGGGCGCTGCGGATTTTCAGGGCCAGGATCTCCTTCAGCTCCTCGGGAGTCTTTTCCGAGTAGTCGTCGGAGAACAGGATGCCCATCTCCTGCTGGTTGCAGACAAAGCAGCTGGTCTGCTGCAAAAAGTCCCGGCGCTCCACGGCGATGCTCATGTTGGACACCACCGCATACACGTCCTTGCCGTATTTTTTGGCGTACTGGAAAACCCGCTTGACGATCTCCTTGTCCATGTCGATTTCCAGGGCGATGCTGTCGGCATCCCGGAAGATCTCGTCCCCCTTTTCGTCCAGCAGGGCGATCAGAGGCCGCAGGTCCGGGCGCTTGCTGATGGCGGCGCACACGTCCCCCTGGTTGTCGAACACCGCCAGCCAGGTGCCCATGCCATCAGGGGTGGGCAGGACATAATCGGTGTTGACCTTGTGATTTTTCAGCTGGCGCACCACGTCGGCCCCCAGGCCGGTGTCGTCCACCAGGCTCACAAAGGTGGGCCGCAGCTCCACGTTGGCGATGTCCTCCACCACGTTGCGGCTAACGCCGCCGGGGACCTGCTCCACCCGGCCCACATTGCGCCCGCCGGGGATATAGGTGGACGTGGGATATCCCTTGATGTCCACGAAAACGGCGCCCAGCACCACGATTCCCATATTATTTGCCCTCCTGTGACTGTTTTCTCCATTATACAGCCGGGGGGGCGTTTGGGCAAGCCTTTTTCGGCGCATTTGTCTTGACGGGCCCCGGCCCCGGCGGCATAATAGAGGCAGTATACAAAAATTTTCCCCCTTTTCCGCGAAACCACCGGGATTTTTTGACGGGATGACAGGCAGAAGCAACACGAAAGGAGAATGCCACCATGGAGGACCGCGACATCGTGACCCTGTACTGGCAGCGGGATCAGGAGGCCATCCGTCAGACGGATCGGCAGTATGGCCGGTATCTGTCGTCCATCGCCTTCCATATCCTGGCGGACCGGGAGGACAGCCGGGAGACCGTCAACGACACCTATCTGCGGGCCTGGGACTCCATGCCCCCCCACCGGCCCCAGGTGCTGGCCACCTATCTGGGCCGCATCACCCGGCAGCTGTCCATCGACCGGTGGCGGGCCCGGGGCCGGGTGAAGCGGGGCGGGTCCCAATACGCCCTGTCCCTGGAGGAGCTGGGGGACTGCGTGTCCGGCGCTGCCACCCCGGAGGAGGCCCTGGACCTGGCGGAGCTGGGCCGGGCCATAGGGGACTATCTCCGGACGCTGCCGCTTCCCGCCCGCCGGGCGTTTCTCTGCCGCTATTACTATGCCGACTCCCTGGCGGAGACGGCCCGGGTCTGCGGCATCAGCGTACCGGCGGTCAAGAGTCAGCTGTACCGCACCCGCCAGGGGCTGCGGACGTATCTGAAAAAGGAGGGCTTTGACATATGAACCCCGAACAGCTCAGCGACGCCATGAATGAATTGCCCCAGGAGCTTTTGGAGGAGACCCAGGCCGCCCGGTCCCGGCGGAGGCTGCGGTGGAAGCCGCTGGCCGCGGCGGCGGCGTGTCTGCTGCTGGCGGCGGGAGCCTGGGCGCTGGCAGGCCGCCCGGCGGAACCCACCCCGGCCCCGGAGCCCGGGGACCTGCCGGTGCTGACCATCGACAGGGACTACGGCGGCATGGGAGATTACCGCCTGTCGGCGGAGGAATTTGCCTCCTATGACGGCGGACCGTGGCAGGAGGGCATGGAGCTTGCCGCCCTGCCGGTGTTCCGCAACACCACCTGCATGGACGTGACCAACGGCTTCCGCACCGGCGGCGGAGACTATGCGCAGCTGCGGCGGACCATGGAGCGGCTGGCGGCAGCGGCGGGGGCGGACGTGGCCCAGGCCGCCGTGGAGGCCCGGGTGCCGGACGAGACGGTGCAGGCCGCCATGGAGGACGCCTGGGCCGATGGCTCCTGGCAGTGCGGCGTGACGTTTGCCGTCAGAGGGGGTCCCACGGAGCTGGCGCTGACGTGGGAGGATGTCACCGTGACCGTGGGGGAGAGTGGAGAGCTGTGGGTGAAGCTTTCCCGGCCGGAGCTGGCGGATCTGACCCCTGACGCTGCGGCGGCGTGGCTGCTGGAGCAGTATGGGGCCGTTTTCGGGGAACAGACCCGGTACTTTATGGCCGCCCGGGACAGCGGCGGCTGTTCCCTGTATTTCTACCGGCCGGAGGAGGACCTGACCCAGGGCATCCTTCAGCGCAGTATCCTGAAAACGTGGGTCCGGCTGTCCGGCGGCAGCTGTGAGCTCCGGCTGTACCGGCCGGAGCTGTCCGATGCCAACACGGTGGGAGCTTATCCGCTGGTGACTGTGGACCAGGCCCGGCAGCGGCTGGCGGCGGGGCAGCACCTGTCCGCCTGGGAGCCCTTCCCGGGGGAGGACCGGGTCAAGCGGGTGGACCTGCAATACCTGGCCCGGCAGACGGACCGGTACTTCATGCCCTACTATGTGTTCTGGGTGGAATGTGACGACGGGGAGCAGGGCGTGTGCTATCGCCCCTATTACGTTCCGGCGGTGGCGGATGCCTACATTGCCGGCATGCCCCAAAGCCCCACCGGGGCGGCATAAGCGCATATAAGGTGCGGGACTTACGTCCCGCACCTTATATTTTACTCTCCCTTATACTTCCGCCGGGTGGCCAGGCCGCCCCGTATGTGCCGCTGGGCCTTGTTCTCCTCCAGCACCTCCTTCACCTGCAGATACAGCGCCCGGTTATAGGCCGGCAGCCGCTCGGACAGGTCCTTATGCACCGTGGACTTGCTGACGCCGAATTTTCCCGCCGCCGCACGCACCGTTGCCCGGTTTTCTATCAGGTAAAGGGCCAGCTGACAGGCCCGTTCCTCCATGTTCCCTTTGATAGCGCACCACTCCTAAGCCATACTATGCACCATCACTATATGCCCGGCTTCCCGGCGGCAGAACACCGGCTTTTCCCTTGTCACGGAAACCATTTTCTGGTATAATCATCCCCAGAAATCCACAGGAGGACATCCTTATGAAGAAAATTGCCGTCATCACCGGCGCATCCAGCGGCATGGGCCGCCGGTTCGCCGAAACCGTGGACAGCTTCGGCCGCTTCGATGAGGTATGGGTCATCGCCCGCCATGAAAAGGCGCTGGAGGAGCTGCGGGATCAGGTTCCCTATCCCATCCGCCCCCTGGCCCTGGATCTGACGGACCGGCGCAGCTTCCAGACCTATGCCGACGCCCTGGCGGAGGAGCCGGTGGAGGTGGGCCTTTTGGTCAACGCCAGCGGCTTCGGCAAGTTCCGGGCCGTGGTGGACACGCCTCTGGAGACCAACCTGAACATGGTGGACCTGAACTGTCAGGCGGTGATGGCCCTGTGCCAGCTGACGGTTCCTTATATGCCCCGGGGCGGACAGATCATCAATATCGCCTCGGTGGCGGCGTTCCAGCCCATCCCCTATATTAACGTGTACGGGGCCACCAAGGCCTTTGTGCTGAGCTTCAGCCGGGCCCTGAACCGGGAGCTGCGGAGCCAGGGCGTCCGGGTCATGGCCCTGTGCCCCTTCTGGACCCGGACGGCCTTCTTTGACCGGGCCACCGGCGACGGCGGCGAATCCGTGGTGAAAAAATATGTGGCCATGTATGAGCCGGAGCAGCTGGTGCAGCGGGCATGGCGGGACGCCAAGCGGGGCAAGGATGTGTCCCAGTACGGCTTTGTGGCCAGATTCCAGGCGGGGCTGACGAAGCTCCTGCCCCACAGCCTGGTGATGGACGTCTGGATGCGGCAGCAAAAGCTGCAATAAAGCCTTGCAAAGCCCGGGGAAACGGCATATAATAATAAATTATCTGTACTACAAGGAGAGATCAAGATGGATCGCATGAAAATCGCAGCCATCTTTGCCGACCAGGAGCAGCTGGGCGGCAAGGAGATCACCGTGTGCGGCTGGGCCCGCACCATCCGGGATATGAAGACCTTCGGCTTCATCGAGCTTAACGACGGCTCCTGCTTCCGCAATTTGCAGGTGGTCATGAGCGCCGATGAACTGCATAATTATAAGGAAATCGCGGGGCAGAACGTGGGCGCGGCCCTGATCGTCCGGGGTACCGTGGTGCTGACGCCGGAGGCCAAGCAGCCCCTGGAGCTGCGGGCTGCCGAGATCGCCGTGGAGGGCCGGTCCACGCCGGACTATCCCCTGCAGAAAAAGCGCCACAGCGTGGAGTTCCTGCGGACCATCCAGCATCTGCGTCCCCGGACCAATCTGTTTTCCGCCACCTTCCGGGTTCGCAGCGCGGCGGCCTATGCCGTGCATGAGTTTTTCCAGAGCCGGGGCTTTGTGTATGTCCACACCCCCATCATCACCGGCTCCGACTGCGAGGGCGCAGGCGAGATGTTCCAGGTGACCACCCTGGACCTGAACAACGTGCCCAAGACCCCGGAGGGCCAGGTGGATTACAGCCAGGATTTCTTCGGCAAGAAAACCAGCCTCACCGTGTCCGGCCAGCTGAACGCCGAGAACTTCGCCATGGCCTTCGGCGATGTGTATACCTTCGGCCCCACCTTCCGGGCCGAGAACTCCAACACCCAGCGCCACGCCGCCGAGTTCTGGATGATCGAGCCGGAGATGGCCTTCTGCGAGCTGGCCGGGGACATGGACGTGGCCGAGGCCATGATCAAGCACATCATCACCCGGGTGCTGGAGCGCTGCCCGGATGAGATCAACTTCTTCAACAGCTTCGTGGACAAGGGCCTCAAGGCCCGTCTGGAGCACGTGGCCACCTCCGACTTCGCCCGGGTCAGCTACACCGAGGCGGTGGAGATTCTGAAAAAGCACAACGACAGGTTCGAGTACCGGGTGGACTGGGGCACGGACCTGCAGACCGAGCACGAGCGCTATCTCACCGAGCAGATCTATCAGCGGCCGGTGTTCGTCACCGACTATCCCAAGGAGATCAAGGCGTTTTATATGCGCCTGAACGACGACGGCAAAACCGTGGCCGCGGCGGACTGCCTGGTGCCCGGCATCGGCGAGATCATCGGCGGCAGCCAGCGCGAGGAGCGGCTGGAGGTGCTGGAGGCCCGCATCCGGGAGCTGGGCATGAAGCCCGAGGACTACTGGTGGTACTGCGACCTGCGGCGCTACGGCAGCTGCCGCCATGCGGGCTTCGGCCTGGGCTTTGAACGCATGGTCATGTACCTGACGGGCGTCAGCAACATCCGGGATGTGGAGCTTCATCCCCGCACCGTGGGCAACGCCGAATTCTGAAAAATACACAAAAATAGAGGCTCCCCCAGCCGGGGGAGCCTCTATTTTAAACTGTCCAAAAAGGGTGAAACCCTTTTTGGACAAAAGGCTTGCAGTCTGCTGCGCGCATAATTGGTTCGCCGATGGCGAAGCAATTCCACACTTGCAGCCTGAGCAGAATTTTCGGCCAGGTACACGCCCCGGCCGAAAATGATTTCATTTGCTTTGCCGCCTGCGGGCGGCAAACTCTGCGAGGCTTCTTTGGATTCTGTGAGGGCAGGTCACTGCTCCTCGGAGATGTCCATGCCGAAATACTTCACGGACAGCCGGGACAGGGTGCCGTCGGCGTCCATCTGGGCCAGGGCATCGTTGATGGCGGAATAGTCCCGCTGCTCCGCCGGGGCCTCCAAAAACCCCAGCACCTGCCGCAGCTGCTGCCGGTTTCCGCCGCCGATGACGGAGGAACCCATGCCAATGACGCTGATCTTTTCCCCGCCGTGGGGCAGTGCGCGATATTCCGTGTGTATTCTCCTCGTTTTGTTATATTTCTCAGTCCAGGGCGTCCCGGCTTTCGAACACGTCCCGGATGGAGCCATTGCGGTCGATCTCCGGCTCCGGGGCCGGGGCCTTGGCCATCTTCAGCTCCTGCCATTTGGCCTTGTCGATCAGCAGCTGCCGGGGCTTGGAGCCCTCGAAGGGACCCACATAGCCCCGCTCCTCCATCTGGTCCACCAGCCGGGCCGCCCGGGCATAGCCCAGCTTCAGCCGCCGCTGCAGCATGGACACGGAGGCCTGTCCCGTCTCCAGCACCACGTCCACGGCGGCGGTAAGCAGCTCGTCGTCGGGACTCTCCCCGGCGGGCTCCGGCGCGCCGGCGGACTTGCCGCTCTTTTCCTTCTCCTTCACCGCCTGCTCGATCTTGTCCATGACGTCCTGGGAATACTCCGCCTCGCCGCTCTGCTTCACATAGTCCACCACCCGCTCGATCTCCTCCGGGGTGATGAAGCAGCCCTGGACCCGGGTGGGCTTCCCGGCCCCCAGGGGGGCGTACAGCATGTCGCCCTTGCCCACCAGCTTCTCCGCGCCGGTGGTGTCCAGAATGATCCGGGACTCCAGAGACGAGGCCACGGCGAAGGCAATGCGGCTGGGGATATTGGCCTTCATCAGGCCGGTGATCACGTCGGAGGAGGGCCGCTGGGTGGCGATGACCAGGTGCATCCCTGCGGCGCGGCCCATCTGGGCCACCCGGCAGATGGATTCCTCCACCTCCTTGGCGGCCACCAGCATCAGGTCCGCCAGCTCGTCGATGACCACCACCACGGTGGGCATTTTCTTCAGCTCCTCATTGCGCTGGGCCAGGGCGTTGAACCCGGCCAGATCCTTCACGCCGTTCTCCGAAAACAGCTTATAGCGCTTCATCATCTCATACACCGCCCACTGCAGGGCCCCGGCAGCCTTCTTGGGGTCCGTCACCACCGGGATCAGCAGGTGCGGGATGCCGTTGTACGGGGCCAGCTCCACCATTTTGGGGTCCACCATGATGAACCGGACCTCCTCCGGGGTGGACTTGTACAGCAGGCTCACGATCAGTGAGTTGGTGCACACGGACTTACCGGAGCCGGTGGTGCCGGCGATCAGCACATGGGGCAGCTTGGCAATATCCCCCACGATGGCGTTGCCGCCGATGTCCTTGCCCACGGCAAAGGCCACCCGGGACTTATGCTCGGCAAAGGCCCGGGAGTCGATGACGTCCCGGATACGCACCGCCGTCACCACCCGGTTGGGCACCTCGATGCCTACCACGGAGCTTTTGTTGGGGATGGGCGCAATGCGCACGCCGCCGCTGCCCAGGGCCAGGGCGATGTCGTCGGCCAGGTTGGTGAGCTTGGACAGCTTCACCCCCTGGTCCAGGGTAAACTCGTATCGGGTGACGCTGGGCCCGTGGACCACGTCCCCGGGCTTGGCGTCCACACCGAAGCTGGTGATGGTCTGGGCCAGGCGGCGGGAGTTGTTCCGCAGCTCCGCCCCCACCTCGGTATAGTTGTCGTCGCTGTTCTGGTCCAGCAGGGTCACCGGGGGATACTGATACGCCTCCTCCGGTTCCGCCAGCTCCTCCTCGATGGCCTGGCTCACCTCCTGGGCGTGCTGCTCCACCTCCCGGGCGGCGGATTCCTGGCTCCGGCGGGACTTTTTCTCCGGCTGGGGGGCAGGCTCCGGCTGGGCCGCAGGCTGCGCTTCCGGCGCAGGCTCCGGCTCCTGGGGCCGCAGCACCTGGTCCGGGGTCATCACGTCCTCCCCCCTGCGGGAGAAGAAGCCCTTCCCCGTCTTTCGGGGCAGAGGCTCATCGGGAATCTCCTGGGGCTCAGGTTTGGGCTCCGGCTTGGGTTCGGGCTTGGGCCGCACCGGCTCATCCTCCAGGGGCACATCCACCGATGGACGCTGCCGCCGGGGCTTTTCCGGCCGGGCCGGGCGCTCCGGCTCCGGCTCATAGGGGACCCGGTCACGGGCCCGCTGCACCAGCTCCCGGGGGGATACCCGCAGCGCCGCGAATACCGCCGCCGCCAGCAGCAGAAGCAGCACGATCACGGACACCACCGTGCCCACCAGCCGCTTCATGCCCATGGCCAGTCCACCGGCCAGTGCGCCGCCGCTTTGCAGCAGCAGGCCACTGGCCCACAGGCTCTTCATGGCCGGGGCCAGGCCGGTGACGGCCTCTCCCCTATACAAAAACAGGTGCAGGATGGCCCCCAGCAGCACCGGCAGCACCAGGGCGCAGACCGTCCGCAGCACCACCGGACGCCCCCGGTGGGCCAGCAGGTTCACCCCCGCCAGGGCCAGGGCCGGGGCCGCCAGCCAATAGCCGTAGCCCGCCAGGCCCTTCAGCAGGTTCCCCAGCAGGTTCAGCACAATGGCGTCCGCCTGGAAATAGCTGACCACCACGCACAAGGCCAGCAGCAGGCACACGCCGCCGCCTACCTCCCGCCGGATCGGCGGGAGGGCGGATTTCTGCGGAGCCGTCTTTTTGGTTGTGGTTTTTTTCTTCTGTCCGGACGCCATAGTGGTTCCTTTCTCTTATTTAATGAGCTGCACCACGATGGTCAGCAGACCCACGGCCCAGCAGTAATAGGCAAACGCGCCGAATTTTCCCTTGTTGGCAATGCGCCGCAGCAGGCCAATGCACAGATACCCGGACACCGCCGCCGTGGCCACGCCGATCAGATACACCGGCACCTGGCTCCAGTCGACTCCTGCCTCCACGGCGTCCTTCAGGCTCAGGATGTTGGCCCCCAGCACCGCCGGAATGGACAGCAGGAAGGAAAACCGCACCGCGAACTTCCGATCGAAGCCCACAAAGCACCCGGAGGTGATGGTCATGCCGGACCGGGAGATGCCCGGCACCGTGGCGACGGCCTGGCTCACGCCCACCGCCACCGCATCCAGCAGCGATGCCGTTCGCTCGTTCTTCCTCCCCTTCTTCACCCGGTCGCTGGCGAATAACAGGAAGCCCGTGACGATCAGGGCCCCGCCGATGAACAGCATGTTATTGCTCAGGCCCAGGACCTTGTCCTTGATGGGCAGCACCGCAAACAGCGGCAGGGTGCCCAGGATGATCAGCAGGATCAGCCGCCGGGCCGGAGGCAGGGGCTTGGGGGTGGACCGGTGGGCCAGGTCCCCGATTCCCCGGAAGAACTCGGCGATCATGTCCTTGATGTCCTGCCAATAGGCCACGAACACCGCCCCCAGGGTGCCCAGATGCAGCAGCACGTCAAAGAATTCCGGCACCTCCGCGTCAATGTGCAGCAGGTTCTGCGCGATGGCCAGATGTCCGGAGCTGGAAATGGGCAAAAACTCCGCCACGCCCTGCACCAGGCCCAGCAGGAAGGAAGAAAAAGCGTTCATATTTCATATTCTCCTGTCTTTTCAGATTACATTTTGTTTATTTCTGTCGGATTATTCCGATCTGTATTCGTTCAAAAAATACGGATACATTTATACTATAGCACACTCCGGGGGAAATTACCAGTGTAATTTGCGCCCCGGGGAAAAATTTGCGCCCCGGGGAAAAATTTGCGCCCCGGGGAAAAGATTTCCCCGGGGCAGGCGGGCCGCAAAAAAAGGGCGGACGCCGGCGTCCGCCCCGATCTTTATCCGAACAAAAGGATGCACCACCAGATGGCGCCGATGACAGATACGACCAGCCCCAGCAGGAGCATGATGCCCCGGGCCAGGTCCGTGGCCTGGAGCTTTTCCGTGTTGTCATAGAAAAAGCCCAGCAGGAATTTGTCCAGGGCGATGGCGGGCTTCAGCAGCAGGGGGAGCACCAGGCCCAGCAGTAGGAACAGCCCCGCCGTGAGAAATTCCCCGGACCGCCCGGCAATGCGGGTCTGGTGATTGCCCAGGGCCATGCTGTACAGCGCGTTATCGGTCAGGCCCGGGCTGAACCCGGCCTTCTCCTGGACCAGGGTGCTGATGGACCAGCTGTCGCCCGCTGTCATGAACGTTCCGGCGGCGGTGTTGTAGGTGATGTTGCGGACCACGCCGTCCATGGCCATTTCCGCCGCCCGATAGGAGCCGTTTTCCGCCAGGGACAGGGTAAACTCCGCCGTCTGCCCTGTGGGGGAGTGAATGCGCAGGCGGTTGTCCTCCGTCACCTCCACCGTGGAGCAGCCCGGGCGGGTATAGGTCCTGCTCTGTTCCCCGGCGGCCATGCGGTAAAAGCCGCCGTAGTTCCACACGCCGGGGCGCAGGCCCCACACCAGGGCCGAGACCGCCAGGAGCACTGCGGCGGCCAGTTCGATTTTCCAGATGATGCTTTTCATGATGGATTCCCTCACCTTTCCAGCGAATTTCCGTCTGTTGCAGCTGTGGTTCTCTGTACAGTTATGTTACTATATTTACGCAGAATTGTCAACGGAAAAAATTGTTTTTGATTTAATATTTATTATTCATTATGGCCGCCGATCTCCCGGTGAATGGCTTCCCGGGAAAGTCTGCCGGGGTTGAAATAAACCTTGGAGGCGATCACGACCTTACCCCGGCTGACATTCTTTTTAGGGCCTTGCCAAAGCTCATGCAGCCCACGCAAACCTTGGAAATTTCCATATCGGTCTTGCCTAATTTCGTGTATCCCATGCGTCAGCGCTCCTCATTCTCACTTTCCGCTGAACACCGGGAAGAAGCTGAACTCGCCGTAGTCCTTGATGGGCGCGGTGCGCATCAATTGCATTACGTCAGCGTCATCACCTTTTTCCAAAAAAATTTCGGTGTCACCCTTTACCGGGCGGCACCGTGTTTTTTACTCCGTTGCGATTTTTCAGGAGGCGTGGTAAAATGTATTTTGCAGGGCTGTGAGCATTTATTTTTCCTTGCAGTCAATGCCGCCCTGCTGGACACCACGCCGCTTATTACCCACCCCTTCCCGCTGAGCGAGATTCAGGAGGCCTACTGCATCTTTGAAAACCGTCTGGACGGCGTCATCAAGGCGGCCATCACGGCGCATCCCTCAAAAACATAATACGGAGAGAAAACCATGGCTTTTGACTTCAAGAAAGAATACAAGGAATTTTATATGCCGAAGAACCGGCCGGAGATCGTAACCGTACCGAAGGCAAACTATATCGCTGTCAGAGGAAGCGGCGACCCCAACGAGGCGGGCGGCGCCTACCAGCAGGCCATCGGCGTGCTGTATGCGGTTGCGTACACGCTGAAAATGAGCTGCAAGACCGATTACAAAATGGAGGGCTTTTTTGAATATGTTGTTCCGCCATTGGAGGGCTTCTGGTGGCAGGACGGGAAAGACGGCATTGATTATGCCGACAAATCTGCATTCCACTGGATCTCCGTGATCCGCCTGCCGGATTTTGTGACCCGGAAGGACTTTGTGTGGGCTGTGGAAACGGCAACGAAGAAGAAAAAGCTGGATTGCTCATCGGCGGAGTTTCTGACCATCGAGGAGGGACTTTGCGTGCAGATGATGCACCTGGGGCCTTTTGACCAGGAGCCTGCATCGGTTGCGCTGATGGACGCCTATCTGGCGGAACACGGCTACGAGAATGACCTGAGCGAAACAAGGCTGCATCACGAAATCTACCTGTCGGATGCCAGAAAGGTCGCACCTGAAAAGTGGAAGACCGTCATCCGGCACCCGATCAAAAAGAGATAGACAAATCGGAAGTTGAGGAGGTAAGTATGATAGTACCTGTAGATGAAACAAATCTTCTTCAAGCCGCAACCATCCATTCAATATCCTGGAAGGAATCGCATCGTGCATTTTGTACTCCTGATTTCATAGAAACACACACGCCAGATCGGCAACGGGAGTATTTGAGAAACAAGATGAACAACGGAACAAAGCTCTATATGCTTATAGAAGAAAAACCAATAGGGGTTGTTTCTGTAACAAAGGGCTTAATAGAGGATCTTTATATTCTTCCAGATATGCAAAACATGGGTTATGGAACGAAATTGTTACTATACGCAGTAGGCCAATGTACGGATACCCCTACGCTGTGGATTCTTGAGAATAATATAAATGCTGAGAGACTCTATCGTCGAATAGGCTTTAAGGAGACAGGGAGAAAGAACGCAATAACAAATAAACTTGATGAGATTGCGTTCGCATTGACATAAATTCCAGTTTAACGAACAGGAGATGATCGCATGAAAATCCTATATGAATTATCTTGGCTATGGGAAACGCTGGGCATTGCACTTGTGGCTGCGGCTGTCTGCGTGGCTTGCGCCGCGCTGATCTGCAAGGCAGCGAAGAAGAAACTCAGCATAAGGGTGTTGGCAGTCATAGGGGCTGCGGCATTTGTGGGCGCGATTCTGGCGGTTATTCTGATCGCCCGGACGCCGATGCCGCTTTGATAGGACGGAGCGTTTGCAGGAAGCGTATGCGTTTGGGAAAAGAATTTACTAAACAAATCGGGATTTATGGAGGTATGAATATATGGCAGGTGCGTATTACAAACCTTGCAAGGAATTTGACATTTGCAATGAGCTGATTGAAAAATATTGGGAAACAAAACAATATGACAAATGCTTTGAAGGCCATTTGGTATTGGCAGAGCAGGGCTATCCCCTTGCTGAATGTCAAATAGGCTATTTCTATTACGAGGGACTTGGTGTTGAAAAGGACTTGGAAAAAGCACTATATTGGACTCGCCGTGCCGCAGAGCATGGCGATAGAGATGGACAATACAATTTGGCAGAGTTTTATGAAGATGCAATCGGAGTGGAACGAGATATCGAACAGGCTAAGCATTGGTATCGACTTGCTGCATTGCAAAACAATGATCTGGCAATCGAGAAATGCAAAGAACTTGGAATTGCATTGTAATTACGCATCGCAATATAATCAACAGTTCGTCAACTTCCAGTTTGACGGAGAAGAAATGGAAAATATCAAAACCCGCTGCCGGTGGTGCAGGCTGGGTGGCACAGCTTCCGTTGCAAATACACCATGTCCACCAGCTGCACTCCGGCCTCGTAGATGGGGTGGTCATAGTGGTCGGTGAAGAAATTGGGGATGCGGTGCCAGCGGACAAAGCCGCACTTCTCATAAAACGGCACAGTCAGCGGACTGTCGCCGGTGCCCACCTGTAAAAGGGCATAGCAACCAGCATATTGACGCACAAGAAAGTCAATCAGCGCCTTGCCGTAGCCCTTTCTCTGCGCCTCCGGTTCCACGGCGAGGTTCTTGAGCTCCAGAATCCCGCCGCCCTCGTCGGTGACGACGCATTCCGCCCTCACGCCGCCGTCCTCCAGCACATACATGGTGCCCCGCTCCAGATAGCGGTCGATCATGTCCTCCTGCTCATCCGCCAACAGCAGAAGCGGGAGGAATTGCTTTTTATTTTCGTGGATTTCTCGAATATTCATAAGCTGCTCCGATAAGTCGGAAGTTACAAAAGTGATATCTCGATTCCGACTACACCATATTTATTTTGCTTTTCTCTGGAATAATACATTTCCATATCTTCAGGCGAGGCGGTATTTATGTTATCCTCATTATAACCGCAGTTCAATAATGGCAAATTATCATATAACTCGGCAAATGAAGAAAACAAAAATAAATCTACAACTTTCACACGCAGGGTATCATTTGAATCCTCCGTATTTATAAACTTTATAGTATCTCCGACAGAAATTTGTTTTCTTTTTTCATCATTCAGACGTAATTCTATTGTTTTATTTCCGGTTCTTATTTCCTGCATCGGTGCAGGAGTTAAATTCATGACGTGTTCTTTCATTCAAGAATTTCCCTTTCAAATTGCAATTTTTCAGTGCTTCTTCACCTTTCGCTTTCCCCCTGCGGCGCAAAATAATGCGTCTGGGCATAGGCAAACTGCTCGTTAAACCGCCGGGCGGCTTCCCGGCTCAGGGGTGTGTCCGGCTGCATCATGTCAAAGGCGTGCATATCAGAGTGGTACACGTCCACGCTGGCGGGAATCCCGCATTTCTTCAGGTTCTCGATATACCGCACCGTCTCGGCATAGAATGGCTCGCCGCCCACCATGATCTGATCGGCCCGAATGCCCAGCCCGGCGGCGTGGGACTTCATGTACAGCAGCGCCGCATAACAGTCGTCCAGCGCCGCCGGATAGGGCGCGGCCAAGGCCAGCCGATACCCCGGCGACACCACCGCTTAGACAGGTGCTCTGATAATTCTCGCATAGGCATATTTTCATCTTAGCAGATAACCGGCGCCTAATCAATAGAAAAAGTCCACCGCAGCTTATGGGTGAGGAAATGTGCCATATTCATCTGTCATAGCCGACAGACTTAATGCCTTTGGGAGACGCAGAAATGGAACGACAGGCGATGAAACAGTGGAATTGTAAAAATGCCTGCTTCAAGCTGTAATTGCGTAAAAAGCTATATTCGGCGGACCTCCTTTGCTTGCGCGAAGGAGGTCCTTTCGCATTATTAGACGAGGCGGCTCTCTGTTTTTGAGAACAGACAAGGCAGGCACTCACATTGAATAAGCGAATATTCGCCGAAAATTCACAAGCTCCGGTTGACAGAGCGAATTTTATGAGTATAATATAATTAGAATTCGTATGAGGAGGCGTCTCCATGAACTTTGAAACCGAAAATATAGAATTCAAGGCTCAGTTTACTGAGGTAATTTATAAAGAAGTGATCGCTTTCGCAAATACGGACGGCGGCGTGGTGTTCGTCGGCATTGACAACAATGGAAATGCCGTCGGACTGGCAGATGTGGATCAGGAGTATACCCGCATCACCAACGGCATCCGCGATGCTATTGTGCCGGACGTTACAATGTTCGTGCGCTTTTCGATCCAGGATAACAGGGTGGTGCGTATTGCCGTCAGTGAGGGAAGCAACAAGCCCTACTACCTCAAAGGAAAAGGTCTGAAGCCCAACGGTGTTTATGTACGCCAGGGCACCTCCAGCGTGCCAGCATCCCCTGCGCAGATTCGCCAGATGATTAAGGAAAGCGATGGCGATGCGTTCGAAGAAATGCGCTCCATGGAGCAGAACCTGTCCTTTGAGGCTGCGGCAAACGCTTTCGAAAAATATGGAGTGCCGTTCGGCAAGGAAAAGTACCGTGCCCTTGGGATCACACAGAAGAATGATGAGCTTTTTACCAACCTTGCACTTATCATCTCCGATCAATGTGCGCATACGACGAAGGTAGCAGTTTTCGGTGATGATTCCAATACCACCTTCAAGGATAACAAGGAGTTCGGAGGCTCCATCTTTGCGCAGCTGGAGGACACCTTTGATTACCTGATGCTCTGCAACAGAACCAAGGCGTCATTTAAGGGCTTGGAGCGTATTGAAAAGCAGGATTACCCCGAGGAGGCTCTTCGCGAGGCACTTTTGAATGCCGTTGTGCACCGGGATTACAGCTACAGCGGTAGCATTATCATTAATGTGAACGATGAGCGGATAGAGTTCATCTCTATCGGCGGCCTCCTCCCCGGTCTCTCCACCGATGATATCCGTATCGGTATTTCACAGCCGCGCAACAAGAATCTTGCCGAGATGTTCCATCGCCTGCGTCTGATCGAAAGCTATGGCACCGGTATCCGCAGAATCTATAAGCTTTATGAAAACTGCCCCGTACAACCGGTCATCGAAGCAACCACCAATGCCTTCAAGATGGTGCTGCCCAATATGAACGCCATGACCGCCGCCGCGCCGAATCAGGCTTCGCCGGTGACCGCGCAGATGCAGAAGGTTCTTGACTATACCTCCGCGCACGGCCATATCACGGATGAAGAAGTCCAATCCTTGCTTGGAATCAAGAAGACCCGCGCTTTTGAGCTTATGAAACAGATGCGGAATATGGGGCTTGTGCAGAGGGTAGGCCGCGGGGCTGAAAAGAAATACTTACTGAATTAGCACTCAGCCAGTGTTTGCTACAAATAATTAATTGAATGCGGCCATCGGTGACGCAGACTTATTCAGGAAGCAGGAAATGCATGAAAGCATCCATTAAAAACATAGAACAGACCATCGCCTCGGAGCAGTATCGTCCTGCTTTGAGCGAGGAATACCAAGAGCTGTTTCAGTGACTTACTCGGCACTTAGAAGACACGTTACCCATGAACAGAGCTCGAATTATCGGCGATGAGCTTCGGCGTGTTTCTGAAACTGCACGAGAAGCCGACCTTGACTGCCAAAAATATATGGCGGCCCTAAGCGTATTGGTTGATCTTTCCCTTCAAGGCTGGATTTTTGACTTTCAGGATCATCAGCTTACCTTGAGAATGGGAAACGATAACATTGATGATAAAGAGAAAATACGCTATAGACTTAGCGCAGAGCGCAATGCGCAATTTAAAAGCGAAAGCGTCGCACGCTTCATTATGTATATGGAGACCGAGCGGAATTATAACGGTACTCCAGTATCGGTTAAGTGCTTGATTGGAAATAGAGATGCGCTCATCCTTGCAATTAGAACGGGGCGTCAGGTCTGCGCACCATATATTCAAATGGTTACAGGCAGCAGAGATGAGTATACAGGCTTTAAGCTTTCAGACATTTGGAGATATTTCCGCTACACGTGGTCCATCCCCTATAAGACAATGCCCGGGAGAAACATATACTATCTTGTTAGAGACAGCTTGCAGCCATATCACCCGATCATTGGTATTTTTGCCTTGGGTAATTCCGTCCTTAATCTGACTGCTCGAGATGATGATATTGGTTGGACAATTGAGGCTATCAAGACAGAGATGTCAAAACGAGTTCACACAGAATACTGTGAGCAAACTGTAAGCGGAACTGATGGAAAAAGAGTTAAGGTAAAAATTCAAGCACCAATTGAAACCGAGGAGGAATACCTACAGCGTAGATATGCTTATGCAGAGCGCCTTTTCCCGCTTCTTGTCAAAAATGTCAATTCAGCAATTTCGGAAATCTATACCGGTGATCTTGGCTATTATAAGCAAACCAAGTATCCCCGTCAGGAGCAGGTCGATGAGCTTTATGCCATAGCTGCAGAGTATTCCGAAAGGTCAATAAACAACAGAAACAACGAGACATCTCCGGATTGGCGGGAGGAAGCAAGGAGTAATCTATTTAAGCGTAAGCGTGCATCTGAA